>Ga0272449_1003566_pt1 | contig 13274 bp, 11 predicted proteins | sample YNPCB0241_FD_198679 | JGI IMG/M metagenome (GOLD analysis project Ga0272449, IMG submission 198679) | Hot spring sediment microbial communities from Yellowstone National Park, WY, United States - YNP-CB-024-1 | ecosystem: Environmental > Aquatic > Thermal springs > Hot (42-90C) > Sediment...
CAGCTCCTCGGCGGCCCCATAAAAGGACTGGAGGAAAAAAGTTCCGGGAATCCCGTGATCCAGCCCGGGGGAGCCTGGACCTCAACCGGTTTCCCGCTGACCTCGGCTCCGCCCACACCTCACCAGGGACGGCCGCCCTGGGAACGGGTTAGGGGAAAACTCGGCGGGGTTCCGTGAACTTCTTTATAAATCCCTGACGCAGAAATCGAAGTTCACGGACATGGAGCGTAATCTTTAAATAGAAGGTCCCCTAAGCTTAAAGAGCGGCGGGTAGCAGTAAAGAGCCTCTGAAAATGAGGATTGAAAGCTATACTCCCCTTATCTTCACCGTTCACATAAAACCGTAGCAGTAAAGAGCCTCTGAAAATGAGGATTGAAAGGGCAGGAGGTTCGCCAGCATAAGGCTGACGATGTATTGTAGCAGTAAAGAGCCTCTGAAAATGAGGATTGAAAGAGCAGTTCGCTTTTGCCATGCTCAGGGGGAGCTAAGAGGTAGCAGTAAAGAGCCTCTGAAAATGAGGATTGAAAGTCAAGCTCTTCGTCAGTTACCACTGTCCACCTGATGTAGCAGTAAAGAGCCTCTGAAAATGAGGATTGAAAGATCGCAAGTCGTCGGCTCACTCTCCCGAGCATCGGGGTAGCAGTAAAGAGCCTCTGAAAATGAGGATTGAAAGGGGGAGGTGGACAACTAACCAGACAAACCTGTTCACTGTAGCAGTAAAGAGCCTCTGAAAATGAGGATTGAAAGTACACAGCTGGGGAGGCTTCGGGCCCCTCCGGCGCGCGTAGCAGTAAAGAGCCTCTGAAAATGAGGATTGAAAGGCCTCCTCTGGGTTCAGGGTCCTGAGCGGCTCGTTGTGTAGCAGTAAAGAGCCTCTGAAAATGAGGATTGAAAGCCTCCCTCCACGCCTTGCGGAAGTTGGCTACCTTCTTCGTAGCAGTAAAGAGCCTCTGAAAATGAGGATTGAAAGGAACCCACCAGGTGAGCCTCTCTGGTCCGAAGGCTGAGTAGCAGTAAAGAGCCTCTGAAAATGAGGATTGAAAGCGTCGTAGGCCCTCTTCAGTTCCTCGATTGGGATACGTAGCAGTGAAGTGCCTCTGAAAATGAGGATTGAAAGACAAACTCAGTAAATGGATACCACCCCTCTGCCCATGTTGCAGTGAAGTGCCTCTGAAAATGAGGATTGAAAGGTAAGGTGGATGAAGGTGTCCTTTCGAAGTGTTCCCTGTTGCAGTGAAGTGCCTCTGAAAATGAGGATTGAAAGTGAATAAGTAGAACATACCCCGTAGAAGATGGATAAAGTTGCAGTGAAGTGCCTCTGAAAATGAGGATTGAAAGTCAATACCTCCAAATCAAAATCAATCCTCCATCCGATGTTGCAGTGAAGTGCCTCTGAAAATGAGGATTGAAAGAGGACCTCCCGGCGGACGTAGCAGCCAATCAGCTCTGGTTGCAGTGAAGTGCCTCTGAAAATGAGGATTGAAAGTTCTCGCCCCAGATCCCATACGCATCACAATAGACAGTTGCAGTGAAGTGCCTCTGAAAATGAGGATTGAAAGCTCCTGGCCCTTGAAGGGGCCGGAGGTTAATACCAGTTGCAGTGAAGTGCCTCTGAAAATGAGGATTGAAAGCAGCGGCTGGAACTGCCTTGATAACTCCGCCACAATGTTGCAGTGAAGTGCCTCTGAAAATGAGGATTGAAAGTCGTAAACCTTCTTCCACCTGAGGTAAATCACATCAGGTTGCAGCGAAGTGCCTCTGAAAACGAGGAAGGACTCGGGAAAAATGAATTCAAACTAGGCTGGCGCCGAGCCAGCTCAAAAACTCAGAGAGGCCCAGGGGTTTCGAATTTGTGAAAGGATCTGCCAGAATCGCACCTTCCCCGTCCTTCTCGGTTTCTATTAGCCAGAACTCTCCCCCTTCCAGCTCTATCGAGCCCATCCCAGCACTCTTCTTGGCCCCCAGCGTCAGTGGTACTTGGAGGATGCTCTGGAGGGTGGAGGCCAGAAGCAGGGACTCCTCCTCGCCCGGGAAGAGGTTGTCTGCGATGAACCAGATGGAGAAGGACTGGGGAAGCAAGCTCTCCAAGAAGTAGAGGTGCCACTCCTTAACCCTAAGACTCTTCCTGTCTATGGCTATCCCGGGCTTCTCGGCCAACCTAGGATCCAAGAGGACGTCGAGGAACCTGACCTTTGCGGCCATCGACTGGGTTCCGAAGAGCCTGCAGACCGGATGGAGGGTGGAAGCGTACCTTTCCATCATCGACTTGAACTTTCTCTTCACATTCTGATCCATCCCGCGGTCCTCCCACTTTTTCCTCAAATCCTCCTCGTTTTTCACTCCCAGCCGTTCCAAATCGTCCCCGAAGCCAAGGCTCACAAGTGCCTCGTAGATTTTCGGTTGGTTCAGAAGCCATTCGACGACCTCCTCCACCTCCTTTCCCTGCACCTCCACACCCTCGTCCTTCAGGCGGAAGAAGTCAGGAAGAACTCTGGTTCCGATTGAGTTGAAAACGAGTTCCGCCCTTCTCCTGAAGGCCCCCTTCAGGCTCGAGGCCGGTATAAGCACTCTCCTCTCCCTGCCCCTCTCGCACTGAACCGTCACACTCAGCATTTCCCTCCTGACCTCGGCACCCCCTGCTCCTAGGTGAAGGAGCCCCGTGCTCTTGCACCTGAGCCTCCCGATCACCCTGTTTCTGAGGGGAAGGAGGTGACTCATCTCCACTCCTCCATCACCCACCTCAGGGGCACGAGCTGGTTGATGCACGCCAGCTTCATTTCCCCCACCTCTTCCACCGTCCCTAGCACGGAGAGGGCCACCAGCATCTCAGGGCTCACGCCTTTGGAGAACCTGCAGACGGCGAGACTGCCCTGCGCGGCGGCAAGAAGAAGGGGCCTCCGCTTCTTCCTCCTCATGTCCCACCCGCCGTCATGGAGGGCGACCCTACCATATACCCTCTCCACCTCAACCGCACCTTCCTCTCCCGTTCCCAACCTTCCGGCAACGTCTGACAGCCCTATCCTGCCGGGCCAAGAAGCGCAAAGCTGGCCCCTCACGGAAAGGAGGGGGGAAAGGGCGTACATGACGACACGCTCCTGTCCGTGCAGCAGGCTTCCCAGCCTTTCCGCCTCCTCCTTCACATCCATTTCCCTGACCCCTGTGATCTCCGCCCATCCGAAGCCCCTCGAGACCCCCCTTCCCACCCAGAACTCAAAGCCCTTCTCCGGCGGGTCCTCGCAGCCGAGCTTGGACCAGAACTCCTGACCGGCGTCGATGGCATCGTACTCGTACAGCAACCCGCCCTCCGATGCCCCCCTGTCCTTGGAAATGCCAACGCATACGGAGGAGGTGAAACTGGGATCCTTCTCCTGCTCTTCAGTCTTCCCGAAACTTCTGCACCGCGGGTGAAGAAGGTCGAGCGCTTGGTGTCCCTTCCCGCAAGCGCTCGGGGGCACCGGCTCCCGTCCCCCCTCCAGCTCGGGAAGGAAGCTGGGGGACTCCACCACCTCCTCGCAGATTTTGCACTCATAGAGGAAGGGGTGGGCGGGCCAGAGCTTCCTCCCCCCCACCAGCGGGAAGCCGGCGGTGCACAGGATCCTCGGGTCCTCGGCCTCCTGCCCCAGCCTCTCCTCGCCGATCCTCCCGTGGTAGTAAAGGGAGGAGACCATGGCCCCCCTAAGCGAGTTACCCGGAATGTAGTCCAGGGCTTCCTTGAAGCCCCTCTCGGTCCTCCTTCTGGTCAGCAGGGCCGGCGACTTCAGCCTGAAGGAGACCTCCCAGATCCTCATCTTTCCCCCTCCCTGAGCACTCCCTCCCAGAGCCAATCCTCCAGCTCCCTCTCCAGTCGCACGTACTTTTCCTCTATCCCCCTACTCAGCTCTTCGGTTTCCCCGATTTTTAGGTCAACTATTGAGTCCCTCCCTATCCTGCCCGAGCGCAGCTCGGCCAAGGAGAGGAGAAGGAGCCCCAGCAGCCTTCTCTCGGGTCTGAGTACTAGGATTCTTCCCTGGAACTCGCCACCCAACACGTGCTCCTGGGTGTACAGGGCACCCTCCTCCGCTTTCAGGCTGCTGTCATTGATTTTCACTCTCGTCACGGTGACCCGGACGGGATCGCTTGTCGGCAATAGATCTTCGACCATGAGGGAGGGATAATCAGCCGGCATGCCGAAAAGCATGCAAACATCGCAGGGCTGCATTTTCTCGGGCCTTATCTGGCCGCAGGCCGTAAATCCGTACGAGCCTGCCACCCTGCTCGCGGCGGACCTCAGCGCACCCTTGAAACTGCTGCCTGGGATGTACGGCAGGTCGCCCCTTTTCTGAAGCAGGATGTCCGGCCCCAGCACCTCCCTGTAGCTTGCTCCCACGCACCCAAGCTCCAAAAATCTGGCGGAGACCCTGAACCGTATCATATGGTCCCTCCCCCCAGCATTTTTATGAGGAGTTCGGCGTCTCCATAGCTCGAGTTCTCCTTTTCCGCGAAGAGCGGAAGGAGCCTGAGGTAGAGGGCCTTCTTCCCTTCCTCGCTCCTGTTCATCTCCCTGACGAGGTAGACCTTGCAAATGCTGTTGACGAGTTCCGCATATTTCGAGGGATTGGCGAAGAGATTTCTGCTCGCCGTCACCGCCTCCCGGATTATATTACGAACTTCTTTTAGCCTCTTCCTGGTTTCCTCAGAGTGGGAAGCCAGGTAAGCTGCTGAGCAGAGCTCAATTCCTCTCGTCTCCAGCAGGAGCTCCAGCAGGTCTCGTAGCTTGTTGCTCTCTCCATCCACCAAGAAAGGCTGGACAGTCGACTTTTCCTTATTTTCCATGGATTCCCTTCTCTTCCTCACAGAGGTTTCTGAAAGCACGACATCGCTTACATCGAAACATATCGCACTCTGAATTTCTCTGGCCTCTTCCACTTTCTCTTTCACTTTCTTTTTCGCCCTCTTCTGGAGCTCCCTGGCGGCCCCTATCAGGGACCAAACGGGGGAGGTGTAGGGCCCCGCAGCGATCCCTATCGATATCCCGCGGGCTCCACCCATGTGCTTCAAGAACTTCTCGGCCAGTGAGCTGGAGACCAGCGGGGCAAGCCAAGACGGAAGGAGAAGGAGCGTGTCGTCTCCGCCCATATAGAGCAGGCCCAGCTTCAAAACGGCTAAAGTTTTGCCTACCGCGTTGTCCCCTGTTTTCCTCAGGGCCTCACATAGCTCCAAGGCGGATTCCTCGAAGGCCTTTTTCAAAGCCAGATCGATCCTCGCGCTCCTCTCGTACATGTCAGTCAGCGTTATGGATGTACCCATGAAGGCCCCCATGAGGTTCCCGTCTGCGCTCAAAACCGCGTAGTCCCTCTTTTCCATTCCACCTTCAAGCTCTTCAAAGTCGTGGCCGGCGACTACCGCCATCACCTCACCGGCGGCCCCCTTCCAATCCTTGCCGAAGCATTTGGAAGGCACGACCTCCAAGTCCCCGACTTTGAAGCTTCCCTCCCACCTTTTCTCGAAGTGGAAATCTGTCCCCAGCTCGTACAGCTCTCCGCAGGCGGTGCACTCCTCCCCCCCATCGGAGGGGGGCAGTAGCTGGCACGTCTTACACAACTTATCCACAAGCCTCACCGGCACCTCCCTCCGCTCGGCACGGATCTTGGACAGACCGAGCTCCCTACCGAGATCCTCAGACAGCAGGAAGTACAGGGACCTGAAGGGGACCGAAACCAGGCGTAGCTGCAGGGAGGGGTCGACCTCGCGCAAATGAACATTCAGTTCCTCCTTCAGCTTTTCCACCACTTTATGAGAGTGCGAGGGCAGAAGTAAAGTGACGTTTCCTCCCGCGGAGTATAGGATGGTTTCCAAGGGCAGCCAAGCATTGGTCTCTTCCTCGAAACTCGCTTGGAGGAGGAAGGGAATCTGCACCATCACCAAGCAGTCTATGGTGAAGCTGGCGGCGCCTAGGCTCCTCAACTCTTCCCTCCTAGAAATGAAGCTCTGAATCCCACCAGTGTCTATGGAGGCTACCCAGACTTTTTCTACCGGTTTGCTGGGGAGGGGTATCTCCCGCTTCACCCCTTCTAAAGAGGTAAACTGCTCTGTGCTTTTTCTTATCTTGCGGACGAATTCTTCACTCAGCGAATAAATCAATTGCTCGTTCCTTTTGTGCAAATCCTCCCAGAACTCCCATCTGTTGGTTTCTCCCTGTAAAAGTGGTCGTCCAATAAGCTCATTGCTCCTCGGTTTCAAAAATTCCTCCTCTAGGAAACCCCCTAGCCTATCGCTGGCCGAAGCCAGTCGATCAGCCTCCACGATTATCTTTCCCAGCGGGTGTCTTTCATCATGGTGATGCTCTATCAGCTCCACGATTTGATTCAAACTATCTCTATCGATGAGATCCGAGAGGAGGAACTCAGCCACTTCCTTAGAAGCAGGGACATGATCGGAGAAGTTGAAGGGCTTTCCAAAGTCATGCAAAAGGGAAGCCAACCTAACGATTGCGCACTTCTCCCTCGGAACCCCCTCCGAGAAAGCGAAAATCCAAGCTAGTGCAGAGGTCACAAGACAATGCGGAATTAATCCGGAGGTGTTGAGAACGGGTCTCGAATCGGCTGGAAATATAAACCAGCATCTTTCAACGGACTCTCGGACTTCGGTTAAAATTTCAAAATAGGTCTGTGCCACACTCTTCATGCTTTCCCATGCCTTGTAGGCCTCCCTAGAGAAAGTGATTGGATTAAACTCTCTCTCCAGCTCTTCCAACCCTAGCCTCCGCTCGGCTAGATGCAGAATTCTCAGGCAGGTCAGGATCTTCAGCGGACTGGGAAGCTGATGCTCCAGTGGCTCACGCAGAAGTGGAGCTTTGAGGAATAGTACTATCAAATCACCTATGGACTCCAGCTTCCTAGGCCCCTCTATCCCTGAGACTGCGGATTCTAGAAAGCGTCGCATCTTCTCCAAAACATGCCTCCACTCCTCAGCGTCCTCTTTGGCTACCTTTCTAACATCACAGTGGACTCCTTTCTGGGAATCGAAGTAGGGAACAAAGTAAGACTTATAGACCGGATAAGGTGGATTCTGGTACTCGGGAAGATTCATCTTTTAACCTCCGCCAACTTTTTGACCTCATCCACCGGCTGGAAATCCCCATAGTGGGACCTCGCCAGATCAATAAGTTTGCCCACTATCTGGGATCCCTCCACTTCTCTTACCGGATAAACTATTCCAGGAAGAGATTCCTTTGAGAGTTCGGAAAGTCTTATCTTTTCAAGCCTGTATCTGACCTGCCCGATTCTGTCATAGTGCCGGTACTTAAGCCTCCCCATCAAGACTGGCCTTCCCTCGGCTCCATCCTGCATGCCCATACCTAGGAGAAGCAGCCCCAGCTCCTCCGGCCTGAGGTTGAAGAAATCTATTCTCCCCCGAAATACCGACCCCTTAGGAGCAACCTTGAGCTTCATGTTAAAATCAAAGTTCCTATCTTCTAACACGACATCCCGCCCCACGAAGTCGCTGAACTTCACCAGGCCCGCCAGCGAGGTGGTCCCGAAGAGGTCGCAAACGAGGCAGACTTCCATCCTCTCCCTAGGATCAAACTTACACTGGTCAGGTCTCTGCTCCCTGATTACGTCTGCCCAGATTGCCCGATGGCGCCAGCTTCCCCTTCCGCCACCCGCCACAAAACATGACCTGACCTTTCCCATTGTTTCCCTGAATCCGAGCTCAATCCGAGATCTCACATTTCCCTTGACCGTGGCTCCGGGAATCGTGGGTATCCCCCCGCACTCGCAGAAGGGTTGGTAGTCCAGCCTCAGGCCCTTGGCCAGCTCCTCTACCGCCCTCCTCCAGTCTCCAGTTCTTTTCAACAGCGCGGTCGCTTCCCCCTCCTTTACCCCTAGCCGGAACTGAACCCATCCTATGTGGAGGTCCGTGAGAGCTGTGATGGAAACATCAAGGGAACCGCAAAGCCACTTGATCTCCGACCTCGATCTTGGCGGCCCCCGTATAACTATGATTTCCCCCCTCCGCTTCTCCTGCTGGGGCCTGTATCTCCCGGCGAAAGAAGACGGCATGCTAACCCTCCTGGCTAAGCCTGAACTCGTCCCAGGACTTCGCGAGGTTTTCCACGATTTTCCAAGCTTTCCAGTCAGTCGCCACAAGCCAGCCGTTTTCCCTTCCCAGCTCAGCCTCCGCCTCCACATCTGCTTCGTCCAACTTCCCTATCCTTTTCTCGGTTGAAACGCCGTCCCTTATCTTAAACCTCTGTGCGGTTACTTTGACCTGCCCGAATCCCCTGCCTTTGAATCCTCCCACCTTCACCTCTCCCCTGTCCAGAAATACCAGAACTTTAGAAAGCAAACCGAGGGCGTAGGTGGGCAAGTTCAGACTCCGTATTTGGAGCTGAAATTTCATGCCGGTTTCTATGTATTCAACATCGTACTTGGCCCCTCCGACAACAGCCCCCGTTTTTCTCCCGATTTTTATACCGGTTCTGATTCCGGTTTCCGGAATGTAAATTTCTCCTCTCTCGTTCCTAGGATAGGCGTCGAAGAAGCTGACGAGCCCCCTGAACCCCTGCGAGCCGAAAATCTTACAGAGCAAGCATCCTTTTTCAGCGAATTTCTCCTTCAACTTCTGCATGCAGCCGTTGTCAGGACACACGTGACCTCCTTTGTGCGTCACGAGAGTCGCCGCGAAGTTCCTGAAAATACCCTTCAGGCTCGAACCCGGAATGTAGGGTACGCTAAGATCCCCGTATGGAATCCTCAAAACGGCCAAGTCGACTGTCGCCTCTAGGGAAGGCTCTCTTCCCATACCTACCCTGAGCGGCCCCACGTTTTCCAAAATTCCCTCCAGAATGGTTTCCCGTTTCAAGCAGGCATGGGAAACCCACGAGTTCACAGGGTCCACCCTTCCCCGCTCTGCTTGAACTTTCCCCCTTCAAGGGTGATAATCGTGCCTTTCGCCTTCTTGAGAACTATCAGCCCAGCACCCAGCGTCTTCCTCGCTCCAACTTGGAGTCCTGGCTCCTTGAAGGTCTGCATAATTGTGTACAGGAGTTCTCCCCTCTCCTCCTGGATGTCCGGGCCTACTCGGATGTTTACTGCCTCCATTTTAAAGTCCCACCTAACTCCTGGCTTTACGAATTCCTCATAGAAAGGACCTTGACGCACGCTTCCCCATTCTCTATCGATACCTACCCCGGGCTTGACAAAAACTATGTTCCCCTCCGTTAAGGGATATGAATCGAAAACTCTAACATGACTGGAGAGTTCCGTGTTCCCGAAGATTCCACATATCGGGCAAAAACCATACTTGAACTCATTATCCACGGCTTGTTTATCCCAAGGCTCATGTACCGGTCGATTTTTTGATCTCTGAAGTGCTTCCGCTAGTGACCTCATCACGCCTTTCAGGCTTGAGCCTGGGACACACGGCCTCCCTCCAACCCGAAAAACTGCTATGTCCACTGAGCTTTCTAGAGGTGCTTCTCTACCTGTCCCTACCCTCAGTGGGGTGACATTTTCGAATTCACCTGTTATCTTTGTTATACACTCCAACTTGTCGAAATCTCTATAATCGGGCAAGGCTATTTCCCCGCAGAGAGTAGTCCAACAAATTCCTCTATGCTTCTAACCCCCATCTCCCGAAGCAGTTCTTCCCTTATCTTCTTGATTAACTCTCTACACTCCCTTTCAACCCTCTTTTTACGAAGCAATTCCTCTAGTTTTTTCACACTTTCTATCTGTAACAGTTCCTCTTTACTAACCACCTTCTTAAACAATTCAGAAGCTTCGTATTCCTTAAGCAATATTTCTCTCTTTTTTTCTTCAGAAGCTTCGTAAACCCACTTAGCTACTCCAAACATCTTTCTCGCATCCTCCCGATTTCCTCTTTTGTGAAGTTCCCGTAGTGCATTGATCACTTCCGCGGTAGTTTGATTTCCAAGTAGGTCACGCATGTATTGTCTCTTGGCAAAAGCCGCCGTCAATAAGAGACACTCACGATCATCACGAATAGATTCTAAGGAAGCGATAAGGGTTTCGAGTTGATGTTTTTCCACATCTTCTGCTTGGGCAATCGCTCCAATCCGTGTTCCCCAATCCAAAAGAGATTTTTCTTCTATCATACCTTTTTTGTTTGGTTTAATTAGTTTAAATATGTTTCGTCCCAGGTCCCAGGTCCCAGGCAAAGCATTTTTGCTTAAAAAGATTAAATCCAAACCGAAAACGATGGGGGTTTACCACCTGAGTGGCATGGGGAGAAGCCCCGGAGCCGTAACCGTTCCCCTCACCTACGTTTACCTCCTCCTGCATCATGCGGAAAAAGGGAATAGCACCGCGGTAGATTTTTTTGGAACCTCCGGAGAGCGGGACCAAGATAAAAAAGGTGCCCCCGAGTATCTCATCGTGTTTACTTCCAAAGAAGTCATCGAACAAACCAAGCAGGGAAAAATCGAGAGTGATAAAATGAAAGACGAGTGGTTTAAAACCACATCGGAATTTCCTCAGAGGGTGCCGGATTATCTAAACCGTCTCTGGGGGGCTCTCAGTAGGGAAGGGCTCAGCCCATTTTACGAGGAAAACTGGATCAAGGGCATCTACTTTGTGGAAGTCAATCACCTGAACTTTGAGAGAACCTTCGAAAGAGTGGCATCCACAGTATACGCACTTCGAGAGAAGGAACTCTGGATTAATATGATCGGAGGTGTAAATCAGATTAATATCGCCCTACTTATTGCAGGGACTTTTTACCTCGCCTCAACCCGGTACTACTACGTGTTTCAAGAAAACACTTCCCTCCTCCACCCCGAAGGAGTCACGTTCAGCAAGACGCTCGATCCTTCTTTTGTCAGGACGGCGCTGGACAAATGGCACGAATTTCCGCTGGTTAGTTTAGAAATGGGGAAGTTCGTAACAAGCCTGGCCGAGAAACTTAAGGAGAGGGGTAGCATCAACATAGGCGAACTTGAGCTTGAACTTGAAAAGTACGGGCTTCCCAAGCAGGCCATCCCCAAGCTCAGGGGGACTCTTGTAACCATTGAGGGCGACAGGGTGTCAGAGGGGCCCAGGTTGAGAAGGATTGCGGAGCTGGAAAGAAAAACCGAAAAGATTGACAACTTCTCAGAGTGGAAAAAACGATTCGGAAGGGAAGGTGCTTTATATGAGTACGACGAAAGGAGGAGACTGGTGAGGGTTCAATGAAGCCGCTGAAAACTGGACCGCCGATGTTCGTCCACATAGCCACGGTTGGGGTCTCCCTTCTCCAGAACGCCAGGAGGGAGCTCAAAAAGGAAAAACCCTCCGAGGACGAGCTCGTCTCCTTCATCGGGAAGGACCCCAGGAGGGCCAGCGCGGAGCTGAACACGATCTTCCCCCTCCTGGAGGAGAACAAGCAGCACCAGCACAGGGTGTACCTGCTCCACTCCGACACCGAGGAGGGGAGGCTCTGCGCCGGGGCCCTCAAGCAGTTCATCTCGGGTCTTGGCCTGAGGGCCCACGCCTGCTGCGTAGAGGTGAAGGAGCTGGGGAGTCCCGAGAACTTCACCAGGGGGTTGGCCAACCTCCTGGAACAGGTGGTGAACCTGATAAGGCGGCACTACGCCGAGGGGGACCGCGTTTTCGTTCACGCCAGCGGGGGTTTCAAGCCGGAAACGACCATGGCCTTCCTGGCCGCCAACCTGCCCACCACGGGGGCACCGGTGTTCTACGTTCACGAGTCCTTCAGGGAGATGATAAGGCTTCCGGCCCTCCCCGTCTGGCCCAGGAAGAGGAGGAAGTTCGTTGAGCTCATGGACCGCATGTGCCAGGCGAGGGAGATCTACCCCGAGGCCCTGCAACGCATGTTCGGAAGGGAGGTCATCGAGGAGGCGAAGAGGCTCGGCTGGATAGTGGAGGAGGGCAACTGGCTCAAGATAACCCCGATGGGGCTCCTCCTCTGGCAGAGATTTGAGAGGCTCGGACTGTACGGATCCAAACCCAAGCCTCCCTAGAGCATCGGGGGGTTCTGAACCTCGAGAAGCTCGGTAGCAGATATAAGTGCCCCCACCGAAGTTAAAGTGTGGAGCGAATTCTGATAGCACCCTGGGGCTTACCCAAAGGATGGAAGGAGGTAAACTACATCATCGAGGGACACGAGGAGATCTCTCGAAGCTCCCTCAAACCACTGGTGAGCAAGCTACATCCGAACAGGGTCATTCTGGTGGTGGTCGACACCGCGATAGGGGAGGAGTTTGAGGACTATGAAGACCTCTGCAGAAAGGTCGAGGAATACTATAAGAAATTCTGCGAAGAAATCCAACTCCCCCTGACCCCTGAGGTGATAGTCGCACCGGGGGTGGGTGACTTCGAAAAGGCTAAGTTTGAGGGGGAGATGACGGACTTTTACCACTTCGTGAGCTTTGAGCTGGCCAAGAGGCTGATTTCCGCGGAGGGGGAGCTGGACCTGATCCTAGATCTCACCCACGGGGTGAACTTCGCTCCGACCCTGCTGTACCGGAGCCTGCACGAGCTTCTGGGGGTTCTGGCGTACACCAGAAAGGTTCAGTTCAGAGTATACAACTCCGAGCCCTATCTTAGGGGGGTCTCCGAGTCCCACCGTGAGGAGGTGAAAACGCTACGGATCCACCTGGTGGAGTCGAGGGAGGTGCAGCCTAGGCTCAGCGCCCATCTGCTCGGCGAGGAGGACGGGAGGGCCCACCTCGTGAAGCACGTGAGAAAACCTACCAAGAGGGGAAACGAAGCCATAAGGATAGAGGAAAAAGAGACGAAGGAACTCAACGCTTTTTTGAGCTCCATCGTCAACGGGCTCCCGCTGGCCCTCCTCACCTTTTACCCGGGAAAGGAGCTGGAGGAGAAGCTGAAGGAAGCCTGCGACCTGTGGCGCCGATCCATAGAGTGCCTGAAAGACGAGAAAATCGTGGTGAGGAGGGGGATGAGGTTCACGGCGGACTTCATGAGGTGCGTCAGGCTGTGGGTGGCGGCCAGGTCCTTCGGGCTCGAGAGAAAGGAAGAAGCCTCCCTGAAAGAGCTGGAGGAGCTGTCTGAGCGGTTCAAGTCGGAAGGGATGAAAGAGGCGCTGGTGAGCAGGACGCTGACGGGGTTGGAAAATAGAATCGGGAGCAAGGAGAGGGTCAAAGAGTGGACCCCGCTCTCCGAACTCATGGAAGGAAAGTCCGGAGGGTTTTCCCCCCAGAACTTCCTGGCCCACGCCGGGCTGGAGTACAACGTGACGGAAGTTCGCGTCTCCGGCGGGGTGAGGCTGCGGTACCCGAAGAGCCAGCGTGGGAAGGTACTGGGGGCCT
>Ga0272449_1003567_pt1 | contig 13273 bp, 11 predicted proteins | sample YNPCB0241_FD_198679 | JGI IMG/M metagenome (GOLD analysis project Ga0272449, IMG submission 198679) | Hot spring sediment microbial communities from Yellowstone National Park, WY, United States - YNP-CB-024-1 | ecosystem: Environmental > Aquatic > Thermal springs > Hot (42-90C) > Sediment...
CCTCCTGGAATGACATATTTCCCTCTCCATTTATGAGATTTTATTAAAAGAATTTTTCCTTCTGGATTAAAAATTAAAGCTCCAACTGTTGGTTCCGGGTACTTTTGTTCCATCTTTTTTTTATAATTTCACCATCTCTCCCCTTTTCACTAAAATAACATTTTTGTGCAGTTTTTTAAATTCTTCTGGATATTCTGTATGGATTGGAATGATGCATCCTGGTTTTATCTTTTCAATAAATTCTTCAAGCTCTTTTCCGCTAATATGTCCTGAAATGTGAACTCTTTCAAATTTTCCATCTTTGTTTAACCCTTGCATTTTAAAATGTTTTATCCAATTGATAAGACGCTCTTCTGAAAATTCCATTTCTTCACTATGCGGTTCGGTAATTGCTCTTAAAAAATATGAATCTTTATCTGGATTTAGATCAATCAATTCTTGAATTTGATGATAGTTTAAAATTACAAAATAATCTCTTTTGTTTTTTGAAATCTCTTTGCTGTTTACAAAAGGGTATCTTTGGAGCAGATCCCTCTCCCATTTTTGCAAAGCGCCTTTCTTTTTCTCATAAAGAAAAACATTATTAAAATCTTGAATTTGGATGCCCTTTTCTTTAAGCAAAGATATAAAACCGAAATAATTAAATGGCATAGCCAATTTTCTCTTGGTCTCCTTGGCAACTTTGCAAAGGGTTTGAAAGCGCAAAGTATCGTTTAAAGAATAATCAGCAACCAAAAGTCCTTTAACTTTTTCTGCTATCTTTTTTGCTTTCTGATAAACATCTTCTTCACGAAAAACTTCATTTTCTAAAATTCTTGTGCCCTCGCACAAAAAATAATCGATTTTTTGATTTTTTAAAAAATTGTAAAGTTGCTCAAGCTCGCTTTTTGGAATTTCCGATAACCTAAAATCCCCTGAATACAAAATAGTTTTTGTTCCTTTGATTAAATACATTACCGCTCCAAGGACAGAGTGATCTATAGGCAAAGCTAAAATTTCTAAATTTTTTATAAAAAATGGGGCTTGGAGTTTGGCGATTTTAAAATTTCTTGGCTTTTTCTCTCTATCTTTTGGAGGTCTATTTCTTGGAAAGCTTATTTTGGCAATTTCATTTTCAAGAGTAGAAGGCCTTATTGTATTTAAAACATCAAGGACGGTTTTAGTTTTTTCGCTACAAACTATTGGAATTTTTTCATCCAAAAATGAAATATAACCTGCGTGATCCAAATGAGCATGGGACAAAAGCACTCCATCAATTAAAGGTTCTCTATAATTAAAAAAATTAAATTTTTCTTCTTTTAAAATTTCAATTAAATCCTTTCTATAAACTCCTTCAATTTTTGGAATTAAATTAAGTTCCAAATAATCCTTTATTCCATGAACCGCCCTCGGTCCAACAAACTCCTCAAAATACTTTCCGGCTTCTTTATAACTTTTTCCAAAATCCAAAAATATTCGGGTATCTTTATCTTCAAGTAAAATTTGATTTCCGCCAATTTCATTTACTCCACCAAAAAAAGTTAATTTCATGGAAAATTTTCTCAATATTTCTAAGCTTTTGCTTCACAAGTTAATGTTATTAACTCAATTAAAAAAGTTCAATTTTCCTTTAAATTTCCAAACGTCGATAAAAGAACTCTGGGAAGATTTCTTTTAAAAACCTGGCAAACTCTATCATTTCCTGTCTGTATTGGTCAAGTTTTTCTTTTTTCTTCTCTTTTTCTAAAATCTTTGCGCCTTGATTTTCCAACCTAAAGGCACCATAAATACCTTTAGGCCTCAAATGAAGTCGTTGATCAAAGGGAACCTTTCTTTCACGATAAAATAGACGCAATAAATTTTTCATCCTTTTTTGGAAAAAATTGTTTTGCTTTCTGATTTTTTCTTTTAATGCTTCATCTCTCCTCCAATTTTCAATGTCCGAAATTCTAGAGTCGATATCAACCCAAGGGGGTCTCACTTTGTCCTCTTGAAGCACTTCTTCAGTAATTTTTTCGCCATCGAAATATTCTACTTTCTCGCCCTTCTTTTGGAAATGACCCTCGCAAGAAGCGGAAGTTCGAACTTCAAAGGCATTCAGCATTACTACTATTTCTTTAATTCCTTCCTCAACCGGCAATCCCAATTTATCAACAAGCCTTTCAATCTCTTTTCTTATCCCTTCTAAATATGCCTCTATTTCTCTTTTTTCATGGTCTTTTCTCTCTTCTTCGCTCATCGCTACCTTAGGTTTTTCTTTACTAATTTCCAAATACAATTTTGGCGCTTTTTCTTTAATTTTTGCCTGCCTCTGTCTTGCTATCTTTAATTCTTCTTGCCAATAATCCTTTGATAATGGGAAAGTTATAAAATTCAAAACTCCTTCTTGAAGTAAATCTTCTTTTTCTTTTTCCGATAAACTTTCCCACCACATTTTCTCATCCAAAACTCTTCCCTCAAAGAGAGCTTTTATTGATGTCTCAGGATAGCCCAATAACCTTTTCATTTTCTTATCGTCCCTTTCTACCAAAGCTCTTTCAAGCTCTTGAACTCTTTTTTCGTCTTTTCCAACCAAAAGTTGAAAAACTTTACGATCGAAACCATTTTCGTCTGTTTCTTCCTTTTCTAAAATTTTAAATGCCAATTTTGTAGCACTTAAAATTTTTTCAAGCTCTTCTTTTTTTGAAAGAACTTCTTTAAGTTTTGCAAATGGTTTCTTGCTATCATAAGCTATTTCAATCATTGAGGTTGGTTTTTCTTCAAGATAAGTCAAAATTAAATCCATTCGCTCTTGTGGTCTCAAGAAATCTAAATTTTCTATTCTTTCAACATCCTCTCTTTCCCCTACTTCCTCCCTACTCCTTCCTTCGTATCTTATTTCTGGTAGCTTTTCAGGAAACATATAAATATAAATTAATCAAAGCGCTAGCTGATTTTAATTTAATTTTTCCCAAAAGTCAATTTTCCTCAATTAATTCCTCGACTTTTCTTTTTGCTTTTTCTAAAAATTGTTTTGCTTTTGTGGGCTTCGCGAATTTTAACGATATTCTCATATTCTGCAGAATGTTGGAATATTTTTATTTTATTAATTCTCCTTTGAAGGCTTTTTCTAAGATGGAGTTTTTGAGTTCGGCGAGTTCTTCTAATTGTTTTTGTTGTTTTAGTTTTTCAATTTCTTCTCGCAAATCATTAAGATGGGCGCATCTTTTTGCTCGGGAAGAGGAGAAAGAGGAATCTGAAGTTCATATACCTTATTGCGGTTTATCCTAAGCTTTATTCCAGTAGCTAAAATGAATTTATTTATATAGTGATTCCAAGTTTTTTCTCTAATTCTTTAACTTTATTTTTACTTTGATAAAGCTCCTTTGCATCTTCAATATTTATAATTCGAATTTTGTCTTTTATTTCATGAAATGTACCGCTGAGAAGTTTTTCTACTTCCTGAATTTTCTCTTTTTCAATAATTAGAAAAAGATTACTATTCCAAATATCCCAAGCATGTTTTAATTTTCCTAGAGCGTGATAGATATCGCCTCCAATTTGAACTTCAAAAACATATGTTGGTACTGATTTTTCTACTCTTCGCCAAACTACATCTAACTTTTCATTTTCCATAGGATACTCAGTTTCAGCAATAAATCTTTGTAATAATCCAATTTCTTTAATCATTTCTTGCGCTTCCCTATGAGTTAGTTTAATTGGAGGTTTTTTAGTTATTTTTTCTTCTTTTATTAAGATTTCTTCATACGCAAAATTCCATAATTCTTTAGATCTTTCCATTAATTTTTTAAATTTATCTTTTGAAGGTAAAGAGTTAATTCCTGCCCATGTACTTATGTGTAAATCTCCAATATTTATTTTTCTTCGTCTCCAATCATTAATTGGAAGAGCGTAGTCAATCTTAAATTCGAATCTAAAAGGATAAATCACTTTATTTGCTCTAATTTCATCTTTCCATAAAGGTTTATTTTGTTTAAATTTTGTTTCAACTCTTCCAAATCCCACTACTCCACTCACTGGCCGTGAAATATAAAAAACTAAAATGTCTCCTTTTTCAAGTTTGTCCCATCGATTTTTTAAATTTTTCTTAGCTCCCCAGATATTATCTTGAAGTGCCGTTTCCCAATTTTCTTCATTCCCCACTAAAATCCAAACTTTGGGATTTTTCTTATCGTTCATAATTTTCTCTTTTTTTTCTTTATAAAATTCTGGCATTTTTTCATTTTCCCATAAAAAATTGGCTTTTTCAACCCCCACACCAAAAGTATCGTATGTTAAATTTCAGTTTGAGAACAAGCTATTTTTGATGCGTTTCTTAAGTTGGGCAAATGCTTTACTTCTTAATTTCAAGTTCTTTTCTCGTTTTCTTGCATCTTCTTCAGCTTTGTATGCTTCATAGTAAATTAATTCAAAAGGAATGCGAGATTTAGTAGAAAATACTTTCCCACTATTATGTTCAGCAACACGTTTTCTTAAATTATTCGTAGATCCTATATACAAATTGCCATCTTTTTTGCTTCGTAGGATGTATACATAAAACATAAATTTTTGGTGTGGGGGTTAAGCCGAGTTGTGAGCCAAAAACGGGCTTTGGGCGCGCCGGGTATGTTAATATTCCGTTTTATTTAAGGTTTACTTTATCAATCTCTTCTTCGCTTAAAACTTCAATTTTGTTTTTCTTTAAAAGCTCTGTGGTTATTCCATCGCCTTTGATTAATCTTTTTGAAAATGTACCATCGTAAATTTTCCCACAGCCACAGGAAGGACTTTTTTGCTTGAAAATTGCCTTTTTAATTTTTAAAATTTTTGCAATTTTCAAAACCTCTTTTGCTCCTTTTTTAAAATATTCAGTTACATCCTTACCGGATTTTGTAATAACTCTCTCCCCTCTTTTTTCTGCTGGTTCTCTTGGAATTGGCAGACCTCCAAAAATTTCAGGGCAAACAGGAATTAAAATAAAATCTTTTGCCAATTTCAAAAGCTTTTCATTTTTATTTGAGCTCCCATCGTACTTGCAATTTATTCCTAAAAGACAAGCGGAGACCAAAATTTTTTCTTTTTTCATATTTTAAATTTTGCCTAAAACCCGTTTAAAAATTATAAAAAGGAGTGAAAGAGATCGCAATCAATTTTGTAGATAAGGTGACAAGCTATATTTTTTGGAAAACAAAACCCTTTCTTTGAAAATTTTCCAATATTTTTGGCAAAACTAATGAGGTTAATGGACGGTCATGAAAAAGAAGGATTGAATTTGAGGGAATATTTCCAAAAATTTTATTTGAAATTTTTCCTTTCCAATCTTTGGAGTCAAGGTCCCAAAGGATTATTTTATACCCATTTTTTAAAAGATAACATTTGAGCCAGGGGGGTAAAATTCCATAAGGGGGACGAAAAAGTTTTGTGTTGACTTTAGCTATTTTTTTAATGATCTGGTTTGTTTTCTCAATTTCGTTTTTAAAATTAAAAAAAGATTTTATAGAATGGGAGAAGGAATGATTGCCAATTGAGTGACCTTCTTTCAAAATCTTAATTAAAATTTGAGGAAATTTAAGACAATTTTTACCGCAGACAAAAAATGTTGCTTGGGCGCCAAAGCTTTTTAATGTTTCTAAATTCTTGAGGGTAAATTCATTTGGACCATCATCAAAGGTGATGAAAATTTTTTTCATGCCTAAATTTTAAATTCTTAAATTTCCAAAAGTCATTTTTTATCCCATTTTTGATTTTAATTTCTACAGCTTTTACTTTAGTTAAATTTTTTGCAAGAAAATTTTTTGCCATAACCACTTTTGGCGTTGAAAGACGAAAAAGAAGAAATGAAAGAATTAAAAAAGAAATGATTGGGAAAGAAAGTCTTCCAAATAAGGATTCTTCTTCTTTTCTAACAGGTGGGAATGTTTTTTGAAACTCTCCATACTTTTTAAATAGAAGCCTAGAAATTGTAGGAAGAAAATAAACTGAGAGTCCTAAAATTAAACCATTCCGATATCTTCTCCCAGAAGTTTTTACTTTAAACTTTGGGTCTAAAGTTACTTTCCCAACTTTGCTTAAGCGATGAGAAATTTCAACATCTTCGTTAAGTTTTAAACTTGTGTTAAAGCCTCCTACTTTAAAAAATGCTTCTTTCTTTATAGCCATATTACATCCCATTAAACTCCAGCTACCCGAAATAAGTTTGTCAAAAAGCAAAAATGGCTTTAAAAGAAATTTGCTGGCCAGTTTTAAAGAAATTGGGCCTGAATAAAAATCGCAGGAACCTCCAAAAGCAACTAAATCTTTATCTTTTTTAAACTCCTCAAAAATTCTTGAGAGCCAATTTTTGGGTAAAATCGTATCAGCATCGGTAGTAGCAATAATTTCTCCTTTAGCATTTAGAAATCCCTTTTGCCTGGCAAAAGCAGGTCCTTGATTTTTCTCAAAAAGTAAAGTTACCCCAAATTTTTTTGCAATGTCAGCTGTTTTGTCGGTGGAATTATTGTCAACGACAATTATTTCAAAATCTTTAAAATCTTGATTTTTTAAACTTTCAAGGCACCTTGGTAAAAATTTCTCCTCATTAAAAGCTGGAATAACTATTGAAAGAATTGGCCGATTTTTGGGCATAATTTTTCACCCTTTAGTGGTTATTGGGAAATGAAAAAATAAATTAGAATGTATAGTATAAAATAGATGGATTTTAGAATCAAGTTATCGTCAATTTCAAGTTTTTAATTTTAAAAATCCTTTCGCAGGGTTCTCTGTTTTGGTATTTTTTTGTCTTTTTATAATAAAAGGGCGAGCTTTGAAGGCTCGCCCTTCCCTATGAGTTTGAAGCTATCCTCCATAGGCAAGTTGGCCAAGCAATCCTTCCTGATGAATTATTTTGATAACTTGTGCAAGCAATGGAGCTATTGAAAGAACCGTTAGTGGAAGTTGATCTTTGATGGCTGGAGAGATGGGAAGAGTATCGGTCACGATGATTTGTTCAATATGAGGAGAGCTAAGATTTGCAACCGCATTGCCTTTAAAAAGGCCATGAGTAGCAATAAGAATAGCGCCTTCTGCTCCCATCTCCATTGCTTTGTCTACAATCTGTCCCATGGTCCTACCGGTGAGAATCTCGTCATCATAGACAATAATTTTTCTCCCTTTAATTGGGCCATGGATTGCGTTGATTTTAACCTCCTCTCCGCTTACTCTTGTTTTTTCTACGCTTCCTACAGGGATTTTGAGTAGAAAGCCAAGTTTTTCTGCTCTTTTGTGGAATCCCTCATCTCCGGGTAGAATGAGAAATTTGTCACCAACTATTCCTTTCTCTTGGAGATGTTGAGCAAAGAATCTTGTGGTTACAATATGGTCTACAATCACACGAGGAGAAAAGGCACTTTGAGCTTGAGGAGAGTGAAATTCTACGCCAACCATTCTTCGCATCCCTGCAACTTCCAAGAAAGAAGCAATCAGAGAAAGGTTAATCGCCATTCTTAGAGTCCATCTCTTATCAGAACGAGAGTAGCTAAAATAAGTCAGAACCACAGTGACCTCCCGGGCTGAAGCTTTGTAAGCGGCATTGACCATTTGAAGCGTTTCAAAAAGCTGGATATGCAAAAGCGCAGGATCTGGCAGAGAAGTTTGGATGATAAAAACCGAACAGCCTCGGACATCTTCTTCCAAGATCACTTCAAAACATCCATTGGGGTAAAACTCCCGCCTAATAGGAGAAAGCTTTATTTTAAGCTCATCACAGATTTTCTCTGCCAATTCTGGATAGGAAGATCCGCTGAAAACCTTCAGTTTTTCTATCTCCATTCAATCCACCCCCTTTTTAAAGAATTTAAACCTCCTTTGTTATAATGCCACAATTGATTTTAAATGTCAACTAAAAGATAGCTTACACTCACAAAAAAATAAGAGGGGCTAGAATCTAGCCCCTCTTCCAGGGTCGGAGAGAAATCGCCCATGTGATGGTAGTAACCTCTTGAGGCATTGGGGGGAGTCTGCCTTTCTTTTGAAGTTCCTCGAGCTGATCCTCCTTTATCTCAAATGCTTCCTCTTTTGGCGGAAGCGCAAAAACCCCCTCAAGGTTTACCCCAAGGTCCAGGAGAGCCTTTTCGAGGATTGCAACAATGACTTCCGGAGGGATAAAGCCCTTCTTTCCGACCAGAGGAAGAGTTAAAGTAAGTTTGAGCTCTCCTCTGAGAAGAAGAGGGTAGTATAACGAGCCCAAGTACTTCTTCAATGCGTCAGCCTTCCACCGCTTCCGGGGAGTGGTAGTAAGATCTAGGTTCCCATCTTGATCCACAATCCCTCGCCAGCCTGGGTACTGGCGGGCAATCTCTATTATTGCCTCTCGCAACGGCTCCGCCTCTTGGGCGATCTGGTCCATCTCCATCTCCAATTTTTGCATTCTAAACTGCCAACTGGCAAACTCCCTGGCAGTGTTGACAATCTGACTTGCGGTTATCCGCGGGATTACCACTTCCTTTCCTCGTTCCACCTTCCACTTCACACCCTCGATGCCGCTTTCCCGAAGCTCCATCTTCACCACCTCCGCTTTACTATAACACATTTTTAAACATAAGGCAAGGGACTAAATTGAGGCAAGGAGCAAGGTATTTTTTAAGTTTTTAAAGGATAAATTTTGAAGATACTCCCAAGACGCGCTTAAAAAAAATGAAATTTACCAGAAAGCTTCTGGGAATTTTAATTGGTTTTTGAAAAAATTAGGTTAAAATTTTTTCGGGAATACTTGGATATTTAACTCCTTTTTTGATACTACCTTTTATGATTTCTTTCACTTCAAGATAAATTTGTTTTAAAACTTCCTCAAAGTTTTTCTTTCCGCTTTCTATAGCGTCCATATCTTCTTCTAGCATCCTTGTGGTTTTTTCGTTTAAATACTTATCAAAGTTTTGTTGGGAAAACTCAAAGACTTTCATTCCAAGAGCAGTAGCGATTAAAATAGAGTTTTTTATTTCTTTTGTATATTTTCTTTTTTTCAAAACTTCCAAAATCTTTGCATATGTTGATGGTCTCCCGATCCCCTTCTCTTTCATTGTAGCAACAATTTCTGAATAGGTATAAGGGTAAAGTATTGGAACAGTTCTTTTTTGGGCTTCCAAAATTTTTATTTTGCCTTCCTCCATTGAAGGAATGGTTCTTTGAGGCAATTTTAAAATTTTTGAAAATCCTTCTTCTAAAATTTTGGTTATGAATTCAAATTTCCTCTCAAAATCGCCCCCTACAACTTTAAACTCTATCTTCTCAACTCTTGACGGCTTCATCTGGCTTGCAATAAATCTTTTGAAAATTAAATCATAAGCCTTAATTTCTCTTTCTGTTAAAAAAGCGGGAAATCCAAGTGTTTTTAAGCCAATTAGATTTCTTAACTTATGGGAATCGATTGCTCTTGTGGGTCGGATACATTCATGAGCTCCCTCTTTTTTCCATTGTCTTGGCTCAAAAAAGTCTTTACCAAAATTGGAAGTAATGTATTCTTTGGCAACGTTTATTCCGGCTAAGCTCACGGTAGTGCTGGTGGTTCGGTGATAAGTGATTAAACCACTTTCAAATAACTTTTGAGCAATTTGCATTATTTCGTTGGCGCTAATTTTAAAAAGTGATGCCAAAGTTGAAATTAAAGTGTCGGTGGTAAATGGTGGGTAGGGATTTATCTTCTCTTCATAAAGTTTAATGTCTTTTATTTCAACAAGCCCATCTTTAAGAATTTTTTGGTAAGTTCCTATTTTGGCTCTAAAACTTAGCTCAAGTCCATTTTCTAATCTCAAGTTTATCAATTCTTCCTTTTCTCTAAGCTTTCTTGTCCTCTCAACAATCCACCCCAAAACTGGAGTTTGAACTCTTCCGGCTGAAAGTTTCCTATTTTTGAAAACTTTCCAAAGAACCGGTGAGATACTAAAACCAATCCATCTATCCTCAACTCTTCTAACTATTTGGGCTTTTACTAAATTTAGATCAAAGCCCTCTAAATTTTCGAAAACTTTTTGGATTTCCCTTTTTGTTACTTCATGAAATCTTGCTCTTTTAATGTTTTTGTTAAAAGGTTTTAAAAGAAAATACAAATCAATGGCAATTTTTTCACCCTCGCTATCAGGATCGGTAGCAATGATAACTTCGTCTACTAAACTGGCTACTTTTTGTAAAGCTTTTATCCTTCCCTCAGCATCTACAAACCGGTGGCTTCCACAACTACAAGCTTTTTCTTCTTCCTCAAGCTCTTTTCCACAAATAGCACATCTTTTTATTGGTTTAAAGAAGGGAATAAAAAAATCGTTAACCTCAACGCCAAATAATCCTTCTTTTAAACTTAGATCAGTTATATGGCCTTTACTTGCGGTAATAATAAGCAAAGAATTTTTACCAAAAACCTCACTTACTTCTAAATTTAAATATTTTTTCTTGGCGGGCTTACCAAAAAATCTTGCTATTGTCTTAACTTTTGTTGGAGATTCGACGATAAAAAGTCTTGTGATAAGATTTATTTTTGTTTCCCCTACTCTCAATTTATCTTCAAGGGAAAGCAAAACTTTTCTTCGATCTTCATCAATTTGAGAAATAACTTTTTGAATATCTATTTCTTTTAAATCCTTCCACTCAAAGTCTTCAAAATAACTTAAATCTTTTTTTAAAGCATTGAAAGCTTTTTGGTCATCTATTATCACAATGCTCAAACCCCTGGTTGTTCCTCCAATATACATTCTGCTTGTCCTTCCACTTGCTTGGAGATAAGCGACCGCATCAGGAATCAAAAAAACGTACTCTTTTTTTTGTTCGCTAAAGCTTATTGTTGGAGACTCTTTTATTGCCTTCAAAACTTTTTCATCATTTAAAACTTTCTTTAAAAACTCAATTCCTCTTGAGGCGATTTTTCTTGCAAATTCTAAAAATCCTTCAAGGTTTTTATTTTCTTTTAAGGCCTGTTTTATCTCTTTTAACCCCCGAGCTTCCAATGTTTTGATTTTTATCAAATCCGCAACAAGGCGCTCATATTCTTCTCGATACTTTTCTTCAATAGCCTGCTCGATGGCATTTAAAAGCATCAACCATTTAGTTGGATGGAATTCTTCTGCTTTAACTTTAATAACAAATTTGGGAACTCCAACAAAAATTGCGTATCTAATTCTCCAGGGCACATCAACTCCACGCACCAAAGGACTTTTTTTGGTTACCATCCCAATTAAGACATCTAGTTTTCCTGTTTTGAAATCTTCAAAAATTTTTTTATTTGATTTCAAAAATGCCTTAACTTTTATTCCTTTTTCTTCTAAAAACTTTGCAAGATTTTTCGCAAATGGACTGCCTTTATCTGCTGGAATAAACACAAGACCGCCACTACCAAGTTTTTTTAAAAGCTTTAATGTTTCTTCCTCAAAATTATCTGCTTTCAAGAATGCATCAACCACATTCCTGTCAAGTTCTGGTTTTAGACCGATAGAAAAGCCAAAAATCGAGTTTAAGATAGCAATACTTTTTGTCCTCTTAGCTCTTTGAGTAGCGCCACTAACTATAAGTTGGGCTTTAATTTCTTCTTTTTGTTTAAAGTTTCCAATATCCAAAAGAGCTTTTTTTAACTCAACCCTGCCTTCAAAAACATCCCCAACAATATTTTTTATTGTTTCTGGCAAACTGAGCATTTTCAAAACAAACCTTATTGCTCTGCTTTTTCTCAAAAAACTGTCAACATCATCGATAAAGGCGATCTCAATCTTTTGTCTATTTATTTCCTTTTTTCTCATTATGCTCAAATGAGTAGTAAGAATTATTTGAGCCAGATCTATATCCTGAAGCTCTCTCCTTTTCTCTTTTACTGAAAGCATTGAATGATAGCTTGAAATTAAAACATTTAAATTTAATTTTTTTGCAATTTTTTTCATTTTTTGAGCTACTTCGCTCACAAGAAGGCTTGTTGGTAAAACTATTAAGCATCTTTTGTGCAAAAATTGTGCGGAATATAAACATAAGATTATCTGCATTGTTGTTTTGCCAGAACCAGTTGGAGCAATTAAAGCAAAGCTTTCTCCCTCTAAAAATCTTTTAACCCAAAATTTTTGCAGGGCCCACATTTTGGCTCCAACGGCCCTTTCAAAAAGCTCCTCAATTTCTTTTGCCATTGCATTTATTTTCTCAAACTCAAGCAAAAAACCAGGTTTTACCTTTCCCTTCTCATCTGGCAAGCAAATTTTACAAGGCAATCCTTTGCCTAGTCTTTCTGAACTAATATCGCCTCCGCAATTTGGGCAAAGATTTTTATAAACGATTTTTAAGCCCATATGAACCTAAAATTTTTAAGTTAAATAAAGCAAAAACTTGGGCAAAAATTTTGGTTCTAGAAAATTTTTCGTAAGTCTTTTTTTATTTAAAAACTAACTACTGAAGTGATTTCATCACCAGGTTCTAAAGGTATGGTTTTTTCTATCTCCCAATTTTCAAGATTAATCACCTTAAGAGATTGTGAGCTTCTTGATTGGTAATAAAGTTTGCCATCATGATAGAAAATGGAGTTTGCATAAAGATCGCTATCTGGAAAATACTTGCTTTCAACAATTTGACCGTTAGCATCTACCTTTAAAAGTAAAATGAAATGACCTCCTCCAATAACAATTGTGTTTTGATCTTTTGCAAATAAAGAAGAGTAGGGATAAGTCTCTTCCAATTTTTCACCAACATTTGGAGAGACTGTGAAAACTTTTTTGGTAATCTCTTGGCCTGGAGTAACTATAACGATTTTGGAAAAAATTTCTTTTGATTTTGGAATGGCAATGAAATCTCCCACGCTATAATTAACTGAAATCAGGGCAGGATCAATATCTTCAAGCCCGAAATCTTTTAAAGTAATTATTTCCTCTTTTTTATTGTTTTTAAAATCATAAACCCAAAGGGGCAAGCTTTCCCCTATTCCTTCTCCGCATGGCCAAATAAAAAAGCGAGAATATTTTGAATCGTATTCAAAACAGCCTTCTGATAATTCTGATAAATTTATATTATCTGCACTTTGAAGTTGGTTAGTTTTTGCATCAAAAAAGTAGCTCTTTGCCTTTTCATATATCCAGCCAGAAAATTCGCTAAACTCTTTAGGCTTTAGAATTTCAAGATAAAATTTGTGTTTTTCAGAAATTGAAGGGTAAGCAACGACCTCGCTTTTCCCTTCGGGATATTTTGGAAGGGTAATTGAAATTTTGTTTAAAGAACCATCTTTTAAAGAGTAGCTAAAAAGCTCATCATTTTTTACAAGAATGAAAAAATCGGGGAAAGGATGATCGCTATATTCAGAAACTATTCCATAACCTGAGGGAATGGG
>Ga0272449_1003570_pt1 | contig 13253 bp, 13 predicted proteins | sample YNPCB0241_FD_198679 | JGI IMG/M metagenome (GOLD analysis project Ga0272449, IMG submission 198679) | Hot spring sediment microbial communities from Yellowstone National Park, WY, United States - YNP-CB-024-1 | ecosystem: Environmental > Aquatic > Thermal springs > Hot (42-90C) > Sediment...
CCGGTCTAACCTCAACCAAGACAGAATATGTAAAGGGAGCCCCCTCTACGATCCTATCAAAACTCTCGATGCGAGGACGAAGAAGCGGCTCAAGATTAGCTTCTTTTATGGCTTTCTCTAAGGTTTCACCTATCAATCTTTCAATGCTCCTCTCCTCAATCTCCTCCTTAAAAAGCTTCCTTACTAAATAAAGTGGAGCCTTACCCTCCCTAAACCCCTTAATCTTTGCCCTTCTCTGATACTCCCTCTCAACTTCCTCAACAACCTTTTTTGTCTCTTCAGCCGGGATTTCAACCTTAAGTATCTTGTCAACCGATGTCCTATCCTCAACCTCTACCCTCATCCTTCCTCCTTTTTTAGAATATTTCGATTATAACCATATTTCAAACCCTTGGCTCTATTCAGGTTAATTCGCCTTTAACTTACCTTATTTTCTTATCTTTACAATATAAAGGAAACTTTATTCCTAATTTGAAATTCAGGAAGACCTTTGGCAGGAAGGGGACATGAAGGGAGCGGGGCAAACGGCGTTTGTCCATTGAAAAAGTTGTAGGACGACCAACCGGTTGTCTTATATTTTGGTTTGTATTGGGCAAGCAGCCGCTCACCCCTACATATTCTTCCTTGATTTATTTATCCTTAAATGTGATATTACCATTAATTGTAATCGTTGACTGACCTTTGTAAGGAAAAATCTATAGTAGTATAATAGCCAATCGTAAAAAAGGTAAGATTGAGGCCATGAATAAGCTTAAGGTTTGTGTCATAGGTGGGGGCTCTTGGGGGACTGCTCTAGGGAAAGTCCTTTCTGAGAAGGGTATTAGAGTTTTTCTTCTTGTGCGTAGGAAGGACCTTGCAGACAATATTAATTTTAGACAGGAAAACTCAGACTACCTACCAGGCATAAGGCTACCTCAAGAGATTTCGGCTAGCCTCAACGCTTACGAGTGTTTTGAAGGAGCAAACCTTGTCATCTGGACCATACCCTCTCATGCGTTAAGGAGCTTTTTTGAAAGTTTAAGCAGAGAAGAATATGAGCTTTTGAAAAGTATAGAGCATCACCTTCTCGGTATAAAGGGAATAGACCTTGAAACAGGAAAGTTCCCAAGCCAGATCCTCCGGGAAAGACTCGGGGGAAAGAGTAATATTTATATCCTTGGGGGTCCCTCCTTTGCAAAAGAGGTGGCAAAGGGGCTTCCAACTGCGGTAGTTGTTTCTGCCTTTGGTAATTTAAGCACATTAAAATGGGTGCAGGAAACCCTGGCTCATCGTTATTTTCGTGTCTATCGAAATGATGATCCAGTGGGTGTTGAGTGTGCGGGTGCACTAAAGAATGTGATCGCCATTGCGGGAGGAATATGCGATGGCTTAGAGCTTGGCGCAAACGCCCGCGCAAGCCTCATAACAAGAGGGCTTCTTGAGCTTATCAGAGTTGGGGATGTCTTTGGTGCGAAAAAGGAAACCTTTTACGGGCTTGCCGGCCTTGGAGACCTTGTTTTGACTTGCACCTCAGCCCTCTCAAGAAACTACCGCCTTGGTTATTTGCTTGCTAAAGGATATTCCCTTGAGTCGGCTTTAAAGGAAATTAAAGAAGTTGCCGAAGGTTATCGAACGGCAAAAGTAGTAAAAGAGATTAGTGAAAAATTTAACTTAACCCTTCCCATCTGTTCCGAGGTTTATAACATCCTTTATGAAAAAACTTCAGTAACCGAAGCCCTGGAAAGGCTTTTGCGTCGTGAGCTAAAGGAAGAATTTTGGTAGGCAAGATAAAAAACAATTGAGAGGAGGGGGAAGATGTTAAAGTTACTTTTGCATGTTCCGGATTCTTCAAGATTTGAAGCAGCTTTAAAACAGGCTCGTAATTTTGCCTTAGCCATGGGCGATAAACCTTATCAAGTGAGAATTTTGGTCAACTTTGAAGGTATAACAGTTTTAAACGACCTATCTCCATATTCAGCCCTATTCCAAGAGAATTTTTCTTTTGGGACCGAAATTTATTTTTGTGAAAATGCTATGAAAGCCTTTAATGTAAGTATGGATAAGGTCCCTCAACAAGCAAAAACCGTCCCAGCTGGTATCGTTGCTCTCGTTACTTGGCAGGATGAAGGTTTTAGATATGTAAGACCTTAATTTTAGGCAATTGCTACTTCGATCCTACGCACAGATTAGTCGCGTAGATAAAATCTAAGGGCGTTCGGCTTGGCGCCCATTGTTTATAAATGACAGCTGATAACGCCTAAATGTTTTCTTTCTAATAGGAAGTATTAGAGAATTTCCAAAATTGACAGAGAAGTAAGAACAAAAACAAAACAAAAATGGGCGGAAGAGGATTCGAACCTCTGACCCCCGGCTTGTAAGGCCGATGCTCTCCCCCTGAGCTATCCGCCCAATGTTAAATTATTATTATAACAATTTTTTGCCTGCTGTCAATTCAAAACTCAACCGTTGAACTAAAATATCAAGCTTTTTGGATAGGTTTTCTCTTTTCAAAACAAAGTGGTTGTAAGCCATGCTTGCTGGTATGGCTACAAAAAGCCCCATAGCAGTGTTGACCAAAGCTTCAGCAATCCCCGGGGCAACGGTAGCTAAGCTTGCGCTCCCCTTTAGACCAATATCATGAAAAGCCTTCATGATGCCCCAAACAGTCCCAAAAAGACCGATGAAGGGGGCTGTGCTTGCGCAGGTGGCAAGGTAGCCAAGACCTGAGGCTAACCTTAAGGTAAGGGCTTCCTTTTCGATCTTTGCAAGCTCCTCAAGCTCTTCCATCTTTAAACTTCCACCCTCGGAAGCCTTGAGTATGTATTCGTTTAATTTATTGATAAACCTTGAGAGTTCATCATCTCCTCTAACTAAGGTTTTAAGGTTTGTAGCTTTTAGGTAAGAAAGGCGTTCCACATCCTCAAAACACTGGGCAAGCCTTGCTTCAAAGCTTCTAAGCTTGAATAAGTTAAGAAAGATGTAATACCAGCTAAGAAGGCTCATCCCAAAAAGGAAGAGCAAAATAAATTTCCCCATGAGACCGGTAGATAAGAAAAGCTTAAGGACATCCATTGTCAGTCCCCCAAAAAAGGTATTTCAATGAGCCATCCTTCAATCCCTGATACTGAGCAAGAGTTTTTATGGCTAAAACACCTTCTTTTCCAAGGCTTTCTGTATAATCGTTAACAAAGGTTTCAACATGTCTTTTTATTGTTTCTTCGTCAAGCTCCTGAGCATGTTTTTTTAGTAAGGGCAAAACTTCACCCCAATTCCCCTTAGCAAACTTAAGCGAGGCCTTAACACTATTCAAAATCTCCTGTTTAAACTCGGGAGGAAGGTCTTTTTTGACAAATATACCACCAAGAGGTAGTGGAAGCTTATGTTTTTTTTCCCAGAGTGCCCCTAAGTCGTAGACCAATTTTAGCCCATACCTTTCATACACAAATCGCCCCTCGTGAATCAAAACCCCAAGGTCAATCTTTCCCTCTAAAAGCTTAGGTATAATCTGATAAAAGGGAAGAAAGACCTCATCATATTCTTCAGGAAAGAAGGCTTTAAAAAGTAAGTTTGCGGTTGTATGTTCCCCTGGTAATCCTACCCTTGGTCTCTGAGGATAGGGAATGGATTTTGCGACGACGACAGGACCTGTTCCAAAACCTAAAGCTGAGCCCGTATCCAAAACCTGATAAGTTTTAAAAAGTTCGCTTAAGATGGCAAATGACGCCTTAATAACCGGATAGCTCCCTTGTATGGCAAACCTGTTTAGCTCTTCGATGTCGTAAAAATGGACCTCAAAATCGATAAAGCTTTCGACCTTTTGAAGTAAGATCCCAGAAAAGATGAACACATCGTTCGGGCAAGGGGAGATGGCTACTTCCAGTTTTGAACGATGCACTCCCAGACCTCACGAAGTTTCTTCTTAGCTTTTTCTAAATCCCAAGGTTCTTCAGGTTTGGCTAAAAGATTGCTTATTATCCTTACCTCAAGAAGAAACACTTTAGCTTTTCTTGCTGCTCTTGCTACGCCAAACCCTTCCATGTTTTCCGCAAGGACTTGAAACCTCTCTTCTATAGCCTTTGCCCGCCTTACATCGTAGGTTGCCGAACAAACAGTTGCCAGAGGTCCAGCTTGAGGGTAGAACCCATTTAGCTCAAGGAGATATATGAGCTTTTCGGTGAAAACATGCGCAAGGGGGCAGTAATCCCTCACTCCCAAGGCTTCTGGCAGAGGCATAAGATGGGTTGGATAGGCTCTACCAAGGTCTGCATGCCTCTCGCAGGTGCCAACGACTACATCGCCCACCCTAAGCTCTGAGTTTGGATAGGCTCCAGCAAACCCTGTTAAAAAGGCAAGCGTAGGCTTTTTGTTTAAGAAAACTGCATAAGCGTTTAGAGCAGAATCAACTGGACCAACTCCCACCACCTCTATTTCTAAAGGTAGACCTTCCAAAGCTTCTTTTTCAAGCTCACTTGGCACAAGGACAAGTAAAGCCATTTGTCTCAGCTTCTCCTAAGTCGTCTTCGTAGAAGAGTTTAGCAAAGATTCCTAGGTTGTAAAGCTCAAGTAAGATTGTATCAACCTCATGGGCTCGCAAAAGGTTCCCTTCGGAGTAGAAAGGAGAAAAAATTCTAACTACAGGCGGGTTTAAAGATTCTACCACAACTTCAAAGGTTTTTTCGGAAGGAAGCCCTTTTAACCTTTCTTTTAAGAATTTTTTTACAAAAAGTCGCAAATCTTTCTCTTTTTTGAATTTCAAATCAGACCTTTGGAAGGAGTTTTAAGCACCCTATCATGTCTTACCGAGCGTGGCGATGGACCCCTCCCTTCGGTCGGGGTGACATGGGGAAAGCTTTTTGAAACAGCCTAAAGCAAAAAATGCCGAGGGCGGGAGTCGAACCCGCACGGGGCGCAAACCCCAGTGGATTTTGAGTCCACCGCGTCTTCCAGTTCCGCCACCTCGGCGTGCTTACCTTTTATTTTAAGATACCTTCGAGTTTCGTCAAGAAGACCTGCGCCACTTTCCCCCTTTTGCTTTAGTTCTTGCTTTGGAGTAAAATAAACAATATGTTTACTGGCTTGGTAGAGGGAGTAGGGCAAATCACAGAGCTAACTCCGCAAGGAAGCGGATTTTTAATTAGAATAAAAGCCTCATTTAATCTCGAAGGGACAAAAGTTGGAGATAGCATCGCCGTTGACGGAGTTTGCTTAACGGTCGTTCAGCTTGAACCCCAAGCCTTCAGAGCTCAGCTTTCTCCAGAAACAATCTCCCGCACAACCTTTAAGCTCAAAAAGGTAGGTGATTTAGTAAACCTTGAGAGAGCTCTAAAGCTTGGAGACCGATTAGGCGGACATTTGGTCACCGGTCATGTCGACGGGGTTGGAGCGATAAAAAGAATAGCCAAAATGGGTGATTACACCTTAATTGAAATATCAATTCCCAAGGATCTTATTCAATACATGGTGCCTAAAGGCTCGATCGCCGTTGACGGAATAAGCCTTACGATAAACGAGGTTTTAGAGGATGCAATTCGGCTGATGATCATCCCACATACCTTGGCTGTTACCACCCTTGGAGTAAAAAAGGTTGGCGATTTGGTAAATCTTGAGGTTGATGTGATAGCCAAGATGGTCCACCGGTTTCTTAAGCCCTATCTTTCTAAAGCTGAGGAAGAAAAAAAGCTCTTAACCGTTGAGTTTTTGAAAGAACATGGATTTGCCTAAGATTAACCCAAGGAGGAAGATATGAAGCTTAATCCAGAAAAAGAGGTTGTAGAAAAGCTTGCTTTAGAACTACTTGTCTGTGCAAGGACTGCCCCCAAGGCCCGTGGTCAGGATAATCTTGAGCTTGCTATCGTCACCGACAAAGATGAGCTTGAGAAGATCGCTCAAGAGATGGAAAAGGTCGCCGAAAGGGGAGAAGCCTTCAAATTCTTCAAGAGGGATGCAGACAACATCAGAAACTCTGAAGCCTTGGTGCTAATTTCCGTCGATTTTAAAAATCCGGTTGGCGTGAACTGTGGTGCCTGTGGCTACACCTGCGATACCATAACTAAGGTTGAAAGAAAGGTCCTTGATTACGAAGGACCAATCTGCGCGATGAGGCTTATTGACCTTGGCATAGCTATCGGCTCAGCGGTTGCCAAGGCTAAGGACCTCTGTCTTGATAACCGTGTGATGTATACCGTTGGCGTTGCCGTAAAAAGGCTTGGGCTCATGCCTGGGCAGGTCATCCTCGGCATTCCCTTAAGCGTGAAAGGGAAAAATATCTACTTTGATAGGAAGTTTTAAAATTTTCCTATGGTTCTTATAAAAATCTGTGGAATTACAAACCTTGATGACCTTTTTTTAGTTGACAAGTTTGGTCCAGATTTTGTTGGCTTTGTAATGTATCCTCCCTCACCCCGATATGCGGGAGAAAGACTTTCAGAGCTTCTTTCTACTCCAACTAAGGCTAAAAAGGTTGTAGTCTTTGTCAACCCAACCTACGAGGAGGTAAAAAAAGCCCTTAACCTTGGTGCTGATTTTATTCAACTTCATGGAAATGAAGACCTAAGCTTTGCAAAAAAGATAGGTATGGAGAGGGTGATTAAAGCTTTTCGTGTGAAAGATGATTTTAGGTTAGATGTGCTAAATCCCTTTACCCAAGCCTTTGCCCTTCTTCTTGATGCCTACGATGAGAAAGCTTTTGGAGGAACGGGAAAAATCTTTAACTGGGAGATAGCTAAAGAGGCTGTAAAGATGGGATATCGAATTTTCTTAGCTGGGGGTCTTAACCCTGAAAATGTTGCCTTAGCGATAAAAGAGGTCAACCCCTTTGGGGTTGACCTTGCTTCAGGTTTAGAGCTATATCCTGGGAAAAAGGACCCGCAGAAGGTTGAAAAGCTTTTTGCAGTGGTAAAGGGGATGGACCATCCCCTTTAGTCACTTAAGCTCAGCCTATGCCAAACCTGCTTCCACCCCCGCAGGAGCTACCTCCTCCAAAACCAAATCCCGATGTTCCAAAGACCCCAGAAAAGGCTGAAATAATCTTCTCTACATCCTTAGACCCGCAATAGGGGCATTTAACCTCCCTTTCATCTTCCTTGGTAAAGCAAAGCTTTTCAAAAACCCTTCCACAATCGTAGCATTTGAATTCATAAATAGGCATAATCAATCCCCCTCCATTGATAAATTTTTACTAATTTGGTAAAAAATTAAGTCTTTTTTTAATTTGGTCAAGGGGGATGATGGAGTTTGTTGAGGTTAGCCTCTTATCCCGATGCCTTCCCGAGGGCTTTAATTCCCTCTTGACTTTTTTTATTTTAAACCGATAATAAATTTAAGATGGCTAAATTTAGGGCTTTTTTTGCGACCATAAGGTTATACAAAAAGATCATCCTTTTCCTCGTCTACTTTATCCTTGCCCTAATCTTGCGGGAAAATCCAAGGGAGATCTTAGCAACCGCTGACATGAACCAATATTGTTATATTCCTACTACCATTACAACTTCTGCTCCTCCTAATGTAATGATCATGCTTTCCATAGAAACACCCATGCAAGGCACCGCCCACCCTCCTATAATCTGCACTGGCGACCCAAGAGAATCTTATAGCTGCACCCTCAACGACAATTGTTCATCCACTGTCAGTGGAAAGAGAGTAGATAACTGCTATGACAATAATAAAACTTACTATGGATACTTTGACCCTAATAAATGTTATAACTATGTGGGCGGTGGAACAGGTGGAAGGTTTGAACCAGTGGGATTAGCCACAAACCATCAATGTTCAGGTAGCTGGAGCGGTAATTTTCTTAACTGGGCAACAACCATGGCAGTTGATGCTTTCAGAAAGGCAATGACAGGCGGGAATAGGGCTGTAGATTCAACTGGCAATACCCAGCTTTTAGGGGCAAGACAAACTTTATCGCCTGGACATAATTGGTTTCCCATAAAGAGGATTAATAGCGCCAATCTCTATACACCTTATACTGGAACGATATATCTTATTAGATACGCTAACGGTTTTGTGGTTTGCAGGGACACAGATAATGATGGTTTGCCAGATTGTGGAGTAGGTCAATCAGGAAGTGGAGAAAATCTCTTTCCCACAGTCTCAAATAAAAGGTGTAGCAACGATATTTTTAAAGCTTGTAATACAAATTCAGATTGTGGAAGTGGTGCAACATGCCAAACCGTTAGTGGTGCTCTTGATTCCTTCAATCTAAAAATTGAAGTATGCAATCCATCTAAAGGTTTAGAACCTAACTGTAATCCTTCCAACAACAAACCAGAGGGAGTAATCCAAAAATACGCAGACAAAATGAGATTTGGACTAATATCTTATGCATTATCTGGAAACCCAGACATGAGAAGGGATGGTGGAGTAATTAGGGCTAACATGAAGTGGATTTCTCCTAAAATCCCTTACGGGATGAAGTATCATGATGCAAACGGAGACTTAGTAGTTTGCAATAATACAGGCGGTTGCCCAAACCCAGAGGCTGAAATAAACCCGGACGGAACATTTATAGGCAATCCTGATAACATAGGAGGAGCAGATTTTAGTGGTGTAATTAACTATATAAATAAATTTGGATACAACAGTGGATATAAGAGCTACGACCCAATAAGTGAAATGTATTATGAGATCATTCGCTATTTTAAAAAGCTGGGACCTTCTACGGACAATTATTGCAGTGGATTGCCAACTAAGGATGATGGCGCACCAGTTTATTGTAGCTCCTCTACATGGTCTCACACTAACCGTCTGGGATGGAGGGATCCTTATATTGAATATTGCCAAAAGAGCTTTGTGGTTGCCATAAACGACGCTAACCCTTGGCTTGATAAAAGGATCCCGGGAACTGCTAAAACTTCCGACACTCCATGCATACAATGTGTTGGTGATTTTGGAGCCCCCTCAAACGCTGATACGAGCATAAATGTTAGCTACTGGACAGACCTTGTTGGAAATTACGAAGGTTTAACTCCGGGTAATATGTGCATAGGTTGTGTGCTTGGTGGAACTTGTGATTGGAGCGCTACTCAAAAGTATGTTACCCAACTTTCCAGAGCCTTCGGAACCTGTCCATGGCCACCTAAGGAAAACTCTTATTATATTGCTGGACTCGCTTACTATGCCCATCAAACTGACCTTAGACCTGACTTGCAAGGTAATCAAACATTAAAAACATACATGATCGATACCCAAGAGCCAAACCCAGATATGCTGGTTGGAAGGACTAACATGCTTTACCTTGCGGCAAAGTTCGGAAACTTTGACGATGCAAACGGAAACGGCAAACCAGACCTTACCTCTGAATGGGACAAGGACGGTGATGGTTTTCCAGACGCTTACTTCTTTGCCTCAGACCCTACCAAAATAGAAGCAGGATTAATTAGAGCTTTCACCGACATCCTTCGTAGGGCTTCATCAGGGGCCACGGTTGCTACCCTTTCTCAGAGGGTTTCAACTGGAGCCTTGATACTTCAGCCTTACTTCTACCCAAGGTATCAGGCTGGGGATGTTGAGCTCTCTTGGATTGGCTTCCTTAAAGCCCTCTGGGTTGATGCTAAGGCAAGGATAAGAGAGGACACAGTTGCCGACAAAATCCTAAAGCTATTAGAAGACCTTTGGGTTCAGTTTGTTTCCACAACCTCCGGAACAAAGATCTTTGCCCTATCGAACGAAACCTCCTGCACCGCAACGGAAAGGAACACTCCAGAAGATGTTACCTCCCTCTTTGAGGCAGGGTGCAAACTTGCTCAGACTAATCCTGAAAATAGAAAGGTCTATGTAAACAAAGATGGAGCATTGGTCTCGCTAACAGACTCTTCTTTAACAAGTTATGTGCAGTCAATGTGGAGTGATATAGCTGGAAAGTCGCTCAACGCAACCTGCATAATAAATTACATTCTGGGGCAGGATAACCCCTGCCCTGCAAATAGCAACACAACTACCTTTGTTTCAAGACCGCGAACGGCAAACATCTCAAGCCTTTGCCCCGGAAGTAGCGGAAATAGAACCTGGAAGCTTGGCGACATCTACCATTCTACCCCCGTTGTCCTCTCTTATGAGCCGCTAAATAACTATCACATAAGATATGGTGACCCAAGCTATTTGACTTATATAAATAGTGATCCCTACAGAAAACGGACAACCTATGTATTTGTTGGGGCAAACGACGGTATGCTTCATGCCTTCCGTGTGGGCTGGCTAAGCGCTTATAATCCTCCAAACGAGCCTTTAAAATTAACCGATGCCTTTGATCTCACAAGCACAGACCTTATTGGTAAAGAAGAATGGGCTTTTATCCCGCGGAATGCCCTTCCTTATCTCCTCTGGCTTGGGCATAAGGATTACTGCCATGTGCCAACGGTTGACTATAGGGTTAGCGTGTTTGACGCAAAGGACCCTATAACAGGGCAGTGGCGCACCTATCTTCTTGGGATGATGGGCTTTGGCGGAAAGGCAATCTCTGCAAACGGCACAACCTATTCCTCAAGCCTCTTCCTCCTTGACCTAACCGATTGGCTAAATGGGACATCAGATAGACCAACCTTAAAGTGGGAAATCTCCCTCCCCGACAATACCTTAACCCTTTCCTACCCCCAGGTTGTGAAGCTAAGCAACAGCACAGACTGGAGCAAGACCTATGTTGTCATCGGAAGCGGACCTAAAGAGGTTACAGGAACAGGAACTCCTTACACCATAAGTTTTGTGAGCCAGCCTAAGATCTACTTTATAAGAATGGCAGATGGAGGAATAGTAGCAAACTTAACGATCCCTGACAACAACAAAGCTGTAGGTCATCTTCGAGCGGTAGATTTTGACAACGATTATATGGATGACCTTATCTACTTTGGCACATACAGTGAGACTTCAGGAACCCTTTACAGGATTAGCTTTAAAAACCCAGATGGAAGCTACAAGGATGTATCATCTTTGACGGAGAGCGATATCAAATCGGTGTTTAGCTCCTATCTTGGTAAGCCGGTTTTTGCCGGGCCTCAGATGACCTTTGATCAAAGCAGAAACCTCTGGGTTGTCTTTGGCACAGGGCAATATTTGACGAGAAATTATCCATCAACTAACTATTTTATAGGCTTTAAAGATACCTGCTACCTTGGTAATTGCACCCTAAACTTTTCGAACCTGGTAGACCGCACAAACTACTGCACGAGTAATTCTAATTACAACGCAACCCTTCTTTACAACTCCACGGAGACAACCTGCACCTGCACGGAGACTGGTTGTAGCCAAACCTCTGAGGGAGCCTCATATCAATTCATCTACAGTCTTGCTCCTAACGGCTGGTATCATGTCTTAACGAGCAATGAACAGATGTATTCTTCTGTGTTTATTTTAAACTACATGGTAAACGCCCTGAGCTTTCGTCCAACTCAAGACATCTGCTCTTCTGGCGGTGAGACCTATTACTGGATGGTCTGCCTTGCTGAGGGATGCCCCTGCTATAACCTTAGGGGTGAGACATCCCCCGTGGTTAGCAAATTTATCGCCTTTGGTGCCCCGCCCATCGGACAACCCTTCCAACCTTTGAAGACAGAGAAGGGAACCACTCTATTTACTCAGACTTCAGCAGGAGGGATCATTCAGACACCAAATCCACTTAGATCAACCCTCAGAGGAAAGTTTATCCTGTGGATAGAAAAATAAGGCAAAAGTCAAAGTTCCTTGGCTTTACCGTGATAGAGCTTGTTATTATATTAACTATTGTCGCCATCCTTTCAGGGCTCGCAATAAGCGAAATCCTGAGCTACATTGAGAAAGCCCGTTTGCGCCAAGCTATAAATCAGGTTCTTTCAGACCTAAATTTTGTGAAGAACCAGGCTCAGATAACAGGCGTTGCTTGGGGAATAAGAGCCTGCACCGGCTCAGGGAAGTATAAGATCTTTATAGACCACGATGGAAATTGCCAAGATAGTCGACCCGATTGCGATGACATAAACGGCACTAATATATGTGTTAATGATCCATCTCAAAATTGCAATGGTGATTCGGATTGTCCGGGAAACTTCACTGGAATTTGCAGAACTCTTGAACAACTAAAAGTTCTTGAAGGTGGTTTTTTGTTCCTAAAAGGAAATACTCCAAATCACTTTTATGTGGTCTTTGATAGAAAGGGCTTACCTTTTGATTATCGTTGCGGTATCGGAGCCGATAATGTAACCATTCAATCTCCTTCTGGAAAGGAAAAAGCTATCATATATGTTGACAAGTTTGGTAGGATACGCGTTGAATAGCAAAAAAACTAACTATGGATTTAGCATGTTTGAGCTTCTTGTTGCGCTTCTTCTCCTTCTTTTTATCATCTCCGGGCTTGCGGTAGGGATGAGGGATTACTTGAGAAGACAAAAATCTTTAGAGCTTCATACCCTTGCTCGCCAAATCCTTGAGACAGAAAAGGCACGTTTGCTAAATCTTCCAAGCAATTCTTTAGCTACTTTAGATAGAACTTTTAGAACCGGAATTTGTAATTTTAACGGAACTTGCAACTTTGACCCAGCTTGCTTTAACGAGCCCATGCAATATAACGGGACAAACTGTCAACCTCCTTTAAGATGTATAGCCTGCCTTAAGGGAAAGCAGATAGTTTATGATAATTGTCCAAACTCCCCTTATACTTTCTATCTTAGCTATACCCTCGCCAATGTCTATACACCAGATCCTGATAATCCAGGTGAGGTCCTCAGTGCAACTCCGATTGGAGTTGGAATTTGCATTAAGGTTGAGTTTGTTGACCCAGCAACCAACAGAACCCAAACCTATAAAGCCTTGGTTTTAAAGATGGAGTAGCAGTGAAGAAGGCTTCAGGCTATACTCTAACGGAAATCCTCATCCTTATCGCTTTGATTGGCATCTTTTCTGCGGGCTTTTTTAGCTTCTTTTTAGGTATGCTAAGAACGGAGAGGCAGGCAAGGTTTACCATTAAGACCGAGGCTGATGTAAGCGCTCTCCGGACCTTTCTTAAGAAGGAGCTCCAAAGCATAGGCTTCGGGATATCGGCAGATTATTTGAAAACAAACCCTGGAAGTTGTAGTGCTAGCGCAGTTATAAGCGGTAACAATACCGCGCTTTGTTATCTTTCCCTGGCAAGTAGGCAGACAAAGTGGGCTGGTTGCTGGTGGCTGATCGATAGTAGTAAGAATGTGTTTACAAATGCAACCAGTAGATTTGGCGGAAACTGCCCTGTTCCACTGCCAGCGGGCAAGACTTGCCTTTTTTTAAACTACGACCGTTCTATAAGAGGAATTGCAAATTGCAACCAAACA
>Ga0272449_1003571_pt1 | contig 13251 bp, 10 predicted proteins | sample YNPCB0241_FD_198679 | JGI IMG/M metagenome (GOLD analysis project Ga0272449, IMG submission 198679) | Hot spring sediment microbial communities from Yellowstone National Park, WY, United States - YNP-CB-024-1 | ecosystem: Environmental > Aquatic > Thermal springs > Hot (42-90C) > Sediment...
AAAGCATGATGAAGTGCTTGTTGAAGTATCATCATGACAGGAATGATAGAATATGTTTCCGGGTATGTGGCAATAGGCTGGGTCGGTTAAGATATCATCATGACTTGAAGAAAAATCACTATCCCAAGTTGAGGAACTAAAAATATAGTCATCATCCCAAGTCCTTCTGTAGAATGTATCATCGGAGGTGTAGCTTGGCGAGAAGAGAGAAGTATCGTCTAAATCTTCATGCTTCGGTCTGTAGACAGGTGGCGTAGAACTTGGGATGATAGTGGCATTATATCCTCCTAAGATCAATATTATTATTACGAAAAGAACAAAAAGAAAAAAATCCATTGTTTACCCCCCCTAATCTTTGTTTTTATTGCTAACCCTAAAGTTTTTTAGCCCTATTCTATGCCATTTATTTCTTATTATATTATTAAATTCGAAGAGATGGGCAAGTCTGACATAGGTCTGTTTTAAGAATTTGTGCAAGCCCTTCTGCCCTCGCCCCGAGCATCCTTTTTTTGTCACCCCGAGCACCCTTTTTTTGTCACCCCGAGCGCAAGCGAGGGGTCCCTCGGCGCTTACGCGCCTCGGAATGACAAAAAAAAGCACACCGAGCCTATTTTTATGTCGCCCCGAGCCATTTTTATGTCGCCCCGAGCAGCCTTTTTATGTCACCCCGAGCACCCTTTTTTATCGCCCCGAGGCGCAAGGGAAGGGGTCCCTCGGCACTTGCGTGCCTCGGAATGACAAAAAGAAAAGCACACCGAGCCTATTTTTATGTCACCCCGAGCAGCCTTTTTATGTCACCCCGAGCCTACTTTTTTGTCACCCCGAGGCGTCAGCCGAGGGGTCCCTCGGCACTTACGCGCCTCGGGAAGACGCAAAAGGGGAGCGCGCCGAGGGATGACGCGGTGGGGCGTGGATGCCTCGCTATCGCTCGGCATGACAGGTTGGAGGTTGTCACCCCGAGCAGCCTTTTTATGTCACCCCGAACCCCCCTTTCATGTCACCCCGAGGCGTCAGCCGAGGGGTCCCTCGGCACTTGCGTGCCTCGGAATGACAAAAAGAAAAGCACACCGAGCCTATTTTTATATCGCCCCGAGCCATTTTTATGTCGCCCCGAACCCCCTTTTTTTGTCACCCCGAGCACCCTTTTTTATCGCCCCGAGGCGCAAGGGAAGGGGTCTCCCTAGGGACGCCGTCCCGAGCGAAGTGATGAGGGACGCCGTCCCGAACGAAGTGAGGGATGCCTCGCTATCGCTCGGCAAGATAAAAGAGGGGCTGATCGGCAGGACAAAAAATGGGGGCTCGGCAAGATAATAAAAAGGACGCTCGGCAGGACAAAGTAGAGGAGGGACTTTTTTGAACAGCCCCAGTCTGACATACAATAAACATTTTTTTATTTCAAATTTTGCTCTATAAATTTGTCAGAATTTCAAAAAAATGGCTATTGACTATTTAATAGAGAAACTTAAACTACATAAAGAAGCAACCATGATGTTAAAGGGCTATTCAAGCTCTAAAAGAATTTCGAATTTCAATTATTACCAACTGTTCAGAAAAACCGTGCAAAATCTTTTAAATGCTTTTTATTTAAACAAAGCTTTAAAAAATAAGGAGATTTTAAGATGAAGACCTTTGAGGCAACCTGCAGAATCGTCACACCTCTTTTTATGGGGGGAGCTTCTCAACAACCAGAATTGAGAACTCAAAGCATTAACGGAGTGCTAAGATGGTGGTTTAGAGTTGCTGGTGGTTCTTTGGAAGATGAAAAAAGAATTTTTGGATGGGCAGGTGAAACTTCAAATCAGGGATTAGTGAGGATTTTTGTAAAGGAACCTACTTTCCAAACGCAACCTTTTCCTTCTCGACAACCAGGATTTAATTATTTAGGTTTTTCATTGAAATTAACAAGTAGACACGCAATTCCAGAAAATCGAACATTTGACCTCAAAATCTCTTTCCACCCTAAAGCCACAGATGATGATATTAAAAAATTCTTTAGTGCATTATGGCTTGCTTTTAATTTAGGAAATTTCGGAAGCAGGGCAAGGAGAGGTTTTGGAGCAATAAGGATTGAAGAGATTAGAGAAAAGGGAAGTTCTATAACTAATAACTGTTATGATTTGAATTTTACTCCAAGTGATGACTTGAAAAGTTGGATAAACTGTAATTTAAACAAAATTAAAGATTTTATAAAACCAAATGATAGACAGGATATCCCATATCTCTTTAAAGATTTTGAAATTTATCAAATTCAAAAAGATAACTTTAATGCTTTGGGAGATTGGATAAAAGAAGTTCAGAAAGGAAGAAAAGGTAGATATCTTAAAAATTCTTGGAGTGGCAATAGTATAAATAATTGGTTTGATTTGCTTGACTTTATGGGATTCTTACTAATGGCACATAGAAGTTATAGAGGGCCAGACTATAATGATGCAAAAAATATATTGCTAAGTGGACAAGTAAGTAATCCGACTTTTGAAAGAGCTATTTTCGGTCTTCCTCTGAATTTTTACTTTTCAAGTATAAGAAGAGGAGATATGGTTCATCTTAAGTTAGGAAATGAAACTTTAAGAAGAGCATCTCCTCTTATGATAAAAATTATTCAAACTGGAACTAATCAAAATGAAACAAGACATGAAGGGCTTTTTATTATTATGAAATCTACATTCATGCCAGCTAATGCAAGACTTGTTTTTTCAAATAAAAGAGTGAATCTTTCAAATGATAATATATGGCAGGCTTTAGATGATTTTCTAAGCTCACTCCAAAACAAAAATTTAATAAGGAGGATCTATAAGTGATTAGATTTACATTAACACCTTATGATGTTTTGTTCTTTGGTTCAGGGAGACCATTTCAGATGGGAGATGTTGTGGCTTCAGCCTTCCCACCACATCCAAACACTTTCGCAAGCGCTATATGTGGAAAAATCAATCAGATAAAAAATATTAAAATTTCTAACATTTTAAAAGCAGTTTATGGACCATTCATTAAAAAAGGTGATAAATTATACTTCCCAAAACCCCAGAATGTGTATACGGAGAGAAAGAAAAAAGATGTTGATAAAGTTTTTATTGTGCGACCTCTTGATATAAATTTAAATCTTTTTAAACCAGAAAATACTAACAAACCTTCTAAGACACAAACATTTTTTGTCTTTAAGGGAATAGAAGAAGTTGAACCTTTTAATGGTTTTATTTCTAATAATGGGCTTAAAAAATGGTTAAACAATCAAAAAATTGAGAAAGAAGATGTATTAGAATATAAAGATATTTTTATGAGCGAACCAAGGCTTGGAATTAAGATAGATGATTCTCTTCGTTCAGTTGGGGGCAAAGAAGACGCCCTCTATAGGATTGATTTTTTAAGATTAAAAGATGATGTAAGCTTTGTTTTTTGGGTAGAGTTTGACCTTTCAAATTCAGAGTTGAAAAGAGCCGATTTAGATGATGAGGACAAGATTTTGGAATTTTTTAACGATGAACCAAGAGCTTTAAAACTTGGTGGAGAGATGAAGAATGTAAGATACGAAGTTGAGAAAGATGACTTTACAAAATGGATTAGAGATGAATTAAAAATTAAAAATATTGAACTAAAAGGAGGAGATAAAATTGAAGTTTTATTCCTAACTTATGGTGTGTTTGATTTATCAGATGATAAACTACCTAAAATAAAGGACTTTGAGATATTTTCTGCTTGTTTTGGAGGTTATGATATTATTGGAATAAAGTCTATAAATTTAGAGAGGAAAACAAAAAGAGCATTCCCACCAGGAACTATTATGTTGCTTAGAAATGAAAGTGATGAAAAAAGGATGATAGATAATCCAACATTTTTAGTTAAGAAAAACGGATCATATGAAATGGGCGACCCAATTGGAACACAAGAATTTATAGGAACAAACTTAGTTTTAATAAAATATGGAGGTTAAACATGTATAAGAAAGCGGCGCTTTTAACCTTTTATGCAGAAACACCCATTCATATGGGGTCTGGTCAAAGTGTATCTTATGTTGATCTACCAATTCAAAGAGAAAGACATACTTCTTTTCCAGTTCTATGGGCAAGCGGTATAAAAGGAGTTATAAGGAATTTGGCTTTAAGAGAGTGGAATGATAAAGATAAAGTAAATACAATTTTTGGTCCTGACCCAGAGGATGCTTCTGATTATGCAAGTTGCATAAGCATAACCGATGCAAAAATTTTGCTCTATCCTGTTCGGTCAGTAAAAGGAGTTTTTGCTTGGATCACTTGTCCTTTTGTTCTGAAAAGGTTTAAGGAGGATTTAAAGGCAATAGGAGTGGATTTTAAAGTTAACGATCACGAAATTCAAATTCCTGAGACTTCTGATAATAAAGTTATTATTGCAAATGATAATTTAATAATTCAAGAAAAAAAAATTGTCGCTCTTGAAGAATTTCTTTTTGAACCTGAAGTTAAAGATGATGCAAAAATATTGGCTAAAAAAATTAAAGAATTTATTCCTGATAACGATTTGACTAACAGTCTTGAAGATAATCTTGCAATTGTTTCTGATAATGTGTTTAAAGATTTTGTAAATTATGCTGTTGAAATAAGAACAAGGATAAGGATAGATCAAGCAAGGGGAACTGTTAAGGAAGGTGCTTTGTTTAGTGAAGAGTTAGTTCCTTCTGAAAGTGTTTTTTATTCACTAGTTTTTATAACAGACCCTTACTTTGGAATTGAAATGGACTTGTATAGTGAACTTAAATCTAAGAAAGAAAAAAATGAAAAGCCTGATTGGGATGCCGTGAAAAACAGGTTAAAAGGAAGTGAAGACGCAAAAAAGAAAGTTTTAGAAAAACTAAAAAATGCTTGGGAGAATGGATATTTTGTAGATGATGAAATTAAAAACTCTCTGAAGTTTTTAGATAATTCTCTTCCTCAACTTGGCGGAGATGAAACAATTGGAAGAGGACTTGTGAGGGTTAAGTTTTATTCACCTCAAGGAGGGTAGCAATGAGAAAGACAATTGAACAGGAAAGAGCTTTTTATTGTTTAAAGTGTCTTGACAGATTGAGATTAGCAAAGTATGGAAAATGGTTTGAGTTAAAGAATCCTGAAACCCAATATGAATTAAAATCTGATAGTTTTGATAAGTTTCATAAATATCGCTTCTATAGTGGAATAAAATGGCACATGTTTGAGGACTTTGTCTCTTTCTTTATGGATGGAAGTAAAAATAAACGATTAACCGAAATTTTAAAAACCATAGCCACAAACGAAAAAGAAGGAAAAAAGAAACTAACTGAATTTTTTTATGAGGGAAAAAATTTAAATAATCCACAAATTTCAGAAATTTATTCTAATTTTCCATTTGATTTTGCAAAATACGACTATACTTCTGACTATTCCTCACATGCTAAAAAATTACCACAAATGATTGTTTCTAATGGTTTAATCCCCACTCTTGCCTTTTATAAATCAAAAGGAAATGATAGAGGTCAAATTTATGCTGATATTTGTGAAATTTTAGAAGTTACAGATTTTAAGCCTTATTTAGATTGGAAAAATGACAATGAGGGCAATTTTCTGCTTGAATTTTTATTAGAAACTGATTCACAAACCCTCCTTCTTGCAACAATTGAAGTTCTTGCAATTGCTAATTGGTTGAAAAGAATTGTTGAGGTGGAATTATGAGAAGCTATAACGACCTAATAAATTATATTTACTCAGATAGGTCGTTAAATTTTTCAAAATGTGAAAATATATCACTTGTTTTCCAGAAACTTATAAGAAAAGAAATTCTCGAAAACTCAAGAAATAAAAAATGGTTTTTAGAATCTGTAATCAATATTCAAAGATCTATAAACAATGTCCACAAAATAATTGAAAATTTCGCTAAAAGAATTAAAAAACAAAGAGCTGATTTAGAAAAACATGGGTATGAAAATATATTTAAAAATGAAAATAATGTAAATGATAAATGTTTAAAGCTCAAAACAGCTTCTCGGCTTGTTGTAGGTCTTGGGGCAGGTCATGTTCTTGAAACTTCATTAACTTTACATCATATTTTGGGAATTCCATACATCCCTGGAAGTGCTCTAAAAGGTGTAGTTAGAATGGTAAATTTTTGGGCAATAGTTAGTAAACAAAATAAAAAATTAGATAAAGAGATACAAGAACTTCAAGAGCAACTTTACGACAAGGAAATTTCAAATTCTGATAGCAATGATATTCTAAAGCACAAACTTTTATTTGGGACTCAGAATTTTAAAGGACTTTTAGTCTTTCTTGATGCCTATCCAGAGGTTCATAATAAGCAACAAATTTTTGAGCTTGATGTTATGACCCCTCATTATCAAGGTTATTATACCAAAAATCAAGTGCCAGGAGACTGGGAAAACCCAAATCCAATTCCTTTTTTAACTGTTAAAAAAGGGATTACCTTTTGTTTTAATGTTTTGTTTGATAAATTTAGAGCAGAAAGGCTATTAACTTTAAAGGATGATGAATTTCCAAATCAGGCAAAGGGTATTATCAAAGAATGGTTAAATAATTTTTCTAAAATTTCTGAAGATGTCAAAGAATGGATTGAAGAAGCTTTAACAGAATTTGGCGTTGGAGCTAAAACGAGGTTAGGCTATGGAATATTTGAATAATGATTTTATCAGTTTTGAAGTTAAAGATATAGGGGAAGGAATAACCTTAATTCATTTTGAGTTAAAAAGACAACTTGAACCACAAGACTTAAAAAATATTCATCCGCCAGACCCAGTAAAAAATAAATTCTCTAAAAAAATTGTAGTACTCTCAGGAAGAGCTCCAATATGGTTGTATGGGTTTTTAGTGCATTTTTACCATCCAGTAAAGGCAATTGCTATTTTTGACCCAAGATTAGAAGCAGGGGTTGTTGTGGAATCGCATACAAAAGAAACTGAAGTAGGAGACTTGATAAAAATTGAAGAGGGATGATAAATGAAAGTGGTGATAGCTCCCTGGGGAAATCCTAAAAAATGGAACGAAGTAACATATGTTTACAATGAACAAAGAGAAAAATCAAAAAGCTCATTATCTCTGATAAAAAAAACAGAAAATCCAGATAAAATAATTATTGTTTGTGCTGATACATTAGGTGATGATTGCGTTTATTTTTTTAAAAATCCTTCTTATAATGATATAAAAAGTTGTGCTGAAAATTTAATCTTTAATTTTTGTCAAAAAGAATTGAACAATTTTACTCCTGAAAAAATTATAGTTTCCTATGGATTTGGTGAATTTACCAATACAAAATTTATAGGTAATGCTGTAGATTTTTATTATCACACACTTAAAGAACTCGCTTTATTATTTACTGGTTCATTACCAGAAATAAATGAAAAAATTGAAGTAACTTTTGATGCAACTCATGGAATAAATTATACCACCATTTTAACCTATAGAGCATTAAGAGAAATTCTTGAAATTTTGGCTTATGTTTATGAGGTGAATTTTAAAGTTTTAAATTCAGACCCATACATTGGAAGAGAAGCAAAAGTTGATACATTAAATATAAATGTTATTGAAGAAAGTAAATTATTACCAAAAATTTCAGTATATAGAAGCAAGAAAAGACCTGTTGAACCTTGCTCATCTCCTAATCTCGAAAATAGAAAGAAGGGAGAAATTGGAAGAAACATTGAAAATTTTATTTCCGATATATCCTTTAATATATATGAAATCTTAACTTTACTTGGCTCTTTTTTATATGCCCTTCCCGTGTTTATATTAAGTTATATGATAGATTCCTCAGAACTAAAAGAAAAGATAGAAAAAATAGCAGAGGAATTTGAAAATAATATTGAATTAAATAATTCAGATAAATTGAAAATTATAAGAAAATGGGAATATAGAGAAAATTTTGCTAATCTAATAAAGGCGTATTTAGTTAGCTCAATTTTAGAGAAGTTCGGATTTAATAGATTAGATGACATTCCCTTATCAAAAATTAAAGACTTAAAAGAAAAATTCTATAAAAAATTTCCAATAGAAAGCAATAGAATTGATGTTGAAATAGGGGATAGAGGAATAGAAGGTGTAAAAGAATATCTAACAAATGAGTTTAGACCTTATTTTGAGATAGCTGGGAAAGAAGATAGAGATTTAGATAAGAGAGTTTTCTTTGCCCATGCAGGATTTCCATATAATGTAATAGATCTAAAAAGAGAAAATGATGAAATATTTATAAGAATTTACGAAAAAAATAGAGAGGAAGCTAAAAAATTAATAATAAACAGTTTAACACAAATTACAAAGGAGTAAAAAGGTATGGACTGGAAACTTAAGTTAAAAGCGATTCTTCACGACCCGCCATACAAGATAAAGTTTATCGAAAGCCATAGAAGGAAAGCTGAAGAACTATTAAATAAAATTTTTCCTAATGAAACTTTAGAAGATGAAATAGTTATTTTAGCTGACCTAATAGCATCGGCACAAAGCAGGATAATCGTTCAACCTAAATTTGAAGATAAACAAAAAGGTGAAGATTTTAAAAAGAAATCTCGAGTAAATTTTGATGAGTGTGAGTTTATAGATATTTTTTCTGAAAATAAAGAACCAGTCCAATCTCCTGATGTAGAGAAAGTTCATGAGCTGTTTGATGATTTAAACAAATTAAATTTTTCAGATATAAACGAAAGAGCGGAATTAATTTTCCTATTTTTATGGCGATTTTATCCGGAAATTTTCCCTGAAATAAACAAACATCCTGCTGATTCAAGGGCTCCCAATCATTCTATTTATGACCATTTGGTTCAAACATCGGCGATTGTTTCTGCTTTACGCAGACCTGCTTTTTTACTTTTTACTATCGCTCCTGTTCAAAGTTTCATTTCTAAAGCAAGGAAAACATCCGACCTATGGGCAGGTAGCTACATGCTTTCTTATTTAACTTGGGAAAGTATGAAACCATTAGTCGAAAACTTTGGTCCAGATATGGTTGTATTTCCTAATCTCTTCGGTCAACCTCTCGTGGATAGATGGCTATACTTTAAATTTTCTAACAACTCATCCTTAATCGAGATTAATCAGCCAAAATTTATGGAGTGGCTTGAGAAATGGAAAGAAAAGAATAACGATGTAGAAGAAAAACTAACTATCGCTAATTTTCCGAATAGGTTTTTAGCCATTATTCCTTATGACAATACTTTAGCCAAAAAATGTGAAGAAGCCTTTATAGAGAAATTGAAAGATTTAGCTGAAAAAGTATATGAAAAAATTAAGAGCTATACTGAAAAAGTAAATCCAAACTTAAAAAACTATATAGAAAAGCATCTTCTTACATATTTTCAGGTTTTCTGGGTTATAATACCATGGAGCAATTCTTCAATTCCTAATCCACCTTTAAGAAGAATTTTCCCATCTGAAAAGGACTATGAAATTGCATGTGAAGAATATAAGAAAAAATATGTGTTGCCTGTGCTTAAAGATTATGAAGCATTATTTGAAAAAAACGATTTACATAACACGATTAAAGTAATCATTGATCATCCTTATTATAAACCAGCTAATGTGGGAAGTGCTTATTCATTACTTTTAGAACTCCTTGAAAAACTTCTTGGGGCAAGAAAAAGTGTGAGAGATTTTTACCAACTTGAACAACCAGGCGAAAAATGCCATCTTTGTGGGGAGTTTGAAGTTTTGAGTATTGATTGGGAAAAATTGAGCCCGAAGTATGTAAAACAAGATGAAAAACTCTGTGGAGTTTGCCTTACAAAAAGATTATTCCCTGAAATTATAAAAGATGAGTTTGGTTTATCTACTGAAATAAAATTCCCATCAACTTCTGAAATGGCAAGCATCGGAGAAAAGAGAAGGTTAAAAGAAGAAATCAAAGATAAGTTTAAAAAGAAATTTAATGAATTTAGGAGAAATATTCCTTATGAACTTCCTTCTTCTATTTCTGTCCCAAAATTGAAAGACGATCTTCTGGATAAAATTGATGGTGAATTTCTTATGAAAGAAACTTATACGGAAAGTCATTTTGAAAGAAATTACGGAGTTAAAGTGGAGAAAGAAGAGTTACAGAAGGTCTTAGATTTTATAAATTCAAATAATATCAATCCTTCAAGATACTATGCGATTTTACAGATGGATGGAGACCATATAGGGAAATGGTTGAGAGGGGAATTTAATCCAAAGATAAAGGATACAATCCATAATACAGTAGTTGATGTTTTAATAAGTTATTCTGAAGGAGAGAATAGAATGAATATTGAAAAAATATTATGTGCAAAGCATCCAACTTCGCCTTCTATTCATCAAACATTTTCTCGACGGTTATCTAATTTTGCTATAAATGAGGTCAGAAAAATAGTGGAAGTTGAACATTATGGGAAACTTGTTTATGCAGGGGGAGATGATGTATTAGCTCTTCTTCCTATCGAAGAAGTTTTAAAATGTGCTTATAATTTGCAGAAAAAATATAAGGAAATTTTAAGTCCTAAAGCTACAATGAGCGCAGGAATTTCAATTGTGCATCATAAATATCCACTTTATTTAGCCCTGAAAAAAGTTCAAGAAGCAGAACAAAAAATGAAAAATATATATAATAGAAATGGATTTTGTCTTGTTTTTATGTCTAACAGTGGAGAAGAGAGGGAATGTGGTGGAAATTGGGAACTTGTAGGGTTTATTGAAGACTTAATATGTAACTTTAAAACAGATAAGATTTCAACAACTTTTCCATATCAATTTCTACAGATAGTTGAAAGTTTGTATGAAACAGAGAACAAGAAAAACCTTGAAAACATTAAAGAGATTTTAAGGAAAGAATTAGAGAGAATTTTCTTAAGGAAAAAGGGAGAAAAAAGTGAGTTAAAAGAAATATTAGAAAAATCAATCTTACCATGGTTTGGAAAAATTGAAGATGTATATAACTTTGCTTACATACTTGTTATAGCAAAAAAGATAGCTGACGAAGTGAGAATTTAAAATTGCAACGATAGTTGCTCTTCGCAATCCCTTTTGGCACCATCTGTCCTGCCGAGCAAACCCTCTACTTTGTCCTGCCGAGCGACCCCTCTTTTGTCCTGCCGAGCGTAGCGAGGCACCCCTCCCCCGCCACCTGTCCTGCCGAGCAACCCCTCCATCTGTCCTGCCGAGCATTAGCGAGGCATCCCTCACTTCGTTCGGGACGGCGCCCCATAAGAATGGTAGGAGATCCTTCGGGTGCTTTCGCACCCTCAGGATGACCTGAGAGGCTTTCGCCCCTCAGCAATTCCTTTTTAAGTAGGGCAGGTTTCGACGAAAGAATGGGGGTGGTTATGTATAAAATACTATTTTTAATGTCGCAATCCCTTTTTAAGTAGGGCAGGTTTCGACCATGTTAAGACCAAAATCTGCGAATGCCTTGTCATCAATGTCGCAATCCCTTTTTAAGTAGGGCAGGTTTCGACAAAACTAACAGCACTTAACAAAGAGGACGGCCATCCAAACGTCGCAATCCCTTTTTAAGTAGGGCAGGTTTCGACGACAAAAAAGAGTAGAGAGGGGGTCATCAGTTCCACCATCAGTCGCAATCCCTTTTTAAGTAGGGCAGGTTTCGACATAGAGCCAGCGAAGCCGTCTCTTTGTCAAAAACAAAGAGGTCGCAATCCCTTTTTAAGTAGGGCAGGTTTCGACTTATTAGAAGAATTTGAGCGGTATAAGCGGTTATATTTGAGTCGCAATCCCTTTTTAAGTAGGGCAGGTTTCGACGTTATGAGTAAAGTAATTGAATAAAAAAATAAATTTGTCGCAATCCCTTTTTAAGTAGGGCAGGTTTCGACTATCGGGCGATAGCCCGCGAAAGCTGTCAAAAGCGGAGTCGCAATCCCTTTTTAAGTAGGGCAGGTTTCGACTTGTTTCATTTGTTTCTGACAAAGCATCTGAGAAAAGTCGCAATCCCTTTTTAAGTAGGGCAGGTTTCGACTGTAGGGAAATTTGGGGTCATTGCTTTCCCCGGAGTGGGGGTCGCAATCCCTTTTTAAGTAGGGCAGGTTTCGACTATCGGGCGATAGCCCGCGAAAGAGCAGTCAAAAGCGGGTCGCAATCCCTTTTTAAGTAGGGCAGGTTTCGACACTTTAAAAAGCCTTTTTGGGGAGGAAGATCCTCCCGTCGCAATCCCTTTTTAAGTAGGGCAGGTTTCGACCCTTTGGGGGGCGAGAGAAGGTATTGTCCTATTGTGTCGTCGCAATCCCTTTTTAAGTAGGGCAGGTTTCGACTATTGGGTCAAATGTTGTAAAGTGTTGTAAAGGTGAAGTGTCGCAATCCCTTTTTAAGTAGGGCAGGTTTCGACAGTTAGGGGATTGAGAAAATATGATGAGCCCATTTACTAATCGCAATCCCTTTTTAAGTAGGGCAGGTTTCGACCTAAAAGCCCGTATGCCTTGTAAATTCTGTATTGTGCTTTTATTCACAAGAGAATTTTTTAAAAATTACCCCTTCCGAGAGCTTGCTAATTCAGCCATCCAGAGCAAGGGAAAGTAACTAAAAATGACTTAATTTGAGGACCAAAATTTAGCCGTTTTTGCCAATTTCCGCTGAAAATGAGTTGCAATTTTCTGGTGAATTTCTCTACACTTCTAAGCCTTTCTAAATAAGCCTTCCAAGGGACGCCAAAATTGTTTAATTATAGATATATATATCTACACGACCCCTTAACGCGAACGCACTATCCCCGTATTTAAAATTTGACAATTTTTAAAACCTGCCCTGCCCTACTACCCTATTCAGTTGTCAAAGAGCAACAGGGTAAAAAAAAAATTGTCCAAATTATAAAATCATTATACACGATTTGTAAAAAAGTCAAGAGGGGGAAGCAGGGCTGTTCAAAAAAGTCACCATGCTTTAGGGAGACCCCTCGGCTGACGCCTCGGGGTGACAGGTTGAGGGGAGACCCCTCGGCTTGCGTCTTGGGGTGACAGGGAGAGGGGAGACCCCTCGCTGACGCTCGGGGTGACAAAAGGGGGGTTCGGGGCTACAAAAAGGGAAGGTGTTCGGAGCGATATAAGGAGGATGTTCGGGGTGACAAAAAGGGAAGGGGTTCGGGGCTACAAAAAGGGAAGGTGTTCGGAGCGATATAAGGAGGATGTTCGGGGTGACAAAAAGGGAAGGGGTTCGGGGCGATAAAAAAAGAGGCTCGGGGCAACAAAAAGAGAGGGCTCGGGGTGACAAAAGGGGGGCGCTCGGGGCGACAAAAAGGGAAGGTGGTCGGGGTGACACACGGAACGCCTTGGGGTGAGGCTTAAAAGTGAGATGCCTCGCTATGCTCGGC
>Ga0272449_1003572_pt1 | contig 13250 bp, 8 predicted proteins | sample YNPCB0241_FD_198679 | JGI IMG/M metagenome (GOLD analysis project Ga0272449, IMG submission 198679) | Hot spring sediment microbial communities from Yellowstone National Park, WY, United States - YNP-CB-024-1 | ecosystem: Environmental > Aquatic > Thermal springs > Hot (42-90C) > Sediment...
CTGAAGGCCAGTTTCGGGTAATAAGACTGGTATATAAAGTTTGGGATTTTTGGGTTTGAAGGTTGTTGTCAACAATTAAAGTAGGCGGACTATTGTATTGACTGCCATCAAGAAGACGAAAACGATTCATTCCAATCATTGGTTTGTCAGAAGTAATCTCAGCCCAAGCTAAAGTCTGAATCCCGGCAGCGTCATAATTATCAGGTAAGTTGTTCCAATCACTATCCCCGTAGGTATTAAACCAACCATATGGGGGAATATTTTTTTGAATGGTGGCTAAAAGTTGACCATTGGTTTTTCCAGCACCGTTATGAGCGCTGTAAACTTTAATGGTGACATTGGCGGAAGTATTGTTGGGGTTGGAAAGGAAAATATCATTCCATTGAGTTTTTCCAACAATAGCTGAAGGCCAGTTTCGGGTAATAAGACTGGTATATAAAGTTTGGGATTTTTGGGTTTGAAGGTTGTTGTCAACAATTAAAGTAGGCGGACTATTGTATTGACTGCCATCAAGAAGACGAAAACGATTAATGCCAATTATTGGTTTGTCAGAAGTAATCTCAGCCCAAGCTAAAGTCTGAATCCCGGCAGCGTCATAATTATCAGGTAAGTTGTTCCAATCACTATCCCCGTAGGTATTAAACCAACCATATGGGGGGATATTTTTTTGAATGGTGGCTAAAAGTTGACCATTGGTTTTTCCAGCACCGTTATGAGCGCTGTAAACTTTAATGGTGACATTGGCGGAAGTATTGTTGGGGTTGGAAAGGAAAATATCATTCCATTGAGTTTTTCCAACAATAGCTGAAGGCCAGTTTCGGGTAATAAGACTGGTATATAAAGTTTGGGATTTTTGGGTTTGAAGGTTGTTGTCAACAATTAAAGTAGGCGGACTATTGTATTGACTGCCATCAAGAAGACGAAAACGATTCATTCCAATCATTGGTTTGTCAGAAGTAATCTCAGCCCAAGCTAAAGTCTGAATCCCGGCAGCGTCATAATTATCAGGTAAGTTGTTCCAATCACTATCCCCGTAGGTATTAAACCAACCATATGGGGGAATATTTTTTTGAATGGTGGCTAAAAGTTGACCATTGGTTTTTCCAGCACCGTTATGAGCGCTGTAAACTTTAATGGTGACATTGGCGGAAGTATTGTTGGGGTTGGAAAGGAAAATATCATTCCATTGAGTTTTTCCAACAATAGCTGAAGGCCAGTTTCGGGTAATAAGACTGGTATATAAAGTTTGGGATTTTTGGGTTTGAAGGTTGTTGTCAACAATTAAAGTAGGCGGACTATTGTATTGACTGCCATCAAGAAGACGAAAACGATTAAGGCCAACGATGCTAATACTATTCTCTTGGGCTGAAATAAAAAAAGATTTTAATAATTCGTTTTTATTTGTAAAAACAAAAAAGGAAATAATAATTAAAGAAAAGAAAATTCTAAAAAAAATATTTTTCATATCGTTTTTTTACTAATAAAATTTGTACTAATAAAAAGAATACTTTAATATTTAAAAAATGTCAAGAATTTTTCTCGCTTTTTATTTATTTTCCTCACCACTCAAAAAATAAAAATTCTATCTTGGAGACGGCTGTACCAAAGATAGAATCATTTTTGTCTTTTAAGACTCTTCTTATTAATCTCCAAAAATCTCTATCAATCCCTACTTATCTCGATTTATCTCTATTTAACATTTGTATTTTTTCTTATCCCAATGCTCCATTTTTTATATAGATTGTTATATTAAGATATTTTAAATATGGCTTGACAGAAAGCAAAAAAATTAATATGCTATTATCGTTTTGAAAACAGAATTTGTTAAAAGTTTAAATCAAAAGGAAAGGGGGTGAAAAAATATGACTAAGGCCGATTTAGTCGCTCAAGTGGCCAAAAAAGCAGGACTAACTGCTAAAGCTGCAAAAGAAGCGGTGACCGCTGTCTTCTCAACCATTACCGACGCTTTAAAACGCGGTGAAAAAGTCGTTGTTACCGGCTTTGGCACCTTTATGGTAAGAAAAAGAGCGGCCAGAAAAGGAAGAAATCCGCAAACTGGAGCCGAAATCCAAATCCCAGCCACCAAAACTCCAGGTTTTACCGCTGGAAAGAGCTTAAAAAGAATGGTTAAGTAAAATTTTTTATAATTTTTAGGAAAAATAAGGCGCCCTTTTTGGGCGCCTTGTTATTTTTTTTATTCAATCAAAGCCCTCTCTTCGGGGGAAGCAATCACATAAAAACCAACATGGGAACGACCAGCAAAAAAAAGCCCCTCCCCAACCCCAGCTGATAAAAGAAAGTGTTTTTCGCCCCCAGTTAAATAAAAAGTTTCGGTAATTTTCTCAACCGAAGCAGTTGACTGCTTTAAGATAATTTGTAAAGAAGAGTTGTTAATAATTGCCTTTCCCTCATCGGTTGATAAAAAGTCTTCAACATCTTGGGTAATAACAGTCAATCCCAAAAGATACTTTCTTGCCCGTTTGGCAAAGGAATGAAGGTAAGCAGCTGAATCTTTGTGTTTGATTAAATACCACGCCTCATCCACGACCAAAATTCTTTTTTTTCTGTCTTTTCTTACCCGATTCCAAACATAATCCAAAATAATATACATCGCCACTGGCCGAAGATTCTCCTCCAAATCACGAATGCCAAAAACAGTCAGATGATTTTTAATATCAAAATTGGAGTGAGCGTTGAAAATCCCAGCCGCTGATCCTCGAACAAATTTTTCAAGTCTGTCAGCCAACTCTTTTGCTTCAGGTGTTTCCATCCCCAAAAACACTTTGTATAAATCTTCAAGAAGTGGTGGCTCATTTTTAAAAGTTTCTGAATCTTGGGTAATCCCTTTTTGTTGATATGTCAGAACCAAAGCCTTGTCAAGAAGAGCATCTTGGGAGGGGGTAAGATCACCCATAATCACCCGCATCAAAGAGTGAAGATCTAAAATTTTATTGGAAAGCTCATCGGCAGTTGTCTCAGTAATCGCCAAATCAAAAGGATTAATTTTGTAGGGACTGGTTGGTGAAAAAACAATAAACTCTCCCCCAATCGATGAGGCGAGTTTTTGATACTCGTTTTCTGGATCGATGATTATTATCTCAACCCCCATCATCAAAAGCCGCAAAGACTCAAGTTTCACCAAAAAACTTTTTCCACCACCAGACTTTCCCAAGATAACTGAGTTGGCGTTTTCCAAAGTAAACCGATCAAAAATAATTAAAGACCCATCATGTTGATTAATCCCATACAAAATCCCCTCATTTCTTGTCAAAGAAGCGGTGGCAAAAGGAAAAGCCAAAGCCAAAGAAGTAGTATCCATATTGCGCCAAACTTCAAGCTTATCGTAAAACATAGGTAAGGTTGACTTAAAACCTTCTTCCATCTGTAAAGTAGCTTGTTTGGCGATAATAAGCATTGAGGATAAAACTGAATCAACCTGCTTGGTAATTTGATCCAACTCTTCTTTGGTTTCAGCTGGAATGGTAATATAAAGGCCAAACTGAAAAAAACGCTCCGCTCCCTTGGCTAGCTCTGCCTGAAGGGCCAAAGCATCATCCAAAGCCACTTGAAGTGAGGGGTCAACCACTTTTCCTGCTTTTATATCACTTTCAATCGTTGCCTCCATCTCAGCGATTTTTCTTTTTAAATCTTCCAAAACACCTTTGGTTTCAGTTGGGTAAATATACATGGAAATATAAAGAGGATGATCAAAGGTAATAAGAGGATAAAGCCAGTTGGCCGAAACATAACGGGGGTACCCAACCACATATAAAGTTCGATAATACCGGTCATCAATCTTTAAATGATTAAAATCAACCTCAATGAATGAGGGGGCGATAATATCTTTTATCGAAACTGAACCTTTGGCTAAAAATGAAGCCACTGTTTCTGTTTTTTCTTCATTAGTTTTTTTTGGTTGATTAAAAAAGCCAAACATAGGTTTTATGTGCTTACTAAAACCACATCGGTATAACTTTCAACCGGAGCCAATGGTCGACCTGTTGGCGAAGGATTATATAAATTATAAAAAAGTTCGGTTAGTTCTTGCTTCTGAAGGACTTTACCCGAAAGACCGATTTTTGCCAAAAGTCGAAGCAGATGATCACGTTTTGGATATAAAGAGGTTTTTGCCCGACTCAAAACATAATCTTTTTTTAGGGAAGAAGTATTTACTCCACTTATCCCAAGTTCCAAAGGAGAAAAAGGAATAACAAAAAAAAATCTTTTTTCCAAAACCGTATTTTTTTTGACGATGTTTTTAATAAACTCTTTATAACTTTTAAGCCTTGTTTTCAAAATCTCATTACTCGTTTTGGCAATTCTTTGATCAAGATAATCAAGATAGTTGGAAATATCCATTTTTTTCGAAAGAATCAAAATCTGCAAAGGAAAAGATAAAGAGTTTAAAAGACTCCCATAAGCATAAATAATTGACATCTGCTCTTCCGATGATAAAAGCCAAAAGTTAACCGCCGAAATCTCAATCAGCAAAACCGCCGAATAATCTTTAAGAAGAACAACATCATCTTGAATCTCTTCAATCTCAATAAATTGTTGGGTGGTGGCTTTTACCGGTGAAGTTGGTTTTTGAACTGACATACGATTTTTTCCTTATAAAAGCTCTTTGGAAAAAAATTCTAATGGTTTTTGAGTTTCTCCTCCTATTTTTAATCTCATTGTATCAAAAAAGTAACTCCCTTGGGGATCCTTTAACTCAAAAATATACTCTCCTTCCTTCAAAGGATTAAAAGTAGCAAAAACACCATAAGGATTGGTTTTTAAAAGCCGAAGGACTTTACCATTTTGGTCTTTAATATAAATCAAAATTCCTGACAAAGGAATCATTTTTCTATTCTTTACCACTCCAGTTAAAAATGGCTTCTTTGGTAAAGAAGCGGTTATTGGTTTTGAAGAAAAAGCTTCAGTCTTTGGCTTTTCTTTTTTTACCGAAAGTAAACTTGGTGGCGAAGCCAAAAGTTGATTGATTCTTTGTTTTGTTTGAATGGATGATGAAGTTTGTGGTTTTCTTTTTTGCGAAAGATACTGATTTAACATCTTTTGCGACTCAATATGGGTAAAAACCTTATGCGGATCGCTAACAAAAACTAAGTCTTGTAAAAAATAAAGAGGCGGATTTTGTTTTTTATAAAAATATTGAGTGGGCGAGGTTAATCGTTTGATTAAATTTTTAATCCAAATCTCCAACGGCCGATCGTTTATGGGGACAAAAGCCAAAGCCGGACCAATAGCCGCAATAAGAATCCCCAATAAAATATTTAAAATGGGTATTGGAAAAAGAACAAAAGTTAAATATCCAGAAGGAATAAAAATTACTAAATAAATAAATTGACGCAAAGTTAAAAAACCAATCAGCTTAAACTCAAAAGTAGTAATTTGTCTTGGGATTGGGTGTCCTTGCTCCATAATTTTAAGAATACTTAAAAACCAAAAAAATCACAACCGCAAAATCTAGAATATGATGTGAAACGTGGAACGTAAAACATGAAAGGTTAAACGTTCAACATTAAACATTAAACATTAAAAAAATATTCTATCTTTTCTCAATCGGTGCTAAGATAGAATATATCTTTTTTTACCTTTTTGTTGCGATCGCATTAAATTGGTAAAGTTTTGGGTGATTTTTTAAGAAAGAGAGAGATTAAATAAAAAAGTTGACAAAATTAATAACGATCACATATTCAATTTGTTAACATCCTCCTACTTTCAAATTGGCTAATAACGAATAACGTTGAATGTTTAAATTTTTAATTTTGCTTTCCAAATTTTTTGTTTTATAATATATTTAATTCTTTCCCCTGTAGCTCAATTGGTAGAGCAACCGGCTGTTAACCGGTAGGTTCCAGGTTCGAGACCTGGCGGGGGAGCCTTCTTGTTTTGCCACTAAAAGACCTTATAAGATTTATGATAGAAAAAGTAAAAAAATTAGCTTGGCTACTCTTTGCACCCATAGCATTTATGCTTTGGGCTATTGATTATTACTTACCTTTTTTCTCTTTCTTTCTTACTTTTTATTTCACCAAAAGCATCTTAATTGTTGGGAAAATATGATTTTAATTATGACCTATTTTTTATTTTATCTTTTTATTTATTAAAAAATAAAATATAAAAATTTAAAGAAATAAATTACCTTTAAAGCTTCAAAAGAGTTCTAAAAAAACTAGTACCAAAATGACAACGATAACTATCATCAAAAATAAAAAATCAATTTAACTTTTAGTTTATCTTTTAATTAAGATTTGATTTGTGTATAATTGAATGGTGATTTTTAAAATCTATGAATCAAAAAATAATTAACTCTCTTCTTAAAGCGCAAAGAAGGGAAATAACCGAGTACAACGTATATCTTTTTCTATCAAGAAACACAACTAGTAAGAATAAAAAAATCCTTAAGGAAATTGCCGACCAAGAAAAAAAACACTATGAAATTTTAAAAAAGATAACTAAAAAAGAAGTCTCTCCCTCAAAATTAAAATTATTTATTTATGTCTTAATTAGCAAAATTTTTGGCTTAAACTTCACTCTTCAGCTAATGGAAATTGGTGAAAGATACTCACAATCATTCTACTCTTCACTTATCAAAAAAGACAGATCTCTTAAAACACTTAAAATAATTGATGATGAAACTAAGCATGAAAAAAAACTCATTTCTTTAATTGATGAAAGAAGACTTTCTTACATTGGTTCTTTTGTTTTAGGGCTTAATGATGCTTTAGTTGAGTTAACGGGAGCTTTGGCCGGCTTAACTTTAGCCCTAAACAACGCAAAGATTATTGCAATGGTTGGTTTGATAACCGGCATTGCCGCCTCAATGTCAATGGCTGTCTCAAACTACCTAGCCGTAAAAGAAGAAAACAACAAAAACCCGCTTTTTAGTGGCTATGTGACTGGTCTGGCTTATATTTTCACCGTGATTACCTTAATCTTTCCATTTTTTTTCTTAAGTAAACCGATTTTTGCCCTGGGAGTAAGCTTAATAATGGCGGTTTTAGTTATTGCCCTATTTAACTTTTACACCGCGGTTATTAAACAAAGGAGTTTTCTTTCAAGTTTTTTAAAAATGGCAGTAATAAGTCTTTCTGTTGCTCTTATTAACTTTGGCATCGGATTTTTAGTAAAAAAAATCTTTGGCATTGATTTATGAAGTCAAAAAAACCTATCAAGAAAAATCTCTGCTTTCTCAATTAAGGGCATAATCTTTTCTTTTCTTTTTAAGGCTGATTGAATAAGAAAATTAACTTTTGGATTTTTAAGTAGGCAATTTTTATGTCTTAATAAGAATCTCCAAAACAAACCATCCCAAACAAAAACCCAATCACCCCTTTGATAATCACTCATTTTTAAAAGGTAACCACTTGATGAAAAATAAGGTTTAGTTGACATTAAACCACCATCAGCATACTGACTCATCCCATAAACATTTGGCACCATTACCCAATCATAAGCATCAATAAAGTAGGTCATAAAAAAACGATAAACTTCATCAGGATCAATCTCACAAAGAAGAAAAAAATTACCCAAAATCATCAACCTTTCAATATGATGACAATAGCCATATTTTTTTATTTTTTTTACCGTATTGTCAAAAGGGTCAATTCCTGTTTTTCCATCAAAAAAAGCCTTAGGCATCTTTTTCTTAAAATTAAAAAAATTCCTTGTTCTTTGATAACCTCCTTTAAACTCATAAACACCACGAATAAACTCTCGCCAACCAACAATTTGTCTTAAAAAACCCTCAACTGAACTTAAAGGAACCTTTTTTTCAAGATAAAAATTAATCGTTTTTTCAATTACTTCTTTAGGCAAAATAATACCAGCATTTAACAATGGTGATAAAAGACTATGATTAATTAAAAGACTATCTTTAACAATTGCATCTTGATAGGGGCCAAATTCAAAAAGCCTCTCTTTTAAAAAATTATCAAAAAATAAACTTGCTTCTTTATGATTTTTTGGTAAAAAAAAGTTTTTATTGATCTCTCCAACATTTTTGGGAAAGTTCTTTTCAACATATTCAACTGCCTCTTTATAAAAATCATCCATTGGGAAAAAGACAATCTCAGGTGGTTTTTTATTTTTAGGATATCGTTTTCTGTTTTCTTTATCATATGTCCATGATCCACCAACAGGCAGACCAAATCTATCAACCAAAAGAAACATTTTTTTTCTTTGCCTAATGTAAAACTCTGTTTGAAAATAACGTTTATTTTTATCAAAATAATCAAAGAGGTCATCTTTTTTATTGATAAAAAGAGGGTTATTGATAAAAGTTAATCTCGATTTTGTAAATAAGGCGGCTTTTTCAATCTTTTTTTTAAGCCAATCATCAACAGGATCAAAAGCAATAATCTCTTCTATCAAATAACTACCACTAAGATTTAAAATCAGTTTATAAACATCAGAAAAATAAGAGATAGCATCAATGTAAGTTGCCTTTATGCCCTTAGTTTTTAAAAAACTAAGATAGCTTTTCATTGAGGCCCGATGAAAGACAAGCTTATGTTTGTGAAAAGGTAAAATCTTAAAAAATAAATCTTCCTCAATTAAAAAAACCCAACTGTCTTCAAATTCTTTTGGATAAAAGTAAAATAAATTATTGGGGAAAACTAAAAAAATTTTTTTAATTGTCTTTTTCATTTATAAATTTTATAATCTTTAAATTAAAAAATTATCTTCTTCGAACATGTTTTTTTAAAATTCTTTCTCCCTCAGTCCTCACTTCATCATCTTTTCTCATAAGCCACATGATCTTCACCGCTTCTTTTTGAGTTGAGTACAAATCAACAATGGGCTTTGGGTAGTCTTTACCAATAATCACCCCATACATTTTTTGTTCCATATAAGTCAAGCACCAAGGTTCATGAACCTGAGCGCTTGGCACTTTGGAAAGATTAGGTAACCATTTTTTAATAAACAAACCTTCTGGATCATGTTCTTTTGAGTTTTTTATTGGATTATAAATTCTTATCGTGTTAATTCCTGTAACCCCTGATTGCATTTGTATTTGAGGATAGTGAATTCCTGGTTCATAATCTAAAAATAAACGAGCTAAAAAATGAGCTAAATCTTGCCATCTTTGATTGAGATTATGAACAAAAAACGAAACCAACATTGCCCGAGTGCGAAAATTAACATAACCAGTTGTTTTAAGACATAAAATTGCTGCATCAATAATTGGAATTCCAGTTTTTGCTTCAAAAAAAGCCTTTATCTTTTTCTCATCAGGAGTTTTTACTAATCTATTATAACCACGATTGATATTTTCAAACTCTATTCTTGGCTCATCCTCAAACTTTTGAATAAAGTGTGATCGCCAGATTAAGCGTGACATAAAAGCACGAATGGGCAACTTTTTTACTTCCTTTTCCGTTAACTTTTCATATGCCTTTCTATAAACCATCTTTAGACTTAAATTACCGTAGGTAAGATAAGGTGAGAGCCTGCTACAACTAAACTGACTTTGATATGGCTTTGAAATGTCTTTAATGTAGTTTTCATAGTTTTTTGACAAAAATAATCCAAGATGCCTTTTTCCTTCATCCTCTCCCCCAATTTGAAAGTTTTTGTCATAAAAATCAATCTCTTTTAAAAAATCTTTTATCTCTTTTTTATTTTTTATGAAATCTTCTTCTTGTTTTTTAAGTCTTAAAAATCTTATTGCTTCTAAGTTAGGTTGAACAGTATCAGCAAGAAGTTTTTTTTCCAAAGTTTTTGCCCAGTTTATTTTATCTTTTTTTCCCCTAATTACCCCATTGTTTTCAAACTCAAGCCATAAGATACCTTTATTTTTAAAGTATTTTTTTAACTTAAGATCTCTTTGAAAAGTTAGGTTATTACCTGTCTCTTCGTATGATAAAACAAATTTTATTTGATAAAAAAACTGAATTCTTTCAAAAATGTTTACTACCTCATCAAAAAAAACATAAACCTGGCCATGATAAACTTTAAGCTTGTTATCAATACTTTTTATTGACTGATTGATAAACCTTAGGTGTCGAATATCACTATCACCATAATTTATAACTGATGGCTCAAAACAAAAAATAGCCAAAGTTTTAAAACCCAAATCTTGCGCTTTTTTAAAAAGAATATTGTCCTCAATTCTTAAAGAGTTTTTTTTAAGAAAAACAATAGTAATTGGCTCTTTATTTTTCATAAAATTAAATGCTAAAATTTCATAATAAAGACTATAAATCCCTACTATTTTAACCAATAATCTCTTTAACTTTCAAAAAAATTTTAAATCTTAATAATCATCCAAATAAAACAAGTTCTTTTTATTTATAAACAAAACTCAAAACAAAATTTTTGCTAAAATATTATAAATATGGATATTAGTCACGAACAACTTTTCACTCCTACTCCACCCCACGAAGCCCATAAAGACTGGCAACCAAAAACCGTATTTTGGCAGATTTTAACTGGACATCAAAAAGTTTTTGGTCAAGGAGATGTTAATGAAATTTTTTTCCCAAATAACCAACTTACTCTTCCTCCAAGTGAATTAGGATTTTTTTATTTGGAAACAGATGATAAAGGAAACAAAGTTTACAGAAAACTTCAAAATCCAATTTTAGTCCAACCTGGAAAAGAAGGTTTTTCTCCTCAAGAAGTTCTTCATCAATCATGGCTTGGAGTTCAAGATAGTTTAAGAATGTATGTTTTTGATAAGGAAGGATTAGAAGCGCTTCAACAAAGATTAGAATCTTTGGGAATCCACTTTGAACCTCTTAAAACCGGTTTAGGAGTTATGGTAAAAACAAAAATCCCAGCAATTGTCAAAGATGAACAAAATGGAGAAATAAAAAAAGGAGAGGTTGAAAGAGTAATTTTTTTCTTAAAAGAAGATGCTCTTCAAAAACCAGCTGATGCTTTGGCTTTAGTGGTGGAAATTGCCAAACTTCATCCAGAAACAGCCAAAGACTTGATGTCTTCTTCGTTAATCAAAGCAAGAGTTGTTTCTCATAATATACAAGTTTGGCGGGATGTTTTAAAGGCGTATGAAACCGGTCAATTACTTTCTGAACTAGATTTACCTTCACTTTCTCAACTACCCAAAGCTCTCCAAGATATTTTTAGTCAAATAAAATCATATCTTGATAAAATACCAGATGATTTAGTTAAATTTGAAAAAGGATTAACTGAAAAATTTGAAGAATTTAAAGCTACTCCTTTAGAAAAAAAAATCGATGATCTTCCTCTTCCTTTTATTGATGAAAACGAAGTTATAAAACATTTAAAAAGAATATTGAAAATTGCCTTAAATGAACCAGATTTTTTTCAAATATTGCCAAAACCAGTAAAAAAATTGGCGAGAAAATTTACAAAAAAAATCTTAGAACAAAAAAATCCAGAAAGATTAAAACGACTATTAAGAAGACTAGAGACTAATATTATTAAAACACCTGATGTTGTCAATGAAGCCTACGATCCAAAAAAATTGCTTTTAACTGAGGTGGCTGAAAGAGGTCAACAGCTGATGCTTGATAGAATGGAACCAAGTGATGGGATGATTTCTGAAATTATTAGAATATTAGATGAGGAATTATTTAATAACGAAACTATAAAAAGTTGGAATAATTTAATTGTTGAAAAAAGTAAGGAAATATTTTCTCAAATTTTATTTTATGGAGATATTTTAGATCCCGAAGCTATTGATGAAATTCAACAACAAATAGATAAATTGAAGCCGCACGTAATTGAATTATGGAATCAAAAACATCCTGATAAACCGCTTCCTAAAAATGTTCGGGAATGGATTAAAGTAATGGGAATAAATGAAGAAATGAGTAAATTAATAGCAGATATATCAGATGCTGAAGCAAAGCCACTCAACGAAGAACAACAAAAACAATATCAAGAAACTTATCAGAAGATTGAGGAAAAAATAAATGATATTATAAAAAATACAACGGCTGATGAACAACAAAAAAATCTAAAATGGAATCAATTTCCCCCTCATCCAGTTTTAGCAGAATGGGGAGAAATTGAGGAAATAATAAATGGTTTATCTGATGGACCGGCAAAACATAAAATAAGAGCTGTTTTTGGGGCAAAAAGAAAATTAGCAGAAAAACAAGAATATTATACTAATCTTTTCTTAGAAACAACTATAAAATATATGCCTGGTGGTTATGATGGCTGGAATGAAGAATTAAAAGGAGTATTACGGCCTCTTCTTGAAGCCTCGCCTTATTTTGCTCCATTATTTAAAGAACCAAATTGTGTAGGAAGAATGATTCTTTTATCAGGAATGCTGATGGAGGCTCAAGTTTTTGAGGAAGAATATTTGGTAGAAATGTCAACCTATAAGCACGCATTTTTAGGTGGTTTTGATGCTTTGGGTGTTGGAAGAGTAATTGAAGGATCAGACTGTCCAAAATATTCTTATTTTGGCATTCCTAAAGAAAAAGTTTTTCAAGGCAAAGTTTTTGATAATCAAGCAATTATTTTTAAAATTCCTTTACAAATTGGCCTACTAACTGAAGCAGGAATTAACTATTCAATTCTTTTAGAAAAACAAAAAGCAAGAAAATTAAAACTTTATCTTTTACAACAAAGTGGATATATTAGAGATATTTTATGGTATAATTTATCTGCAGATTTATATAATTTATTAGATTGTTTTTTTGCTCGATCTCGCGCTGCTTCAATTGATAACTTTTTCCCTAGACCATTTTATTATTTACTTTACAACGATGAAATATTTAATAAAACTTTTAAAGCTTTAAAACAAGAAAAATCTTCTCCACTCTTACCTTATATTAAATTAAACCTTTTAGTAATGCAAAGAGCTTTAGAAGACGAAGAAAATACAGAAGAATTACGAATAAGAATCAATAATAATGAATTAAAAGGAAAACTAGAATTCACAAAAGATGATGTTGAAAAGATGAAAGAAAATCTTCAAACATTATTATATAATCTTACTAACATTGAAATCCCACCTTATTGGAAAAATAAATATGGCCCTAATCTTGAAAATGAAAATGCCACAATAGAACAAATGAGAGAAGACCTTTGGAATCCCAATCTTTTTCCAAAACCAGTAGCCATTGATGATGAAGGTAATGTTATATGGGAAATACCATCTCCTTAATCTTAACCTTCAAAAACAAACAATTCCTACCAATGTCTTTTCTTTAAAAAACCCTTCTTAAAAAAGATGATAAAATTAACCTATGAAGCCCATCATCCCCGCCATTTTAACCAATAATTTTTTTGACTTCCAA
>Ga0272449_1003574_pt1 | contig 13248 bp, 11 predicted proteins | sample YNPCB0241_FD_198679 | JGI IMG/M metagenome (GOLD analysis project Ga0272449, IMG submission 198679) | Hot spring sediment microbial communities from Yellowstone National Park, WY, United States - YNP-CB-024-1 | ecosystem: Environmental > Aquatic > Thermal springs > Hot (42-90C) > Sediment...
CACGTTGTGGGCGGGCACGGTGCTCACGATGGGAAGCATCCTCGTGTTGGGGCTGCCGCACTTCGAGCCGAAGCTGGCATTCTCCTTTCCTCCGGGAGCCTTCGATTTCTCGAAAGGATTTTTCCTCGGCCTCGGCAGCGCCATGCTCATTGCCATGTATGACTACCTCGGCTATTACGATGTCTGCTACATCGGCGACGAGGTCCGCGACCCGGGCCGTGTGATCCCGCGCTCGATCCTCTATTGCATCATCGCCTGCGCGCTTTCCTACTTCGCCATCAATCTGACGCTCATCGGCGTAGTGCCGTGGTGGGAAGCCGTGAATTCGGAATTTATCGTCTCGGACTTCATGCAACGGCTTTATGGACGCCCGGCGGCGATGGTGCTGACGCTGATGATTCTCTGGACGGCCTTCGGGTCGGTGTTCGCTTTGATGCTGGGATACTCACGCATCCCTTATGCGGCGGCTCTGGACGGATATTTCTTCCGCCCGTTCGCCCGCGTCCACCGGACGAAGAACTTTCCCCATGTTTCCCTGCTCGTCGTGGGCGCAGTGGCGATCGGCACGGCCTTCTTTCGATTAGAAGAGGTCATTAAGGCACTGATCACGACGCGACTGCTCGTGCAGTTCATCGCCCAAATCTTCGCCGTGCCGCTGCTCCGGCGACGGCTGCCCGACTCGGCCCGACCGTACAAGATGTGGCTCTATCCGGCGCCGGCCGCCGTAGCGTTCTTCGGATGGAGTTTTGTCTTTCTTACGTCGGGCTGGCGCTACATTGCGCTGGGATTACTGACGCTGGGGATTGGCCTCGGAGTCTTCTTTGTGCGTGCCCGTCTGACGCGAACATGGCCGTTTGTCGAGCTTGAGCAAGCTTCAGTTCGTCTCGCCTCTGAAGCGGAGGAATCCTGATGCACCCGTCACGAGTCCGCTGGTTCATGGCCGCGCTGTTCTTGCTGACGGGGAGCGTCATCGCTCAAGCTCGACTTGCCACCGTCTTGATCGCGCTCGCGGCGGGATTCACGGGTTTTGCAACGGTCAACTGGTGGGCTACCACTGTGGATATAACACGACGCTATGCTGGGTCGGTGGCCGGCATCATGAATACAGCGGGCAATCTGGGCGGTGTGATCTCGCCCACGCTGACGCCCTATCTGGCCGAGCGCTTCGGCTGGGTGATCGCCCTCGGTGTGGCTGCCACTGCGGCATTGCTGGCCGGACTGCTTTGGTTTTTCGTCCATCCGGATCGAGCGCTGGTGGAGGAGTGACAATGCATCGTCGCGTTCTGGGCTTTCGTTCTCTTCGGATCGGAAGGATTCCGGTCCTCTCCACGATGCTCGCTCTTGTACCGAAGTGAGAAGATGGGAGATTGGATCAAAGAGCTCAGGGCCATCGTGGGCGCGGAGAACGTGCTGGCCGACAAGGACGAGCTTCTCGTCTATGAGTGCGACGCCTTGAGCATACATAAACGGATGCCGCGGGCCGTCATATTACCCGCGACGACCGAACAAGTTTCACGCTCGGTGAGAGTGCTGTGGGAGCACGACATCCCGTTTGTGGCTCGCGGTGCAGGAACGGGATTGAGCGGTGGGGCGCTGGCCGAGCACGGCGGCGTTATCATTGAGCTCGCTCGGATGAACAAAATTCTCAAGATCGACTACGAGAACCGACGGGCCGTGGTTGAACCGGGCGTCATCAACATCATGCTGACGCGGGCCGTGGCCGATGCGGGTTATCACTTTGCTCCCGATCCCTCCAGCCAAACCATCTGCACTATCGGTGGCAATGTGGCTGAAAATGCCAGCGGGCCGCATTGCCTCAAATACGGCGTGACGACGGATCACATTTTGGGTTTAGAAGTCGTTCTTCCGACGGGTGAGATCATCCATCTCGGCGGCGAAGGAGCGGACCCGGTGGGGTACGACCTGCTCGGATTGTTCGTCGGCTCAGAAGGCATGTTCGGAATTGCGACCAAAATCACCGTTCGACTCACGCCCCTCCCTCAAACTGTGAAAACGATGCTGGCCGATTTCCCCACGATTGAAGCGGCCAGTCAAGCCGTCTCGGACATTATTGCGGCGGGGATTGTACCGGCGGCGCTGGAGATGATGGATCAAGCGACGATTCGCGTCGTGGAGGAATCCATCTTCGCCTGCGGGTTGCCGACGGATGCTGCCGCTGTGCTCATCATCGAGTTGGATGGGCTTGGTGTGAGCGTCGAGCATGAAGCTCCACAGGTCGCTGACATCTGTCGGGCCAACGGGGCGAGAGAGGTGAAGCTGGCGCGCGACGAGCAAGAGCGGGCCCGTTTCTGGGCCGGACGCAAAAGCGCTTTTGGGGCGCTCGGCCGACTGAGCGCCGATCTGATGGTTCAGGACGCTGTGATTCCTCGCAGTCGGCTGCCGGAAGTGCTGCCGGAAGTTTACCGCATTGCCGAACGTCATGGCTTGACCATTGCCTCTGTGTTCCACGCGGGAGATGGAAATTTACACCCGGTCATCTGCTTCGACGGAAGAGACGCTGAGCAAGTCGAGCGGGTTAACGCGGCCAGCAAAGAGATCATGCAGCTCTCGGTGGGCGTGGGCGGCACGCTCACGGGCGAACACGGCGTAGGGCTCGATAAGATCAACTACATGACGATGATCTTCAGCGAAGCGGATCTCGAGGCCATGGCCCGCGTGCGCGCTGTCTTCGATCCCAAAGGTCTTTGCAATCCGGGCAAAGTGCTGCCGGTTCGCCGTTGCAAAGCCTTTTGACGGAGATCGTCTATGACATGGTCTTCGCCCCGAGGAGAAGAGCACGGGAGACCTCACCTCGGAGCGTGTCCGTGGGCAGTAAGGAGCCCGACGACCACATCCCTTTATAACCGCCCTTCCTCCTTGACGAATTGACCCACCCGGGCCTTTTCTCCCTCCGTTGCGGAAAGATTCACTCTCGCTTGGCCAGGTGTGGGAGGTGATGCTCCAACCACTGGCGCAAGCGGGCTTGCACCGGCAGGGACAAGGCCAAGATCAAATGCACGAAGCTGAGCGTCTCAAAGATTTCAAAGGAGCCGTAGACAATCACGTGTGTCCGGCGCGTCTTCATCTGCTCAAACGCAATCGCCTGGCGGGTCTTGGTGGCAAACCGCGCCCCCGCCTGGGTGTTGGCAAACAGATGATAGAGGCTGTAGCTCAGGACCACCGTCAGCAGGTAGAAGACAATCTGGCTGTAGCGAGTTGAACTCAGTTTCTTCAACAGCCAGCCGCCGCTCTTGAGTTGTTCATAATCCTGCTCGACTTCCGGGCGCGCCTCATAGTGCGTGACGATCCAGCGCCCGCTCATGCTCAGGTCGGTCGTCACTAAGACGATGTAATCGAGCGCTCGCTTTTTTTGTTGTAGAAGCGAATGACACAAGCGTTGAGCCTCACCTGGCATTCGTCCCAGACGTGCTCGACCCCCGGCACAAACGCGATCTGCTGCTCCGAGCGCGTGGGATGAGGCTGCCACTGGTTGGCCCGCTCGGCCAACTTCACCGCCGCCTGGTACGAGTGCATATCCGAGCGCAACGGCACGATTACATCCACCTCTCGCCGACGCTTCAGATCGCTGATCGTTGCGCCATCGAGCAGCCCGCGATCCATCACCAGCAAATCGCCGGCTCGCAACACCGAACTCTCTGACAACAACGGCGCACACAGGACATGATCGTGGCGGTGAACGGGGCCAACCGCCACCGCCGTGATGATGCCCGCCGTGTCCAGCAGCGTGCGCAGCGTCGCCAGCTTGTAGCCGCGCCACAGCCGCCCGTCATCGTCAGCCACCACGCCGCTGCATTCATACGTGCCGGTCTCAAGCGCCACCTCCACCCCGGTCGTATCCAGAATGTGCACCCGTCGTCCCTCGCCTGGCTGTGCATACTGAAGCAGCCCCGGTCCCACCGACTCGTTGTACCACCTGAGCAACTGCCCCCGCCGCCGCGTGCGACCGGGCCGCCGCCTCGCGTTCATCCAGGCCCGGCTGTTTGACCGCCCGGCGCGAGGCCCGCTCTCGCACCTTCACCTCCGCCCCGCCTTGAACGGCGGCGCGGTCTTGCTCAGTGATGGTCGCCTCGCGCTCCAGCTTGCCCACCAGTTTGCGCAGGACATCCCCACTATAAAGTTGATCTCCACTGGTACCCCGCCCGCTCAGCCCATCGCCCGGCTCGAGCACCTCGATGCTATAGCCCAACGCCCCCAGCACCCGCGCCGACCGCAGCACGTAACTGCTCTTGCGTTGCGAATAAATCTGGGCAAACCGGGCGGCAACCTCTGAAGCAATGATGACCTCGGAACTAATTTCGGCCCAGGCTCGACGGTCCGGCAACGTCTCAGCCCACTGCCGCAGCAAGCCACTCTCAATGGCAAACAGCAGAAACTCATCGGTAATCTCCTCGCTGGCCGTGTCCAGGTCTAGCACCTCGCCTCGTTCCAGCGCCTGACGCACCGCCTCCCCATTGCGCGCCACGAATCGAATCTCTGACATGGTCTGGTCTCACCTCCGGGTTGGTAGGATACCATAGTCCCCTTTCTGTCAACCCCTTCCCGCACCTTTTCCCCTAAATCCATACTTTCCGCAACGGAGAGGTGAACGCCCTTGACAAAACAGGTTGAAAATAATGATGATACAACGTCAAAAGTTCAATCCGAGGTTCTGGATTATGCGGAAAAGTTTGTGCCGCCTAAAAAGTTTATACAGGGCGGCCTAATACAAGTTAGGACCGACGCGGCCGCGCCGCGTCGGTCCTAACACGAGAGTTACATGGCAGTTAAAATGCTGTTAAAGCAGTGTAAACATTTTACAGCCGTGCCAATTGACCCAACGATCGTGGAAAATTCCACACGCCACCAGGCGTTTGATGCACTTCCCCTCGCCAATGGTGAAATTGACTCCATGTTACATCATTACTCAGATCAATCGATTAGCCGGGAGTCTCTCATTCTCTCACCGAACTCAATCCCTCTGGTACATTATTTGCCTATCCGCATATACGGAGGAAAAAATGAGACAACTAGACAAACTGCTCAAAGCATTGGCTGACTCAAGCCGCTTAAGAATCTTAAACATCTTGCTTCAACAAGAGGTCTGTGTCTGCGATCTGCAATCGGTTCTGGAGTTGTCCCAGCCATTGCTTTCCAGACATCTGGCGTATCTCCGAAACGCAGGGATTGTGCGAGACCGCCGAGACGGACCGCGCGTGTGGTATTCGCTGGCGCTTGATGATGAGGTCGGACGCGCGGTTCGTGAGTTTCTTCAGAGAGTACTGCCGCTGTTTGAAACCTTCCAGGCTGATTCAGCGAGAATGCCGCAATTCACTGAGAGTTGCGCCACCCCGCGAGGGCTTCAAAAATTCAACCGACCGACAGGCCAGCGATCCAATATCCGAGGAGGTTAAGCCATGATTGGGAAACTCATCCTGGCCGGTTTAGAGGCGTTGAAAGACTACATTGCCCTGCACGTCGTCACTTGTCTCATTCCTGCCTTCTTGCTGGCCGGCGCGATGGTGACCTTCATCTCGCGCGAGACCATCATTCGCTATTTAGGAACAGCCGCGCGAAAGGTCACGTCGTTTGGGCTGGCGTCGGTCTCGAGCTTTTTCGTTGCCGCGTGTTCGTGCACGGTGATTCCGGTGTCGAGCGGGATTTACTACGGCGGCGCCGGTATCGGGCCGGCCTTCATCATTCTGTGGGTCGCGCCTGCCGCCAACATCCTGGCGCTCGTCTATACAGGGGCCATTTTAGGTGGCGAGATGGTGGCCGTTCGCATCGTGGCGGCGTTGGCGATGGCCTTTGTGGTGGGCGCCGTCATGAACATGGCCTTCCTGCATGAGGAGTCCACTCGTGCATCAGCCTTTGTCGCCAATCCCGGCGAAAAGATCATGTCCCGTAAAGATGTGATCCTGATTTTGCTCATTGTGGCCGACTTGCTGGCGCCGAACTATCTCATTCGCAGTGGGCCGTATCTTCACAAGGTCTACGTCTGGGCGGCGGGTATGGTCGTGATTGCGGCTTATGCCTACTTCACCAAGAGCGGAGAGGAGATCCTGGCGTGGCTGAAGGAGACCTGGTGGTTTGTGCGTATGATCTTTCCGCTCTTGCTGCTGGGCGTGTTCATCGTGGGCGTCGTCGGGGCGATTCTACCCGAGCGGTGGATCCAGAACTGGCTTGGCGGTTCAGGGCTCTTCGCCTCGTTTCTGGCCACGATGATCGGCGCCATCAGTTACTTCGCCACGATGACCGAAGCGCCGTTTGTGGATAAGCTCATGAGCTTGGGCATGGGCAAGGGGCCGGCGCTGGCGCTGCTGCTGACCGGTCCGGGACTGAGTCTGCCCAACTGGCTGGCTATCGGGCGGGTGTTCGGGGTGAAGAAGGCCGTTATCTATGTCATAACCATCATCATTCTTGGCACGGTTGTGGGATGGGTTGCCGGGAATGTCATTTTCTAAATCTCAAATGGAGGAGGAAGCCGACATGAGAATCGAAGTCTTAGGTCCAGGATGCTTTCGATGCCAGAACACGTTGAGAATTGTTGAGCACGCCCTCACCGCGCTGAACCTGGAAGCGGAGGTGGTTCACATCCAAGACCCACGAGAGTTCGCAACGCGTGGAGTGCTGTTCACTCCCGCCGTCTTCATCAATGGCGTGATGAAAGCGTCGGGCCGGATTCCCACGCTGGAAGAGGTGAAACGCTGGTTGGTGGAGTCCCAAGAAACGAGCACATAGCAGAGCGAAAGAGTGAGCGAGGATCTGCTGTGACGCCGTGAGACGTTACTACCGCCGCCGGAATTTGCCAGGAGATTCAGGCCCATCTGGCCGATTGCGAGCCGTGCCACGCGTTCCTTCGCACACCGCAAAAAACGGTGGAGATCTGTCGGCGGCTCCCATCCGAGCCTTTGCCCGACGAGGTGAGGCGAGAGCTGAGAGAAACTCTCCAAGCGAAGCTGGCCCAGTGGAAACAGACATCGTCCGTGTTATGCCTCGACGCATGAGAACGCGGATAAAGGCGGACTGACCGATTGCAGATTGCGGATTACTGAGGATGGATTCTTCCATGCGCCATCCGCACTCCGAAATCCGCAATTGAAACAACCGCGTTCGATCAAAAAATGTCTGAATCCTTTTCCGGTTGTATGGATCAGAAGAAGATGGATGGAAAATGGACATGGAGGTTTCAGAGATGACTGTTGAACGATATTTGAGACTCATTGCTGGCAGTTTCGTGCTCGCCAGCTTGTTGCTGGGGTATTATCATAGCCCTTACTGGTTTTTGTTCACCGGTTTTGTGTCGGTCAATTTAATCCAGTCAGCGTTCACCAATTGGTGTCCGATGATGACATTCTTGCGCTGGCTGGGAGTGAAATCTGAAAGTTCCGGGCTGATCTCGGATCGGACCTGAGCAACAGGAGGAAGACTCATGCATTACCCTTGGTGGTATGTTCCGTTTCTGACGTCGCCCATGCTCATTGCCATTATCTCGGTGTTACATGTGCTGGTGTCTCACTATGCGGTGGGCGGCGGATTGTTCCTGGCGGTAGAAACGCGCTACGCCTATAGAACGGGCACCAGCGGCTATCTGGCCTACCTCAAGCAACACGCCTGGTTCTTCATCCTGGTGACGGTGGTCTATGGCGCCATCACCGGTGTAGGAATTTGGTGGACGATTGGGCTCGCTTCGCCGCTGGCGACCGAGACGTTGATCCACACCTTTGTTTTCGGCTGGGCGATGGAGTATGTCACGTTCGTCCTGGAGATTGTCTCGGCGTTCATCTTCTACTACTGGTGGGGGCGGCTCGATGCCAAGACGCATCAGACGATAGGCTGGATTTACGCGGGATCGGCCTGGATGAGCCTCGTATTGATCACCGGCATCACCGCCTTCATGCTCAACTCGGGCGATTGGCCCGAACATCGCAGCTTTTGGGTGGGTTTCCTGAATCCGCAGTTCATCCCGCAAGTGTTGGCGCGCACGGGCGGCTCGTTTCTGCTGGCCTCGCTCTACGTCTACCTGCATGCCGCATTCAAAGTGAAAGATCCCGAGTTGAGTCATCTGATCGAACGGCGTTCGGCGCGACCGGCGCTATGGGGCGCCATTCTCATTGTGATTGGCGGAATCGGCTGGTACGTCTTCTTGCCCGAATCGGCCAAGGCCGCACTGGTAGCGGCCAGCGTGCTGAATGTCCTCATGGTGCTTCTGTTTGTGCTGACGGTGGCTGTGTTCACTATGTTCTATCTGGGGCCGTATCGGAATCCTCGCTGGCTCTCGCCCGGCTTTGCCATTTTCTTTTTCACTTTTGGCCTGGCTGCCGTCACCACCGGCGAGTACATCCGCGAGGCGGTGCGCAAGCCGTACATCATCTACAACGTGGTGATGGGCAATCAGATTTTGGCCGATGAGATACCCGCGCTCCGGCGAACCGGGTACCTGGAGGGCGGGACCTGGACCAAGGCCTTCGTGTCTCATCACTATCCGCAGGTGATCAACGAAGGAAAGATTGACGAAGCCCGGCTGTTGATGTTACCGGAAGCCGACCAAGTGAAACTGGGCGAAGTCCTCTTTCAGTATCACTGCAACGACTGTCATGCGAAGGTGAGGGGATATTCGCCGGTCGCTCAGTTGATCCGTGGTTGGACGCCGGAGATGATCCGCACGGTCGTCCGGTATCCGGAGAAGTCTCACTTCTTCATGCCGCCGTGGGCAGGCACGCCGGAAGAGGCCGAGTTGTTGACGAAGTATTTGATGAGCATTGCGCCGCCGCATCCGGGCGGGATGTATTACGGCCAATGATGAACGATCAACGCTGAACAAGACTGAGCCTTTCGGTCATCAATCGTTCAGCGTTTCAGGGAGGCAGGTATGAATCCGACCGAATTGATAGGACCGTCCAGCCCCTTGGGCTATCCGGCACCGTATTGGTTTTTGGTCTTGTTTAAGGTGCTCGGCTTCACGCTGCATCTGGTCCCGATGAATCTGTGGTATGCGGGGATCATAGTGGCCATGTTGCTCGAGTGGCGCGGAGGGGAGCACGCTCGGCATCTATCCTCCCGCGTGATGAAGCAAATGCCGATCATCATTGCCCTGGGCGTCAATTTTGGGATTGTGCCGCTGCTATTCGTTCAGGTGGCATACTACAAGGTGTTTTATCCGGCGACGATCCTGATGGCCTGGCCGTGGTTCAGCGTCATCGTTCTGCTGACGCTGGCCTACTATGGCGTGTACATCTATGTGATCGGGTTGCGCGATGAGGGCGCAGCGATGGCGCGGTGGCGACGGGTGGTGGGTTGGGTGACGGCGGTGCTCTTCATCGTGATGGGCTTTTTATTCTCGAATGCCTTCAGCCTGATGACCAATGTGAATGCGTGGCCCGCGTTATGGCAGCCGACGAGCGTCGCCGGGGCTCCGCTGGGGATCGCGCTGAACGGGGCTGATCCGACGCTCTGGCCCCGGTGGTTGATGATGTTCGGTCTGGCGCTGACGACGACAGCCGCCTACGTGGTGGTGGACACCGGCTTATTCGCCGTTCGGGAAAGCGACGAATACAAACGCGGGGCGATGCGTGTGGCGCTGAAGGTCTACACGGTGGGTATGATCTGGTTTGCCCTCACCGGTTCGTGGTACGTCTTTGGCACGTGGCGGCCCGACGTGCGCGAGATGATGTTTAGCGGGCCGCTGATGGTCGTGACCGGGTTGACAGCCATTGGTCCTGGCCTGCCTTGGCTATTGATCCTGGCGCAGCGCCGAGCAGTGACGCGGACCTGGGCGCTCGTCACCGGTGTGGCTCAATTCGGTGTGTTAGCTCTGAATGCCATCAGCCGCCAGATCGTGCAGAATGCCGAACTCAGCCCATTCTTGGACGTGACGGCGGAGCCGGTCAATATCCAGTGGAGCCCGCTCGTTCTCTTCCTGGTGCTGTTAGTGGCCGGGCTGGGCACGGTCGCGTGGATGCTCCGCCGATTGGTGGCGGCCAGAAGAATGAGCACAGATGAGCCGATTTATTGAGCCTCGCGCGGCCGACACCCCGGAGGTGGATGTCGCCTGCGGGGGGACTGGCTCGTGCGGCCGCTAAAAACGGGGCTACGTCCCCGAATCCCGTGCCGTCAAAGCAACGACCGTTCCCTCCACAGAGCATAATACTCCGTTGCGGAAAGATTCACTCTCGCTTGGCCAGGTGTGGGAGGTGATGCTCCAACCACTGGCGCAAGCGGGCTTGCACCGGCAGGGACAAGGCCAAGATCAAATGCACGAAGCTGAGCGTCTCAAAGATTTCAAAGGAGCCGTAGACAATCACGTGTGTCCGGCGCGTCTTCATCTGCTCAAACGCAATCGCCTGGCGGGTCTTGGTGGCAAACCGCGCCCCCGCCTGGGTGTTGGCAAACAGATGATAGAGGCTGTAGCTCAGGACCACCGTCAGCAGGTAGAAGACAATCTGGCTGTAGCGAGTTGAACTCAGTTTCTTCAACAGCCAGCCGCCGCTCTTGAGTTGTTCATAATCCTGCTCGACTTCCGGGCGCGCCTCATAGTGCGTGACGATCCAGCGCCCGCTCATGCTCAGGTCGGTCGTCACTAAGACGATGTAATCGAGCGCTCGCTTTTTTTGTTGTAGAAGCGAATGACACAAGCGTTGAGCCTCACCTGGCATTCGTCCCAGACGTGCTCGACCCCCGGCACAAACGCGATCTGCTGCTCCGAGCGCGTGGGATGAGGCTGCCACTGGTTGGCCCGCTCGGCCAACTTCACCGCCGCCTGGTACGAGTGCATATCCGAGCGCAACGGCACGATTACATCCACCTCTCGCCGACGCTTCAGATCGCTGATCGTTGCGCCATCGAGCAGCCCGCGATCCATCACCAGCAAATCGCCGGCTCGCAACACCGAACTCTCTGACAACAACGGCGCACACAGGACATGATCGTGGCGGTGAACGGGGCCAACCGCCACCGCCGTGATGATGCCCGCCGTGTCCAGCAGCGTGCGCAGCGTCGCCAGCTTGTAGCCGCGCCACAGCCGCCCGTCATCGTCAGCCACCACGCCGCTGCATTCATACGTGCCGGTCTCAAGCGCCACCTCCACCCCGGTCGTATCCAGAATGTGCACCCGTCGTCCCTCGCCTGGCTGTGCATACTGAAGCAGCCCCGGTCCCACCGACTCGTTGTACCACCTGAGCAACTGCCCCCGCCGCCGCGTGCGACCGGGCCGCCGCCTCGCGTTCATCCAGGCCCGGCTGTTTGACCGCCCGGCGCGAGGCCCGCTCTCGCACCTTCACCTCCGCCCCGCCTTGAACGGCGGCGCGGTCTTGCTCAGTGATGGTCGCCTCGCGCTCCAGCTTGCCCACCAGTTTGCGCAGGACATCCCCACTATAAAGTTGATCTCCACTGGTACCCCGCCCGCTCAGCCCATCGCCCGGCTCGAGCACCTCGATGCTATAGCCCAACGCCCCCAGCACCCGCGCCGACCGCAGCACGTAACTGCTCTTGCGTTGCGAATAAATCTGGGCAAACCGGGCGGCAACCTCTGAAGCAATGATGACCTCGGAACTAATTTCGGCCCAGGCTCGACGGTCCGGCAACGTCTCAGCCCACTGCCGCAGCAAGCCACTCTCAATGGCAAACAGCAGAAACTCATCGGTAATCTCCTCGCTGGCCGTGTCCAGGTCTAGCACCTCGCCTCGTTCCAGCGCCTGACGCACCGCCTCCCCATTGCGCGCCACGAATCGAATCTCTGACATGGTCTGGTCTCACCTCCGGGTTGGTAGGATACCATAGTCCCCTTTCTGTCAACCCCTTCCCGCACCTTTTCCCCTAAATCCATACTTTCCGCAACGGAGTTTTCTCCCTTCTGGCTTGACAATCCAGTTCTACTTTTGATATATGAATCAGCTCTCAGAAATTTTTGCCGAGGAAGGCGAAATGAAAGTTGAGGAGAGGAGGCTATGATCAAAAAAGTCGCTCGAGGTTACTTCGTGGTGTTCCTGATTTTGGCAGCGACGCCGAGCGCCCTGGCGCAATCGGCCTCGACGGGGCAGATCGCCGGGACGGTGCGCGATCCCTCCGGAGCCGTTTTGCCGGAAGCCACGGTCATTGCCCAAAGCCCTTCCGGTCTGACTCGGGAGGTCAAAACCGGAAGCGATGGCCGTTACATTATTCCCCTCCTCCCCCCGGGGATCTACCGGGTGGAGATCAAGCGAGCGGGATTTAAGACCCACGTGATTCAGGACGTCGTCGTGCGCATCACCGAGACCACACCGGTGGATGTGGAATTAGCCCTCGGTGAGATCACCGAGACCTTCACCGTAGAGGCCGAAAGCTCTCCGCTTCAGGCGGAGACTCCGGCCACGGGACGAGTCATCACGGGGAGGACGCTGACCGAGCTGCCGTTAGCGACACGCAATTTCACGCAATTGTTCGCTCTGACGGCCGGCACCAACGTTGATCTTCCGGATCACTCGGCCAGTGGCTTGAACACGCTTGACATCTCGGTCAACGGGCTGAACCGGTACAACAACAACTTCCAACTGAACGGCGTCGATACCAATGGCATTGGCATCAACAACGCCTTCAGCTATCCCATTCCGGCCCCTGATGCCTTGCAGGAGTTCAAGGTTCAGACAAGCTTATACGATGCATCCTATGGCCGCAGTGCGGGCGGTCAGATCGTTGTCGTCACCCGCTCCGGCACGAACGAATTTCACGGCAGCGTCTATCACTTTTTGCGAAACGACAAGTTGAACGCCAATGATTTCTTCTTCAACAGCACGGGAACGCCACGTCCTCCCTTCATCCGCAATCAGTTCGGATTCACGCTGGGTGGCCCCATCAGCCGAAATCGGACCTACTTTTTCGGATCGTATCAAGGCTCGCGCGAACGAAATGGGGCAGCCCGTGGGGCTATTTCGACGCTGGCTCTTCCTCCCTTGTTGACCGATGATCGTTCGCCGGTCGGGATCTCACGGGCTTCCGGCGTCCCGGTGGAGAACATCTCGCCAGTTGCTCTGAATCTGCTCAGGGCCCGGTTGCCCAATGGCTCGCTTGTCATCCCTTCTCCTCAGGTCAATCGTCCGGGCGTCAATTATTCAGTCTCGGCGCCCATCCGCTTCCGAGAGGATCAATTCACCGTCAGTCTCGACCACCAACTTCGAGCCGACAACAGGTTGAGCGGCAAATTCTTCTTCACCCAGAACCCTCAGCAGGTGGGGCTCAATGTCTTCTTCGGTGCGAACGTGCCGGGATTCGGTTCCA
>Ga0272449_1003576_pt1 | contig 13246 bp, 9 predicted proteins | sample YNPCB0241_FD_198679 | JGI IMG/M metagenome (GOLD analysis project Ga0272449, IMG submission 198679) | Hot spring sediment microbial communities from Yellowstone National Park, WY, United States - YNP-CB-024-1 | ecosystem: Environmental > Aquatic > Thermal springs > Hot (42-90C) > Sediment...
GCGAAGATGATTGAGAGCGGAGCCCAATTCTGGATCATGGATGAGTTCTGCTCAACCCTAGACCGTGACGCAGCGAAGATCGTTGCCTTCAACGTTCAAGATTCAATTTAGAGTTCTCAGACGTCCAGATCGACGATGACTATAATATTTCGGTTGCTGGATCCGCTGGGCTTCAGAGCATCGATCAGATAAGTGGCGGTGAAAGGGTTGCGCTTGCAATATCCCTCAGACTTGCTATTGCGCGCGTCCTCTCAGAGAGGGTTGAAACAATCATTATGGATGAGCCTACAACACACCTAGATGAGGAGAGGTGGAAGGAGCTAGTTAACATTTTAAACTCTTTCTTCAGGGAGGGTGGAAGAATAATCCCGCAAATGATAGTCATAACGCACCATCATGAGATTGAGGATGCAGCAGACATAATATACAATGTGAGTAAGAGAGAAGGCTTCTCAATAGTCGAGCTGGGAGGATCTTAATAGATTACATACCCTATAGTTTAGGGTGAATAGTTGAAGCCGTTGACGAAAATGAACTGTTGAAGCCGCGATGGATAAGAGATGAAGAAAACTACGGTTGGTGAGAGATTATATCCTTTTCCTGCCGTTAAGAGACATTAATGGAACTTTTAGTTAACGGATATTTTGCTTGTTTCTTTAAGATTTTTCAAGAAGAGCCGTGGTTTTTCTGTGTGAATTATTTTTATGCGTTTTTTGGGTTTAATTTTTTCAAGTATGGTTTTAAGCTGATATTGGTAATGGTGGCCTGACGCTCTTATCCTGTATGATTCGATTCCCATCATTGAGAACCAGTTGGCTATGACCGTGTACTCTGAGCCTTCCTCAGTTTGAGGTTCCGATTCAGAGATTATTGCTAGGCAATCCTTTGAAAGGCTTACAGTCAGGCTAAGATCCTTTATTAGGTCTATGATTTCCCTGTAAGAAACCAGGGTTAGCGTTTTTTCCTTTATGTTTTCGATAGTTGTTTTTTCAAATGGAGTTAGATAATCCACGTATTCATCTATAACTTGGGGTTTTGAAGGCAGGTTCGGGATTCTCTCTAAAAGCTTCGCTAAGGAAACGGATGCTATCACAAGTTGCATTTTCATTTCTTCAGCCATCGACGCCAGCATATAGGCGTATTCAACATCAAGCGAGTGTAAGGTGGCAAGTATTTGTCTCCTGTTTTTTGCCAGTTTTTCTATTATTTTTGTTGCTTCTGTTGGGGTTATTGGGATTCTGCTTGATCCCATGTTTGTTCCTTCAATTATTAAAGTGTCTATTTTAATGTCTTTGTTATCCTCTATGAAAGTGAATAAATCATCGCCTTGGTTAAGTTCTCGGAATACGCTTTGATTTAGGAAACTTTCAATTCTAAAGTCTCCGGTGTAAAGCACAGTTTCATTCTTTCCGAAATATATGAAGGCATATGCGGGGTATGCGCTATGAGAAACAGGTAATGCCATGATGTTGTTTTCATCGGTTTCCTTTCCTTCTTGGTTAATGCTACAGAGGGGGAAGGGTCGTTATGTCTTTTGTTTCAGCGTAATAGAAGAGCACTTCTTGACCCGTTATTGGTCTAGGCTGGAGCTCTGCCTTTTTAAGGTTAAGTAATTTTAATTTTTCCGTATAAGGCTATAAGCCACGACAGCAGACTCTTACTTGAAAGGGCTTTTTCTCTCTTTTATATAAAGAAATCCTGTAAGACAAACAGAATCATTCATTCTTCACAGTTCAATTGGATGAAACCACTCATCCTTTAATGGAATACCGAAACCAGCGCCTAGGTTAGGTTTAACATAGCCATCCTTTGGAATAGAATTATTTGGGTAGGCTTCTTCAAGGGGTACACCAGGCGGAGAGGATATAAAGAACTCAGCCCAAGGAGTGTTTGGCATGGCATAAGTTAAGTGAAGCCCATACTGATCATTCGCACCACCATGGAGACAAACCATGAACCCAGCGAAATCAGCTTCATGGCAGATCTTGATACACGCTGTTAATCCGCCCACCCAGTGTATGTCCGGTTGCAGAATGTCTACCGCTCTCTTTTTTATTGCCTCTTTAAATTTCCACGGAGAAAACCAGTGTTCAACTCCAGCTATGGGGATCCAGTTCATTCTCCTCTTAAGAGTGAAGTAGCCATCTAAGTCCTCGGGTATCAGAGGCTCCTCGATCCATCTAATGTTGTATGGCATTAATTGCTTAGCTAACCTTAGAGTGTATTCTACATCAAACGCCATATAACAATCTAGCATTATCTCCTCATCCGGTCCAGCCATCTCTCTTGTTTCTGCAACAAGCTTCTCATTCTGTTTCATCCCCCAAAGTCCATCCACTGGACCATAAGGGCACGCCAGCTTTATTGCTTTAAAGCCCAATTCCAAATACCAATCCACATCATTTCCAGTTGCATAGCAGAATATTTTATCCCTTGCGGGGCCACCAATTAATTCATAGACTGGAGCCCCATGGAGTTTTCCAACCAAATCCCACAATGCGAGGTCAATGCTGCTAATGGCGCACATTGCGAGCCCCTCAGACCCGTATGGTTTAGTTAACTTAAACATCATATCCCATATTCTTTCAATAGCATAGCAATTCTCTCCTTGAATTTTCGGACCTAAATGATCATTAATGATAATTGCGGATGGTTTACCATACGAAATTGGGGCAGCCCCCCATGTGCCGTCCTCAGCTGTTATCTTCACCCATAAAGTTTCCCAGTTAGGCAACCAGCTACTCCTATGCCTTTTATATTTCTCGTACCTAGACATGGGATTTGCAACTTCAGCGTCAACTATCCAAGACTGTCTTCTCAGATTAATCCTCATTCTCCTTTCACTAGGCATTACGAGCTTCATAACTTCTATTTCTTTAATATTCAATCTCATCATCCACTATGAAGCTGCACTTTTCTTCATAAAAATTTTTTGGACTTGAAAATGCTCTTCGAAAAAATGTTAAATTATAAGAATGGAATTATCAATATAATTGAGCTTCTAAAAGTTTATCCAGATGCTAAACTAGCTTTAAAATGAAGCGATCCCTTCAAGCTTCTCATCGCAGTAATTCTTACAGCACAATACCATGACAGTCTCGCTAACAAAGTTATTGAGAACCATATTTACCATGTACTGGATATAATCCCTGCATACTATTTCGAGTGGTTGAATGGTCAAGCCGCTAGATAAAGCAATGTTTAAATTAGATATCCAAGTAACTTTCGCCATAGTCACCTAAATGAGACTCAACAAAGTAAAATAAATTTAACGCTCTTCCTAAATATTGTAGAAGTTAGCATTCCTCTAACCCTGTTATCTTCGCATCTATTCCAATATTTCCATTATTACTATATGCGGTCAAGGATATCTTCTGCTCAGATAAAAGATAGTTACAGCTTCTGGCCATGCAATACTGTCCGGTTTTCTTTATTACATCAAATCCTAGCGCATCGACTTTAATGTTGCCGAGTTCAGTCTTCGCGGTGACTTCGCATCCGACCCTTTCGCCTATAATTATGTTAAGGTCTATGTTCCCCTTCACTGTTTCAACTTGCATAATCGGGCTTCCCCTAAGAGAAGGAGCTTTAAGAGCCATCTTAACGCTTCCAGATTTTGCTTCCGCCCAGAAGGACCCGAGACTACTTATATTATACAAATGAACAATCACGTTCCCGTCCATTGTTTGTAGCTTCATCTCTCTGATTTCGGCACTTACCGGGCTCTCGACGAGGATTGCTCCTAACATGGTGGATAAATGAGCAGTAAGCTTTACGTGCGGACCTATAGTAATTTTAATGTCAATTCCTGAACTTAATACCTTAACATCAAGCTGATCATTCTCGATTGTGTTTTTAAAGTCCATCCAAACTCTTTGGGAGAAACTGGCAAAGTATAGATGTGTAAAAGCGATGGCATAAACTATAGTCTCATCGTCTGTGAAAGAGATCTGGATGTTGCCTATGTTGAGTGCGCAGTTGAGGTTTAGCTCCGTGACGTTTGTGTGTTTCGCTGCAAGTTCATATCTTACGGCTGAGTATGGATAGTAACGGCCTAGGAGGATCAGAGTTGCATGTTGCGCATAGCCTGAGCCCGCAACCCCGAAAATCGTAAGCCCTATCAGAAAAAAGGCGAGCGACGATGGAAAATCGATTACCCTGTAAACCCATTGGGTTAGAATCAAGATCATAATTCCTATAACGAGCAATATCATGCCTACAACGCTTGGAAGTGTTATGCCACGGAATACAAAGACAGCTGTTAAGATAAGTAGGGATCCCCCAATAAGATATAATAATGTCTGGCAATGACCTTGGGCCATTTTATGCCTACCGCCGTGCATTATATTGCATAAGTTCGCTCTTATTAAAAAGATAGGCGCTCGCTTATTAGTTTTTATTGACTTCGGGCATGTCTAACAATATTTTATGCTTTGTGGTTTATTTAAATTTTCCTTTCGCGTTTTCTTGACCATGAATTAGAAGGCTGTTGAAGAGGGGTTTATTAGGCGTAGCGTGCTCCTCCTAAGCTTAGATTTCCTTAAAGGCTATGTTGAGGAGGAAACGAAGATCTGAGGTGAAATGGTCAGGTATAAAAGTTCGAAAGGCAATTCAATGGATGCGCAAGACAAAACTGCCTAAGTTTCCCTCGGAGGACTCTTTTCTCAAGCAACCGGTCTTGTCTGGGGATCTTCATTAAACTTGGAGAAGGCATCTTGCGGCAAAGTCTCCTCTAGATATTTAATAATCGTTAATCAAATCTCCTTTTCATGATTTCAACATCATTAACATATGCAAGAGCAAGCCCGCATCAATAATTAGAGTTAAGAGAAAAGTATAAGATGAAAGAAGTAGAAGATAGAAGAGGCTAATTAGCGGTTAAATAGCGCTTTAACCGTTCCTGATGAAAATACTCCATCTCATCCATTTTAACATTCTTTCACATTTTTAAATTCATTTTATTGTTAAAAAATAGCTTTGTGGCTTAATTCTTCTATTTTAAGTTCTTCTTTTTGTTTTTGGCGGTTTGTCTCCTTCTCAGCTTTTTAGGTTTATTAGCATATTATATATGTAGGCTTTAGCCATTAGCTCTTTAGTTATGCTCCTCATGTTTCTAGCCATACAGTATTCTCCGTAGAGGCGTTTAAATGCTGAGAATGCTATTTCAACACTCCACCGCCTACCATAACTCATTCTCTTACCCCACCCGTCATCATTTTGAGAAGCATGATGGATTTACGTCTTTATGAGGACCACGGTTGAGCTAGCGTTCTTTCTAGGCTTAATAATAGGCTTTACCCCATGCTTCTAAATAGAGTATAGACCTTAAATGAGTCATATGCTTCATCCATGATGCCTTAATGATGATTCTACGCCTAGATGAATTCTCTATTAGGGATGGCAGGGCATACACATTGTGAACATCATCCGTCGTTACCTCAATAGATAAAACCTCCTTAGTTCTAACGTTGCGCTATAAGGGTGAACCACTTCCTGATGAAGGGCCAAGCGCCCATTTTGTAGTAGCGGTGTCCCCCCTCGCCGATAAAGAGTTCACAGCGATCAGGAAAACCTGCGACTTCGTAAATTCGCTTTAGTTCATTAAAGGCTTCTCTTACATGCTCTATTGGGAAAATAGTGTCTTCCCTTCCAGCAATAGCGCAGAACGGCCTTGGGGCTATTAAACCAGCAACATCGTACATTTCGCCGAACCGAAGGATGCCAGGAATATAGTTGCAGTCACAATGATATATTGTTCCAATACTTCCTACAATTGTACAGAAGGAACAGCTGGGAACTACCACGCTTATGCGTTCATCACAAGCTGCTGCATAAATTGAGATCGTCCCACCGCCAGAGTTCCCTGTGATTGCAATGCGGGTGGGATCTACGTCAGAGCGCTTTAAAACCCAGTCTATTAGTCGTGAAATGTCCCAGACGCGTTCGCCTATAGGTGTTCGACCAACTAGCATGCAGTGTTTAAGCTGCGATCGGCATGAGCAAACGGCATCCTTCTCACACTCCACTTTATCCATCGTTTCTCCGAACCCTCGAACGGTTGGAGCAATAACCATATAACCCTCATAAACAGCTTGCACGGATGTCCCGCTCCCCTTCCAAAATAGCCTTTCTCTCATTCTCATTACGCGCTATCCCTACATAAATATCAGGGTGGTTATGACCATGGGGGGTTAGCACTAAAGGTAAAGGTGCCTTTGCTTTTTTCGGCATTAAAAGCCAGAGTGGTAACGGCACCGTTGGCTCCACCCAAATATACCATCTCTCACGGATATAATCCCCTATTTCAACAATGTCAAATCGCTCGGCCCTAGGAGTATGCTCCTTAAGATCATCCTCCATATTAATTAATCCTAAAATCTCCTTTAATTTCAGTCGAAAAGATAACTGCCAGTCCTCAAACTCCTCTTTCGAATTAGCATTAAACCTAAATTTAGGCCGTATTAACTTATACAGTTCTCTTAAATGCTCCCTATAATCAAATAGGGATGAAAATTCAGCCAATTAATTCACCTCGGCTTTAAGAAAGATACCTTTTTCTATTTAAAGTTGACGTTCTCAATGTATTTAAGTATCTTACAGTTTCACACTCTCTCCTTCTCGAAAATCTACTAAGTTATATAAAGTAGAAATTCACCAGAAAAAGATAAGGTGAGGGGGTGCGCGTTAACTAGGAGTGTGAGTTCTGAACCCACCTTGAAGAGGCGCCTAAACCTGAACGTGAAATCGTAGAAGGCTAGAGGGAAGCTTTGAAAAAATACGTTGGGATGTGGGGTGTTAAATGATGGAAGAAATCCCTAAGAAAGTTTGTAGTTGCTAATAGCTCAATCGGAAAAAAATTTATATGTCAGAATTTCCATAACTAATGGAAGAAGGTTATGCGAATGAGATTTTTGAAGGCAAAAAATGAAATAACCTGGAGAACTCTCCTTGCCATAATTTACTCGACGATCGTAATGCAGCCTGCAGCTATATGGATTACTCTCGCAAATGGGCCTTCTGCGGGATTGGTTGGAATAGCGGCAATGTATTCAGTTGCATTGCTTTTTACTGAGATAGCGAATATGTCCGGTAAGCCTCTTACTAGGCAGGAGACCTTTCTGATATGGGCGATGTCAGGTATTGCCACATGGGAGATTGTTGGCTTACGGTTTATTTGGTCATTGTGGAACCGATTCAGTCCATTCGTTCTCGGATCCGGACTTTTGATCCCTGATTGGTATGCGCCTTCAAAACCTGACCTTTTGGTTAGAAGAACGTTTTTAGATAGCGGATGGGCTTTGCCGTTTCTGATTTTTGCGTTGTTTCTTCTTATTGAGAGGATATACAGTCTGGTTATTGGGCTGATCCTTTATAATATTTTCGTCGAGGCTGAAAAGTTACCTTTTCCTTTACAACAAGCTGAAGCCGAGGCTGTTATCACGTTGAGTGAGAGGATGCCAGAAAAAATGAGAATATTAACGACAACTGCACTTATCAGCTTTATCTGGACCGTGATCTTATACGGTTCATACACTATAGGATTACCGCAAATTTTGCCGGTTCCGTGGTTTGACTTCAATAAATTCATTGAGATGGCATTTCCTGGAGCATCCTTTGGAATATCGACCGACCCCATGATTTTTGCTATAGGATTTATGTTACCGTTTAATATCTCCGGTTCGGTACTGGTTGGGTCGCTTGCCATATATTTCCTCGGCAACTGGCTTACCAGCCCTAGGAGCCCAGTTAAAGCTTTGAGAGGTATTTTTTCAGAATGGACCTATGGAATGACCATCTCGGACGCATGGCAAAGGTCGATGTTGATGGTTTGGGCAGGGCCGTTGGTTGGCCTCGGACTGGCAGGAGGGCTTCTCCCATTACTCCGGCTATCGAAGACTCTAGTCAGCTCACTCAAGTCTCTGATACAATCGTCCGAGACTGTCAAAGTCAAGGGAATCCTATCTTTAAGGCTTTTGCTGATATTGTTTGTAGTTTCAGCAGCCGCTAATCTTCTCCTTCTCCACTACTTAGTTCCGGATTTCCCAGTGTGGATCTTTATTCTTCTTTATGTTGGCTGGATCTTCGCTGGGAATCTGATCTCAAGCAGAGCTGTTGCTATGACAGGGCAATCAATAGGGATACCATACGTGTGGCAAGGGCTTTACATACTGAGCGGTTATGAGGGAAGCGAACCGTGGTGTCTCCCTTATGGCGGCGCAAGCGGGTTGTTTGGGATACCGGACAGCAGACCTACGTCGATTCTGCTACAGCTTAAGACAGCCTCATTATGTGGAACGAAGATTACTACTTGGATTAAAGCTTATTTCATCACATTTGTTATTGCATCGATTGCCAGTTTCGCTTATGTTTGGACTATCTGGTCGACGGCTCCTATACCCTCGTCATCTTTCCCATGGACAGTTATTGGATGGCCAGTTGAGTCCATGTGGTTCAGCTTATGGTCCACCAGATCAATTCATGTGTTTGAGCCAATTCGCATAGCCGCATGGTTCGGTATAGGCACAGTAATTTATACAGTAAATCTATTTCTGAAATCTCCTTTCTCCTTTATTGCATTTGTCTCTGGGTGCGCCTCCACAATCCCTGTGTCTTTTACTACATTTCTTGGCACACTTACGGGCCTGTTAATTGGCAGAAGATTGGGGAGGGAATGGTGGATGTCAAACCGTGCAGCACTGGTTGCTGGCATAGCAGTTGGAGAAGGCGTTGCCCTTGCTTTACTACTCGGGATATCAATGGCTACAAAAATGATGTGGATGATACCTTACTGAGATATTTTAGGAGGTGGCATGATGTGAGAGTGTTAAACAAGCCTGGAAATCTCGCACTACTTTGTTTAGCTCTAATTCTTGCTTTAAATATTCCAATATTTACGGTCGGCGGAACACCAGCTCCCGAACCTTTTGAAGGAGAAAATTATGCCCATATTTTAAGTAAACTCAATATGACAGCTATTAAGTCTCATATCGAGTTTATGTCTCATGTGGGATCACGGATGACTGGTTATGTGGGATATGAAAAAGCTGCCGAATACATTTTGGATACGTTCCGCCGATATGGGCTTAATGAGGACAATAGTTATTTTGAGTATTATGACGTTGCGGTACCTGTTGAAGTGAGCTCCTCAGTCGAGGTTCTATCACCCGAGAAGATAACCTTAAAGGCTTACGCGTTAGCGCCTAATCTAGTGGAAACCTGTAAGACGCCAATAGGAGGGGTTGTAGGTAGGCTTATTTATGCAGGAGGTGGCAGCTTGGAAGATTTTGATGGGCAAGACGTGGATGGTTCTATTGTACTTATGGACTTTAACTGTGAAGGAAACTGGACAAGAGCGGCTATGCTTGGCGCAAAGGCTGTCATCTTCATTGAGCCGGAAGAATACACAAGCATTCAAGCCGAACAAAACCTTATAGATGTCCCTTTATATTTCCCAAGAGTTTTGATCTCAAAAGAAGAAGGTCTATACCTTCAAAGGATAGTAAGTGAATACGATAATGTTATGGTTAGAGTAAGTGTTAACTTTAATTGGGAAAAGATAAAAGCGAAGAACGTCATCGCCAAGATTCCAGGACTATACTCAGACAGAGCTATTATAATCGCAACTCACTTTGACTCATACTCGGTTGTACCATCATTAAACCCTGGGGCCAGTGACGCTGCTGGTGCTGCTTTGCTTCTTGAACTAGCGAAGATATTCTTTGAGAATCCGCCAAAACACACGCTCCTCTTAGTTGCTTTTTCAGGGCATTATCAGGGACTGGCTGGCGCAAGAGAGTTTGTTGAAGCCCACTTTAACGAAATTGGTAACCCATTTATTTTATTCATAAATCTAGATTTTACCCCAGATTCAAGCACGCTGGTTGTTGGATATTGTGGCTACTTTTATGACTTCTGGGATTCGGTCGTAAGATTAGGAGGAGTTAGAAGCCTAATTTTTGACTCTAATAGGGGATACATTCAAGAGATAAAACGGCAATTGCCTGATCGTGAATATGATATTAAGAATGGGCTGTCAACTGACAGCTGGCTGTCCTACTTCGCTATGCCAATCATTTCAGAGAGCGAGGTTTACCTCCAGGCTGGCGGCTCAGCAATAACCTTCGGTACAGGCTACGTGAGAAGAGTGCGCCAAGGAACTCCGGCGGATACTTATGAGGGTCTCTTGAAGAATTTTAACAACCTTCAACTCCAGTTAGAACCCACCTTTCTTATATTATATAGTCTAGCTAATGAGGACCAGATATCGGCGTATAACGTTCCAACAAGATACGTCCCAATCCGAAGTAGTGGAGGCTTCTGTACTCTCAAAGGCCAAGTCTTAGAGTTTAACCGCAGAACAGGCTGGTATGAGAAGGTGCCTTATGCCATTGTTCACGCAACGCTGGTTAGCCCATCTGCAGTTTTAGGCGGAGGCCTGAATCCTTTAATCCAGACGTGGGAGACCCAGGTGACTCTCGGATATACGGGATTTTTCATATTTAATGTTTATACCATAGCGGATGAGAATGGATACTTTGAAATTCATGGGGTTCCAAGCGGCAACACCTGGAATCCGGAGCAAGCGTGGATGACGGCTGACTCAATGATATACTTAGAGGCCTATGTTCTGAATAGTTCAGGAGGCCCGTTAATCCGTGCCCCAGACTTTGGACTCTACGGAGTCAACAAGTATCCCAACGCCTTTATGATATTTACAGGCGAGCAATGGCAGAACATTGTAGTCTTCCAATGCGGTAGCATAGCAATATATGATATGGTTGTACCACTTATTAAAGGCGTAGCGCTTCCATTTATAACTCCAACGGTCCAATTAATAGAAGGACATGTGACACCTGACTCTTACAGTTGGCGGCGATCCTCCATCGGGAAGGACATTACAATTATTTTCGTGCCTCCAAATATGAAAATTGAAATTTACACGCCTAATGGCCTTCTACTGAATGCTAGCAAGGACTACAAGGAAGGATACGGCTTTAGAGTTGCAGCTGGAGAACTCTTAACTATAACTAACACGCCTCTCCGGGCTGCCAATGATCTCCGCTGGTTGAACGAGCATAGGCTTAATATAGCGGCGCAGCACGCGGTTTTCGGAGTTAGGGCCATGGAATATCATGCCAAAGCCTTCAGTCTAATTGAGAACTCTATAGAGAATCTGGACTCACATATATATTCCACGGCTTATAGTCAGGGGCTAGCCGCCCTGAATTATGGGTTGATAGCCTATCAGGAGACAAAGAATCTACTGTTAGACGTTATATATGTGTTGATGATTTACTTCACACTGCTGATTCCATTCTCTTTCCTAACAGATATCTTCCTCTTCGGTGAGGAAAGCAAAGGTACCACAAAATTGGCAAGAACAATAATTATCTTCGTTATATTCATGGTGCTACTGTTCTCAGGGCACCCAGCTTTCAAGTTAGCGGCGAATGTGCCTATGGTCTTAGTTGGCTGCACCATAGTAGCCTTTATTGCGCCCGTTCTTTTCCTTCTCATATTACACTACTTTAAATCTCTGATGGAGCTTCGCCGTAAAACTATTGGAGTCCACTTCATTGAGGTCAGCCGCTTAGGTCTTTTCACACATGCCTTTTCAGCCGGAGCCAGAAATATCCGGAGGAGGGGGCTTAGATCAGTCCTGGTTTTAACCTCCATAACTCTGGTCACGTTTGCTCTTGTCTCTTTCACATCCTTTCAAGTTCGACCTCTAGTGCTTTTCTCCTCTTTTCCAAGCGTGGCAACCCAGGAGGGAATACTTATCAGGGACATCAACTGGGATCCATTAACTCAAAGTCTCGCCGAGTATGTTAAGGTAAAATACAAAGACGAAGCGTCCGTTGCTATCCGTATGTGGCTTACCCCATTGTCGATGACGCCTCTGGTTATTTCACCCTCAGGAATAAAAGCTACACCTGCATCTTTACTGGGGCTTGAGCCATCCGAGAAAGAGGTTAGCTTTATTGATAAAACCCTAATTGAGGGTCGATGGTTTGAGCCGAAGGATTATTATGCGTGTATCATGAGTGACGTAATGGCTGAGAAGCTTCAAGTTTATACTGGCTCTAAAGTCACTCTTTGGGGGCTAGTCTTCACAATAGTAGGAATATTTGACCATGAAGTTTATGATGCAGTAATGTTTGATCTAAGTCAAGAACTGATGACCCCGAGAGAGCTTGGAGCGTTTGGATCAGAAACTGTTACCCACATGCCTTCTGAGAACGTTTTGATAGTTACGTACGACTTCCTGAAAACATTTCCTACCGCACTCATCAAGAGTATAGGGTTAAAGCCTTATAATGCTTCCATCATCCCTCTTGTAGCCAAAGACATAGCTTTCTCTATCCCGGTTAGTGTTTATTACGGAGTAGATGGGCAGCCAATACAGCATCTTATGCAAAAGTATGCCTTTCGATTTGCTGGCGTCAACCTAACTTTGATCCCTCTTGCCATTGCATCATTTATTCTATTTAACACTATGCTTGGCTCAGTATACGAGCGAAAAAGGGAGATAGGCATATACTCATCAATAGGCGTGTCTCCAAGCCAAATTATGGGGATCTTCCTAGCCGAGACTCTGCTATATGCGGTTGTAGGATCTGTTTTTGGATATACTATTGGCATTATAACAGTCACGGTCATGAACCTCACAGGGGCACTTCCAGCCCAGTTCTATCCCAATTACTCAAGCCTGCCTGCGGTGATATCTGTGGCAGCAGTTATCGCTTCAACTCTCGCCTCAGCCACTTATCCAGCGTTTCTGTCCTCGAAGATTTCGGTACCATCCTTAGAAAGAGCTTGGAAACCATCAACCAAGCCAAGAGGTGATGAGTGGTACCTCACATTGCCAATCAAAATAAGGGAGGAGGAGTCGTTGGGCTTCATTAGCTTCATTTATGAGTTCTACGATGCCCACAGATCAGAGATAGGGGGAAGATTTGTGGTATCCGACATCGTGTACGAGGAAACTGAGGAAACGAAAATATTATTCTGCAATGTTCATCTAGCCCCCTTCGAGCATGGCGTAAACCAGAGCGTGCGCCTGAGACTGACCCCTATGCAGAAAGGAATATACGGCGTTGAGATTTACCTTAAGAGACTGACAGGACTAGCATACATTTGGAGGAAGGCAAGCTACAATTTCGTAGACGATTTAAGGAAGCAAATAATCATCTGGGGAAGCTTAAGTCCCAGCGAGAAACAAATATATGCAGACAAATTCCGTAAG
>Ga0272449_1003577_pt1 | contig 13231 bp, 6 predicted proteins | sample YNPCB0241_FD_198679 | JGI IMG/M metagenome (GOLD analysis project Ga0272449, IMG submission 198679) | Hot spring sediment microbial communities from Yellowstone National Park, WY, United States - YNP-CB-024-1 | ecosystem: Environmental > Aquatic > Thermal springs > Hot (42-90C) > Sediment...
GATGCGCCCGCCGTCCGACGGATGATTGACGATGCGCTCTGGGTGGAACGCCACGGCTTGCATGGTCGCGCCTACTTCGACGCGCGCGGCACTCAGGAGAAAGGCTACATCGAGGGCGACGCGTGGATCAAAGGCGCGCACGAGGCGCTGTGCGCGGCCGGCTACGAATGTGAACTGGACGAGCGCGAAGAACTCTACGATGAGCAGTACCCGATGACCGACGTGGCCGTCTATGCCGGCTGGTATGCGTCGAACCTGACGGGGCCGTTTCTGCGGCCGGATTTCCGGTTTCGCCCGGGTGCGCTGGCTTATCACATCCACTCCACCAGCGCGCACAGTGTCCGCACGCAGGTCGCCGCGTGGGTCGGACCGTTGCTGCTCAAGGGCGCGGCCGCCAGCATGGGGTGCGTGTTCGAGCCGTATCTGGCCTTGACGCCGCAGGTGGATGTGTTTTTCAAGCGATTGCTGGAGGGATGGACATTGTTGGAGTCCGGATACGCCGCCAGTCCGTCGTTGAGCTGGCAAACCGTCTTTGTGGGAGACCCGCTCTACCGGCCCTTTGCCGCATCGCTGGACGAACAGATCGCGGCGTTGCAAGCGGACAATCGCCCCGAACTGGAATGGGCGTGGCTTCGCAAGGTTAATCTCGCGGCGCGGGACGAAGCATTGAAACTGTGCCGCGCCAAGGCCGAGGAACTGCGCAGCGCCGTTCTCCACGAAAAACTTGGCGACCTGCTTGGCGCAGGTCCCGCGGTTCGCGCCTACGAACAGGCGTTGCAACACACGGCGGACACGTTCACGCGCGTTCGCGTGACCGACAAACTCGTGAACGCGCTGCTGGCCGACAAACAACCCGCGGCGGCGCTGGCGCGGCAGGAAACGCAGTTGCTGAATCTGGCGAATCCCGTCGTGGCAATTCGTTTCTACACGAAAGCGCGCGACCTAGCCCGCGCGGCCGGCGACCCGGACAAGGTTCGCCATTACCAAGCGAAACTGGAGGAGTTGAACCGCCCTCCGCGACAGAACCGCCTCCGCAATGATTGCGTGATCGGTCGGGCTGCGGCGCTGTTGGTTCGACCCGTTCGCGCGAAGCTGCCGGGTATCTCCGAACGCGTTTTCATCGGTCAGTCCACAACAGCCCCAAGTGCCATTCCGGTTTCGCGCGGGCGGCCCAGAGGTCGAGCAACACCATTGCCAGCGTGTCGGCGCGGGTGATGGCTTCGTAGTGGTCGTGCCTCGAACTGGCGCGCGGCAGCGGCGCGTCCTTCCAGAAAACTTCCACCGCAGTCTTTGCGAACCCGTCGGCGCGCGCGAGATACTTTGCCTCGTCCGTGAGATGATACGCCCCGATCAGCACGGCGATGGCATCGGCCAGCGCGCCGGGATACAGCGTGATGGACAAATCCGGCTCGCGCACAAGATAACGGTCGGCGGCGGCCAGAAAGAGTTGCTTGAAGCCGTCGCGTTTGCCCTGTTGCCAGCGACACAGGCAAAGCATGGCCACTTGCGCGTCGGTGGCTTCGCCGTAGCCGGTTTCCCACGTGTGCGTCCAGGAATCTTTCTTTCCCGGCTTGTTGATGCCGCGCGCGGTGTAGGTGTCGGTCGGCTCCAACGTCGAAGCGCGCACGGCTTTGAGGAACCCTTTGCCGTCCGGTCCCAACTCGTGGCGGACGGCGAGGAATGTGTCGTCAATCGCCGCCGCGCACGCCAGCATCTTCCCTGCAAGCGGCGCGGGCACTTTCTTCGCCCCGTCGGCGAGGTCAATCGCCAGCGAGAGATTGCTCTGCGGCCAGGCCAACTCCAGCGTGTTGCTTTCGGCAGGGATGATACCGGTGGTCTTGTTACGACGCGCTTCAAACGAGTCCACCAGACACTCGATGGCCTTCAGCATTTCCGGGTCTTTTGTCCGTTCGTAAGCCGCCGCCCATGTGGCGATGTAGAAACCGCCATGACGCGGGAACTCGTAGCCTTTGCGGGCGCTGGGCTTGGTCGTGTCCCAGATATCCATTGCATGACGCGAGAACGCGCCGGTCTTGTGATCGGCGATCTGGTGGTTCCACAGCCCCAGAGCGAACCGGTGACACGCCTCGGACGTGAGCGCGAAACACTGGTTCCACAGCGCCCACGGACGATAGAACTCGTGGGGCGCTTTCGGCGCGCTCGGCGCATCCTTCAGAAAATCCCAGCCCTGATGTTCGCCCCACGCCATCAATCCTTTCGGGCTTTGGCAATTCTCGAAGAACCATTTCAACGCCCTGTCCGCTTCAGCAGCGTATCGTTTCTCGCCGGTGGCTTTGGTCAGGGCGTAAAGCGTCTGGTAAAAATTGAGGTCGTGCATCGGGTTGGCGCCGGTGAGCGTGCGGTCGCCCTCGCGGATGCCGCTGATGCTGGCGGGCTTCTTCTCCGGCAACTTCAATGTCTTGCGGTCGAGCGCGACGGCAAACAAGGGCGACTCCACTGCGCCATAGCAGTCGCGTCCGTGCTCGATCATCGTATCGGCGTATCGGCGCACGATGTCGAGGTAGTTCGTTTCGGCTTTCGCGCGCGCGCGTGCCGCCAGCAGCGCCAGTGCACTTGCGCCAATGAATTCTCGTCGTGTCAGCATCGTGTTCCTTTCTAACGCGGCGGAGCCGCAACCGAGTTTGTTTTAGCTGAAAGTCATGGCGTCCATCCTCTACAAGACGGGTGTGTCGAGCACTCGTCATCCTCAAGGAGAACGCCATGAAACAATTCCTCGCTCAGTTTACCGATTCGATCCAGTGTGCCCTCGGCTGCCAAGGGTAACCTCGCTCCGCTCGGTTGCTGAAGTGGTGCGGAGGAGCGAGTGTTGCCCGATACTATTTTGTTTACCGCGCTCATCTTCAGTTGTCCTCTTCAGACGGTGTGCAGACTACCAAGTCACCGCGCACTTTGTCAGCATCATCCACGCGCAAAGGCAAAGACCAATTGCCGAACGAATGGCGGTTCTTCGGCTTTTAACTCTGGTCGCCGAGCGACGCTGGGTGCTGTCACATTCTCCTCCTCCCACAGGTCGTAGAGCACGCCACCGCTCGCGCTCCACACCCGCACCAAGATCATCTCCGCCCCACAACGAGGACATCGCACCTCCATGTCCGCAAACGCTTCCTCATGGGACTCTGACTTCAGCGATACCGTCGCTTCCCGATGCCCCAACCCCCGTCGCCCCACCCACTCCCGCACCTGCTGCGCCACTGGTTGCAACCCCGCCAGCACGTCGGCCACCAACGCATGCACCTTGTTGCGCACCGTGCGGGCATACATGCCGTAGTAACGCACCAGCGGAAAGTACTTTGCCGGCAAGAGCAGAAACAACCGCCCTGGTAACACCACCGCTGTCAACGTCTCCTGCACCGGGCCGCGCCGGTGATCGTCGTATCGGAACGTGACCCGTTCGCCGTCGTAACTCTCGATGCGCCGAATCGAGATCGGCGGACTGCTGACGTATTTGCACAAGTAGATCACCAGCCGCTCGACGGGGCCGCTCTCCGGCATCGCATGACAATCAAAACCCGTCGGATACTGCGCGAACACTCGCCCCAGTTTCGCCGACCACGTTTTGGCGTAGGCGGTTCCCCGCACCGCCTTTCTCAACGCCGTCAGCACGTGATACTGCCAGAGCTTGCGCCGTTTGCGGGTGTCGAAGTAGTTCACCGCTTGCCATTGCCCGCGCTTGTCCACCCCGCCCTCGCTGAGGACCATGTGCAGGTGCGGATTGGTGTTGCCCGCCCACCCGTGCACATGTAGCACCGACATGATCCCCACCTTGATCTTCTTCTTCGGTCGCCACTGCTGGACCAACTGCTGCACCGCGCGCGCCCCGGCGTCGGCGAAGGCTTTCAGCAACTTCGGCTCGGCCAGAATCAGCGGACGAATCTCGGTGGGCACAGTCAGGACGACCTGCCGATGCACGACGCCCTCAAAGAGCACGTGGCGGGCAGTGGTGAGCCAGCCCTCCACAGCGGTCTTGAAACAGCGCGGGCACAGGCGGCTCTTGAAAGTGCCCCCTTTGACGGCGCTCAGGGCAAGCTCTTGCGAGTTTCCTGGCAGTGGGGGCAGAGGTATTCGCAGTAACCTTGGCGGATGCCGCCACAGGAGAGCATCTTCTGGACGTTGCTTTCCCATTGCGATGGGATGGCCCGGTGGTGTTGCGCTTCCCAAGCCCGGAGGAAGGATTCCCAGTGTTCGGCAAAGATGCGCTGCCAGAGATTCAGTTCAGTAAACGCTCGGTCGGTGATCATGCAGACCGTAGAAAACAGCCTTCCGGTGGCTGGAGGCAACTATAAATTCCAAGGAGGCAAAACGTGCGACTTCAGAAGAGAAAAAAGTCGGCATTTTGGAGAGATTTTGCTTGACCAGCCCCCGCTACAGCCCCGCTATAAGTTCCGATGCATTTGGCTACCGTGAACACGCCGGTACGCCGTACATCCACGGAACCCCAGAAACGCCTGGGGTCCCAGGTAACCGCATGATGATTTGCCTGAACGCCCCCGGGTACCTCGAACTGGTCGCTGCCTACACTGGGGAAGTGGTAGAGCAGTACCCAGTAGATGGCATGCGGTGGGACATTCTCAAGACCGCGCGCGGTTGTCGGTGCCAAGGGTGTGCGGCACTGTGGCGCGAACGCACCGGGCGCGAATTTCCCCCGGCAAGAGATTTTGAAGACACGTGGGAAATCGACTTGTACGAGTGGACGATCGAACGAGCCGCACGCCGCCTGTACGAAACGGTCAAGTCCGTCCGGCCCGACGTCCCCGCGTGGCACAATCACTTGAGCCCGTACTTCCCAAATCCAGTGGACCTCGTGCGAGAGATGGACATAGGGTACAACGAATACGGCAGTCCGGCTCGCCTAATTATCCTACGGGGTATCTCCGGACATCCCGCGGTGATCAACGGCCTGATGAACCAGACGCCCACGGATCCGCCACAGCCGTTGGATCGCCGCTTATGGTGGACTACGTTGGCGTTGGGCGGTCGGTGTTACTCCTATTACGGTCACCGGCACACGGATCCCGAAACGCTGTTACCGGATTCCACACTCCAACGCTGGCACCACGAACAACTGGCACCGTTCTACGCCGAAGTGGCCCAGGCGCAACCATGGTTGGAGGGGCTCCAACCGCAGAGTGACATCGGCATGGTGTTTTCGGACGCCACGCGTCGTCGTTGGAAAGACCGGAATCGTGCGCGATACTTGGACGTATGGGAACCGATCCTGGATGAACTCCTCCAACGGAACCACCCCCCGACCGTCCTGCATGCGGCGGACCTCCACAACGCGAAGCTAGTTGGGTGCTGTTCCGTGTTGGCGGTGGTAGTTACCAGTGGCTTGGCCGCGGCAGAGTTGGATGCACTTCGCAGGTTCGTCCGTAACGGCGGCACCGCGGTGGTTGCGGGAGATGCACTGCGGCATTCTCCTACGGGCGAAGAAATGCCAGACTTCGCGGTGGCAGAAGAACTCGGGCTTTCATGGCGCGGGGTTCATAGGGTGAAGCCCGAGGAGTATCGAGTCGAGTCCCGCCACGCGGGATTGAGCGGACTTGTTAACCCCATGGCGCTGCATCTCCGCGAATACTGTGCCGCGGCGCCCCAAGCAGGCGACCCATGGCTCTTGCTACACGATCGTGGAGGAGTTTGGCCGCTCGTACACGTCCACCATGTGGGCGCGGGCCGATGGGTGTGGTTGGCCCTAACTTCCCCGGCGCCGCTCGTCGCGGAAGTTCTCAAAATGTTCGTGAAGCGTCCGCTTGCGCGCGTGCTGGATCCCACTGATGTTCGGGTGTTTGTTTCCAAGCGTGAGGACGCCAGTGGAACATGGATCGTTCACCTGGTGGGCCCCGGGCCTGTCCAGCTGGAACTGGATGCCCAACGGATCCCAGTTCAACGCATCGTCTCGATGTGGCCTTCGGACCGATGCCGGGCTGAGGTGCAGCGGGAGGGTCCCACGCTTCGACTTCGCGTCGAGGGTGACCACGAGTTCCGAGCCCTGGCGATGGCTTGAACTCGCGCGAACTCAAGGCTCCTGGTACACGCGAATCTCGTATAAGCGCGCTTCCTGGGCTCCAATGGCATCCAAGATTTCCAAGCGCATCGCTTCGGTCTCAACCATTCGGAACGTGTGGCGACGGAACCGTCGCCAGTTGTCATCCACCTCCACCACGGGCGTCCAGCGTTCGCCGTCACGGATTAAGACACGGTACGAACGCGCGCACGAGGATGTTCCAGGATCGGCCACCGGACGGCGGCCATAGATGTTGGTGTCGAACACCAAATGCACGGTGTTGAATCGGACCGGTTGAGGCCACTGTAACTCGATCCACTGGGGAAGTGGTTGGGTGGGATCGCTGCGCCACATGTGTCGGTTCTCATGTTCGGGGACGGACCAGCCATCTACAGCCAGCGAGGCGGGGCACGGTGGCAACGGCTGAGGACAGCCGATGGGACGGACGAGGTAGGCGCCCCGCGCTTCCTTCCATTCCGTGCCGCTACGGAACCTGCGCCGACCGGCATGGGCCTCGGTGTAGGCCCACACCACTTGCGGGTTCTTGGAGAACGTCAATTCGTACACCCAATAGGGTTTCAATTCGCGCGGCAGCGTAAACGGGATCCAACGGTGTTCGGCACTTGCCACGGTGGTGGTCACGACGAGCTCGGGTTCGTCCGGCGCCGAAAGCCTCATCACGACGTGCGCTGGCTGGCCATTGGAGGAGGCCAACCACGCGTAGATTTTCCGCACGCCGCTGGTGGCGGTCATCACCTCCATGGACCGTTCCACGTTCAAGAGGGCAGGCTTCCACTCCTTCGAGTCCGCCGGGACAATCTCCCACGACTTGTCTCCAACTTCGCTCGATGCACGGACGGTGGCCTGACGAGCTAAGTTTTGGGGATCGTCATCGGCAACTCCTGGAATCCACATGTCCCACTTGATCAGCAGCCGCTGAAGCTCCTTGATGTGCTCGGGGTATAGGCCGTGCGGACCCACGCCGTAGTTCAAGCAAAGCCGAGCCGCCGTGCCCACAGCTTGTCCCATCAGGCCAATGGTCTGGATGAGGCGCGTTGAGCCAAGTGCCACGTGAGTGACGCTGATGTGGCGGCCTGCAAGAAAAAGGTTCTCAGCATCCCGCGCGTAGAGGCACCGATATGGGATCGTATAGGGCCGTTCCAACCGCGTGTAAATGGCTGGTGGTATATCCTTGCCATAGATGCCTTGCGGGGGATGAATGTCGATCGGCCAGCCGCCATAAGCGACGGCGTCCTCGAAGATCCGTCCGCCAACGACGTCATGCTGCGTTAACACGTAGTCTCCCTTGAAGCGCCGCGATTCGCGCTTGCCACCGACGATTGGAACCGGCGCCAGTTTATAGAACCGGTTCGCCTCCTTGTACTGCGGGTCGTGGTTCTTGGCCCAGTCGAAGGCTCCGTAAATGATCCGTAGCAACTCGTCACGGATCTCCTCGGCCTCGGCGATCGTGTCGCGCATCCCCCCGTACTCAATCCACCAGGTCCCGTGGATCAGGTTCTGCCGTCGGTGGGTGAAGTACTCGGCGGAGAATTTCACAGCGAACGGCGGCGGCTCATAGGGCTGGGGAGTCGGCATCCGAATGGAATGGTGTACGATGGTGGTGCCCATCGTGTATCGGGTGGCCTGTTCGGGTGCCCGGCTTTCGTTGTATTCCGAACGAGCCTCTTCTCCGTGCCGAAACTCGCAACCGGCGCTCGCGGCGATGACACCGTCGCCCGTGGCATCCAAAAATAGCGGCGCCTCCAAGCGGTACCGTGCGCCGCTGACCACATCTTCCGCTTCCACCGCCTCGATCCGCCGGCCGGCCATGATCGCTCGCGTGCCTTCCACATCGAGAAAGACCGTCAAGTTCGACACGGTGGCAATCACTTCGTCGATGGCGGCGGACCAATCGTCCACGCGCGGGCGCGTTTCCGCGATCTCCTCACAAATCCCCGGTTCGCGGAACGGGACCACATGTCCCCCCGCGCCGCCCGGTCCGACGTTGATTTCCCGGCTCGCATTGCCCCCCAACACCGAACGATTTTGGATCAATGCGGTTCGCACGCCCAGCCGAGCCGCCTGAATCGCCGCACACACCCCTCCGTAGCCGCCGCCCACCACCACAAAGTCAAAGCGCTGGGTGGACACCGGATACGGCCCTGTCCATTTCTCCCGCTCTACTGCGAGTGCGGCGAGCTCATCCGGCGGCCGGTACTCGGTGAGCGCCAGAACAATGGCATCGCAGCGACCGTAATAACCCGTCAAGTCATGGAGGGCGATCTTCACGTCCCCTGCGGGCAACTCTACGGTGCCACCGTCCTGCCACATCCACCCCTGCTTATGTTCGCCGAATATGACCGGCAGAGGACGGTCGGCGATCCACACCTGGAAGCGGCCCGGCGAAGTGGGCGGATGCCAGTCCTTGCAACGAACCCACACGCGCCAAGAACCGGCGCGGGGAATTCGCACTCGGGTCACCGCATCGCGGACCGGTTCACCCGTCCCCGCGGCGATCAAATACGTGGAGCCCATCTGCAGACGAAACTGCGCGTCGATAGTCCAACCACCGATGTCCTGAAAACGCTCCGCCTCGATCCAAATCACGTTTGCCACCGCGCCGGTCGTCCAGATCAAGACGAACGCCCACGCGCGCATTGACAGGTTCATGCCGCACTCCTTCGTCCGAGATGTCGCACCTCACAAGTTGCAGACAGGTTCACCTTCAACTACCATCTGCGTGCTGCGTCGAGCATCGGCGCAGATGGGAGAATCGCACATGGCGCGAGTATACAACTTTGGAGCTGGACCCGCAGTGCTCCCCGAAGAAGTGTTGCTAGAAGCGCAGCGGGAGCTCTTGGATTACCAAGGCTGCGGGATGTCCGTCATGGAAATGAGCCACCGGGGCAAAGAATACTCGGCGATTCACGACGAGGCCCTGGCCAACGTACGCAAGCTTTTAGACGTTCCCGAGGACTACGACGTGCTGTTCCTCCAAGGTGGCGCGAGCGCCCAGTTCGCCATGGTACCGTTGAACCTACTCACACCCGGCTCAGTGGCCGACTACATCAATTCCGGGGCGTGGGCGTCCAAGGCCATCAAGGAAGCGAAGGTCCGTGGGCAGGTCCACGTGATCGCGGACACTTCCAAAGACGTGCCCACCCGATTGCCAGCCCTCCAGGACTTGAAGTTCACGCCCGGAGCAGCCTACGTCCACATCACTTCGAACGAGACCATCGCGGGCACTCAGTGGAAGGTCTTCCCGAAAACCGAAGCCCCGTTGGTGGCGGATATGTCGTCCGACTTTCTCTCTCGCCCCATCGACGTGCGGTCCTTCGGCCTGATCTACGCCGGCGCACAAAAAAACTTGGGGCCGGCGGGGTGCGCCGTGGTGATCATCCGTAAAGACCTGCTCGAACGCTGCCCGGCAGATGTGCCCATCTTTTTCCGCTACAAAACCCACGCAACGGAAAAATCCCTCTACAACACGCCCCCGACGTTCACGATCTACATCATCATGCTGGTCACCCGATGGCTGTTGGCACAGGGCGGCGTGAAGGCGATCGCAGAACGGAATCGCCAGAAGGCCGCAAAATTGTATGCGGCCATTGATGCATCGGGTGGCTTCTACCGGGGAACCGCGGTGCCTCAGGACCGTTCGGACATGAACGTCACATGGCGGCTTCCATCGGAAGAATTGGAAGAAAAGTTCATCAAAGAAGCCGCCGCTCGTGGGCTGAAGGGGTTGAAAGGACACCGATCGGTCGGAGGAATTCGCGCGTCCATCTACAATGCATTCCCGCCCGCTGGCGTGGATGCGCTGATCGAGTTCATGCGCGAATTCCAGGCGAAAAACGGCTGAGCGGAGCGGGTCGCCTCGAGTCCGAGTCCGCCGCCCCTGAGCATCCGGGATGCTAAACGGGTCTGGGCAACGGGCGGTCGATTCGAGCCGCCATGGTTCCGCACGAGACGCGGTCGAACCTCGCAGTAGGGTCCGCGATGCGCTACGGTGCCGCGGACGCGACTCGGTCTGGCAGCTCACCCTCGCAAACGACTCGAAATCCTACGGTGGCATACCTTCCCCAAGGCGGTAAAGGCCAACGGCACGCGCTGCGGGCGAGCACGGGCCGGTCGCGCCAAGATCCACCGCGCACGACCCGGCGGAGGTGAGGATCGTCAGACTGGCCGTCGTCCAACTCGGGATATGGCCGATAGACCGAGCGAGTCCATTCCGCCACGTTCCCGTGCATATCGAAAAGGCCCCAAGGATTCGGCGCGTATCGGCCGACGGGCGCTGGCCCGGTGGCCCCGTCGTTCACCACGCTGATGCGCGGGATCCAGGGCGGCGAATCACGAATACACAACCGAGCCAACTGCGCATCGGCCAAGTTCGCCCATGGATGAAAATCATGCAAGACCTCGCCATAGAACATCGGTGTGCGTGTGCCCGCTCGACAGGCATACTCCCACTGCGCCTCGGAGGGCAGATCGAAGTGCACACGGAACCGATCGGACAACCACTGGCAAAACGCTCGGGCGGAGTACCACGACACACGGATCACGGGTTGGTCGGGCCCGTTGGCAGGAAACCCGGGATGGGCATGGTCCTTGTTGAACGGACTGATTGCCTCTGAATCGTGCGTTGGATCAAACAAGGCATACAACTTGTTCGGAACTTCGGTCCGACTAATCCAAAACGCTCGCGGCACTTCGACTTCGACCACGGGCTGTTCATCGGCAAACCCGGTCGAGTCGCCCATTTGAAACCTTCCCGCAGGGATTTGGACCATCTCTAGCGCAACACCTTTTGCGACCTCGAGGCGTACCGTCGGCAGAAGCGGTTGCGCCGCCCTGATATGCAAGGAAGGGGCCGTTTCGACAGCGCTGGAAAACTGCCCACCGCTCTTCGCCAATCGCTCGCGTTTCGCGCGCACGACTCCCTCCTCTGAAGATCGCGGTAGCTCATTGGGATATAACTCCCAATCGTCCGTCATGTTGGCGTATCGGGCCCGAAGCTCGGTACGCAGGTCCGCCCACTGCGGCCGGCGGCCGATCCGCTCGGTCCAAGTGCCAAGATCAGGCACATTGAGATCGATCCAAGTCACCAACCGGTCCCAGTCCTCTTCGGACAACTGCACATCGTGATGCCCTTTGAGTAGTCGGAAGATTAACTCGCTGGTCTCGGCGTAGTATTCGCCGGGCGGTCGCACGCGGTAGTCGCTCTCTGGGCCGGGGCGGTTCACGTAAGGGTGCAGGGCCACATAGGAGGGCGTGAAATGACCAAATTTTTCCGCCCCATGGACGCGAAAGTCCGGCCGCGAAGGATCGGTCCCGTCATGACAACGCACGCAGTGACGGTCCAACACTGGCTGGACTTCCCGCCGAAAGGAAAATGGACGCGGCGGTCCGCGCCAAGGCTCAACCGGGGAAGGGGGCCGCAAAAACGCTTTGCGAACTGTGGTGGATCCCACCTCGGCATTTCGTTCATGGCACCCCACGCAGGACAACCGCTCGCCTGGCATGGCGCTGAACCACGACCGCATGATCTGCACTGCTCGCCCATCCGCATCGAGCGGTTGCAGGGCGATCGGTGTGTTGGCGGGCACGATAAAGTGCGCCGAACCATCATCTTCTACTGGAACTGTACCGAGAATCCGCCGAGCGTCCCATGGACCATCAATCCCGATGTCAATGTGCCCACCCGTTCCCGGTAAAGCATAGTTGTAAGCAAACAGTCGCAGACTTCGCACTGTGCCACGCGGGACGCCCCGCATCGCATCGCCCGCATATATGTCGGCCAACAATACCGTGGCGTCGCGCCGGCTGGGATCCACTTGACTCGGGATCACCGGTGGTCGCAGGCGAGGCTTCAACGGCATGGGTTCCAGCCACGCCCAACCTGGTTCGTCGCGGATCAGTACCATGTTGTCGTAGACGTCCACCATGTACAGACCCCATCGGTGCGTAGGCGACGGCTTTGCCGAAACCAAGAAAAACTTTCCGGCTACGGAGGAAACGGTTTCGTCGCCCAGCGGATACGGGTGCAAGAATTTTGGCCAAGAATTCTGGACCAACTGGTCGACAATTACCGGTTCGACCTTACGGCCACGGCCAGGAATGCGTTGAACCGCCCCCTCCGCATCCCGTTCTCCACGCTGGACGTCGAACAAGATCAATTCGCCCATCCGAGCCACGCCATGGTGACCAGACACGATGGCGATGAACCACCCCGCTCGCCCTGGAATCGGTCGCGCGTAGAAAATCGAGTTCGGCCACCACGAATTGCTGCCATACACGGCGCGCTGCCCAGTACCGTCGGGGTTCATCGCAAACAGCAAGCGGGTGAAGTAATGCGGCGTGTCCGTATACTCCCAACGGCTATACAGCACGCGCCCATCGGACAGCATGGTGGGGCACCAGTTGTGTTCCTGGTCGAAACACAGCTGACGCGCGGCGGAGCCGTCTGCTCGACACCGGAATAGATTTGCGACTCGTGTTCCGCCCCCGACGCACGGCACGCCAGCGATACAGGCTGTGGAGGCGAACACGATATCGCCGTCAGGCAAGTAGACCGGGTCGTAATTGTCCACTTGGTCGGGAAACCCCGTGGTGACCACTCGCAGAGAGTGGGTCGCCAGGTGATACTCCCAAATCTGCCACGAACCTCGTACGGGATCTGGCATCGAAAACAGCAGCCGGTCGGCGTCATAGTTGAGCTCAAGGTCGGCCACCAATACCGTCGTGGTCGGCGCGAACACAACCTCCGGATCGCCCGAAAAATCCGGTGGGGCGAGGCGCACGATCGCGTTGACATACCCCTTGCGCGGGAGTGCGCAGTTGCCCTGCCAATTCTGCGGTAGCCCCATCGCACGACCATCCAGTTCATCCTTAGGGTTGACTTGGCGACGGATGGCCAGGATCGGCTGAGCCTGGAGAAGCGGACTCGACAACAACGCACGCCGTTGCAGGTTCGAAAATGCAGTGGCCACTTCAAACGTGGCTCCCCCTTGCTTCAGCTTTCGCTCGAGTTCGTCGAGCTCGGCAAGGCAGCGAGGCCCCTCGGTATACGCGGGGCCGTAAGCCGTTTGCAGGTCTCGAATGGCACACCGGAGCCCTTCGACGTTCAACGTGTCCGCCGCCAGGGCTGGTTTTCCGACCCGCAGGCCCACGGCGATCAAGCATGCCACCATTGCGAACACGCCAAACCGT
>Ga0272449_1003580_pt1 | contig 13221 bp, 9 predicted proteins | sample YNPCB0241_FD_198679 | JGI IMG/M metagenome (GOLD analysis project Ga0272449, IMG submission 198679) | Hot spring sediment microbial communities from Yellowstone National Park, WY, United States - YNP-CB-024-1 | ecosystem: Environmental > Aquatic > Thermal springs > Hot (42-90C) > Sediment...
GCGCTGCCCTTGTGCTCCTCGTACACCACGTCCATGAGGTTGGGCAGGGGGTACTGGGCGGAGAACTTCTCCTTCACGATGGACTGGGCGAAGGTGTCGATGCCCACGAAGTTCTTGTCGGGGAAGCGGCGCGCCACCTGAGCCAGGGCGTCGCTGAGCAGGAACCCCACGCCCACGATGAGCTGGACCTCCGGGTCGCGGGCGGCCCGGGTGAGGTTCGGCACGTAGTCCGCCTCCACCTTGCTGACCAGCTCCACCATCCGGACCCCGAAGTCCCGCTCCGCGTCCTCCCCGCCCTTGAAGGCCATGTCGTTGAAGCTCAGGTCCCCGCGGCCCCCCACGTCCGAGACCACCGCGATCTTGAAGGCCCGGGGCGCCGCAGAGGAGCTCGCCCCCTGCCCCACCAAAGCCACCGCCACCGCCAGGGCCAGCGCCAGCCCGATCCTGGACCGCATGTTCCCCTCCCGCCAGTGTGGTGCCGGCCCGGGGCCGGCCCACAGGAGGACTACGGCGCCCCGGGCGAAAACCCTCCGCGTTGGCGGACGGTGCCGAACGGGCCCTCGGTCCTCGTGCTGGGGGCGCGAACCTGGACGGGGTGGCGCGCGCGGAGTCCGTACGCCCGGGAGGTGCTGTGTGAAAGAGCAGGGGGAAGGGGTGCTCGAGCTGACCGAGGAAGTGGCGCGGGCCCTGCAAGAGGGTGCACCCCTGGTGGCCCTGGAGACGGCGGTGTTCTCCCACGGCCTGCCGCAGCCCACCGCGCTTGCGGCCGCGGAGGAGTTGGAACAAGAGGTGAGGAGCGCCGGGGCCCTACCCGCCTGGGTGGCGGTGGTGGACGGGAAACTGGTGGTGGGCGCCCCCGCTGCCGTGGTACGCAGACTCCTGGAGCCCGGAGTCTGGAAGGTGGCGGAGCGGGACCTGCCCGTGGCGGTGGCCCGTGGGGCTACGGGCGGCACCACGGTCTCCGCCACCGTGGCGGTGGCCCACCGCGTGGGGATCCCCGTGGTGACCACCGGGGGCATCGGCGGGGTGCACGTGGGCGGGAGCCACTCGTGGGACGTGTCCAGCGACCTGCACGCCCTGGCCCAGCACCCGGTGGCGGTGGTGAGCTCGGGGGTCAAGGCCGTGTGCGACCCCGCGCTGACCCTGGAGTACCTGGACACCGCGGGCGTGACCGTGGTGGGGTACCGCACGGACCGGTTTCCGTACTTCTACGCCCAGGACAGCGGGCTGCCCGTCCCGCACCGGGCGGACTCCCCGGAGGAGGTGGCGGCGGTGTTGCGTGCCAAGCGTTCCCTGGGGCAGGCCTCAGGGCTGTTGCTGGCCAACCCGGTCCCCGCGGAGGCGGCTCTGCCCCTGGAGGAGGTGCACCGGGCGGTCCGGGCCGCGGTGGCCCGGGCCGCAGCCCGGGGCGTGGGAGGCGCGGACCTGACCCCGTACCTGCTGGCCGCCCTGCACGACCTCACGGGCGGCCGGTCCCTGGCCGCCAACACCGCCCTCCTGCGGAGTAATGCCCGCCTCGCAGCCCAGGTGGCGGTGGCCTTGGCCCACGCTACAGCCGGCCCCCGCACTTCTCCGTCCCCGTAGCCGCGGGCTTTTCAGCGTGCCTGGGGCGCCCCCAGCAGGCGGTCCAGCTCTTCTAGGGTCACCAGGACTTCCCGCGGGTTGCTGCCCTGGGGAGGGCCCACGATCCCCTTCGCCTCCAGCTGGTCCACCAGGCGTGCGGCCCGCACGTAGCCGATCTTCAGCTTGCGCTGCAGCAAAGACACCGACCCGTAGCCCGCCTGCACCACGATGCGGGCCGCCTGCCCGAGCAACTCGTCCTCGTCCCCTTCTCCTTCCTCCGCGGGCCGGGCCTGCAGCAAGGCGGGGTCGAAGCTGGGCCGTCCCTGGTCCTTCCAGAAGTCCACGATGCGCCCGATCTCCGCGTCGGACACGTACGCCCCCTGGACCCGGGTGGGCCGGCTGGCCCCGATGGGGAGGTACAGCATGTCTCCCCGGCCCAGCAGTTTCTCCGCCCCGGGGGCGTCCAGGATGGTCCGGGAGTCCACCATGCTGGAGGTGGCGAAGGCGATTCTGGACGGGATGTTGGCCTTGATGAGCCCCGTGATGACGTCCACGGAAGGACGCTGCGTGGCCAGCACGAGGTGGATCCCCGTGGCCCGCGCCATCTGGGCCAGCCGGACGATGCTGTCCTCGAACTCCGCGGGCGCCACCATCATGAGGTCCGCCAGCTCGTCCACCACGATGACCACGTACGGCAGGGAGCCGTCGGGGTTCTCCCCCAGCTTGTCCCCCTCCACCGCCTCCACCGCCCGCCGGCGTTCCTCCTGCGGCAGGGCGTTGAAGGCCTGCACGTTGCGGACGGTGGCGTGGGCGAACAGCTCGTAGCGCCGTTCCATCCCCTGGATGACCTTCCGGAGCTTCGCGGCCGCGTCCTTGGGGGTCTTCACCACAGGCACCAACAGGTGGGGGACGTCCTCGTAGTGGCTCAGCTCCACCCGCTTGGGGTCGATCATGAGGAACCGGACCGCCTCCGGGGTGGCCCGCATGAGGACGCTGCAGACCAGGGTGTTGAGGGCCACGCTCTTGCCCGAGCCGGTGGCGCCCGCGATCAGCAGGTGCGGCATCTCTACCAGGTTCGCCACCACGGGGTAGCCCGCGATGTCCTTCCCCAGGGCCACCAGCAGGGGCTCCGGCCGCTGGAACGCGGGGCTCTCCAGGATCTCCCGCAACGTCACCAGGGCCGCCTTCTCGTTGGGCAGCTCGATGCCCACCGCGGACTTGCCGGGGATGGGAGCCTCGATGCGCACCGAGGGCGCGGCCAGGGCCAGGGCGATGTCGTTGGCGAGGCTCGTGATCCTCTGGACCTTCACGCCCGCGGCCGGCTGCAGTTCGAACCGGGTCACCACCGGACCCTGCTCCCACCCCACGCAGCGGGCCTCCACGCCGAAGGACTTCAGGGTGGCCTCCAGGCTGCGGGCCACCTCCTGCGGGTCCAGCCGGGTACGGCCGCGGGCGGGAGGGGGTGGGTCCAGGAGGCTCAAGGGAGGGAGCTTCCACGGGCCCGGGGCTGCGGGCGGCAGGTCCAGGGGGAGGGGTTCCTGGTGGAACTTGCGGTCCCTGCGCTTGGGCTTGTCCTGGGCTGGTGAACTCTCCGGCACCGGGGACGGCGGGACGGCCTCCGGAGCGGGCTCCGACACAAACGGGGGCGCCGGTGCTTCCACCGGGGTGGGACGTTTCTGCCGCAGCTTCCCCGTCAAGGCCACGCACACCGCCACGGACCGCACCCACACCGCGGACAGCCGCCTTGCGGCTTCCACGGCAGCACGGGACACGGCCCGTCCCGACGCCGCGCCCACCCACACCAGCCCTCGCGCCGCCGCCTCCAGCACGCCGAGGACGCTGGCCCGGGAGATCAGGGCCAACGCCAGGGCCGCGGTCAACCCCGCGCCCGCCCAAGGGCCCCAGGCTCCCAACAGCCGTCTCCACACCCACGCCTGCGCGCCCCCCAGGACTCCACCTCCTCCCCCTGCCAGGGCCTGAGGCCAGTCCGCCCCAGCGCGGGCGTGCTCCGCGGCCAAGCCGGACGCGGCCAAGGTCAGCAGACCCACCAGCCGGCGGGTGAGCCGCGGCCGGTCCACCGCCAGCAGGACCAGAGAGGCCAGGACCAGCAGGGCCGGGCCCAGCCACGCGTGGTTGCCGAACAGGAACCGCTCTGCGGCGCGCACGTGCCGGGGCACTAGGCCCCCCGCGCCGGGGAGAAGGCTGGCCGCCGCCACCACCGCGGCCATCAGGCACAGGCTCCCCACGAGCCGTACCCCGCGGCCGGGAGCCCTACGGCCTCGTGTCCGCCCTCTGCCAGCGGCCTTCCGGCCCAGCGCCCTGCGGCTCACCGCACCCCTCCAAACCAGGCAGCCACGAACACCGCGCCCCCGACCAGCCAGCAGTAGTACGAGAAGGCCGCGAGCCGTCCTCCCCGGACCACCCGGACCAGCCACAGGATGGCCGCCGCGCCCGACACCAGGGCGGTCAGGAAGCCCAGGCCCAGGGACACGGGCGTGTACCCGTGGGAGCCTGCCGCGGGCCCCTCCTTCGCCAGGGAGTATGCCGCGGCTCCCAGGATGGCCGGTACGGAAGCGAGGAAGGAGTACCGCGCCGCCTCTTCCCGGCCCAGCCCGCGCCACATGCCCGCCGCGATGGTGATCCCGGACCTGGAGATGCCCGGGACGATGGCCACGGCCTGGGCCAGTCCGATCCACCCCGCGTCCTGCCAGCTCATCTCCTCCGCCGTGCGGGCGGAGCGCTCTCGGGCAAACCACAGGACGAACCCGGTGACCACCAGCTGCAGGGCGGTCCACCGCACGGACGAGAAGCTTTCCTCCAGCGGCTGCCGGAAGGCGAACCCCAGGCCCCCGGTGACCGCGGTGGTCACCGCCAACAGCCACACCACCCGTCCGGGGCCGCGGGCGGCGAGGGGGCGGCGGGACCAGTCCGCCAGGACCCGGGCGAGGTCACGCCCGTACAGGACCAGGACCGCGCCCACGGTACCCAGGTGGACCACCGCCTCCAGCAGGACTCCCAAGCGCGGCAGCCCCAGGAGGGTTTCCGCGAACACCAGGTGGGCGGAGCTGCTGACGGGCAGGAACTCCGTGAGGCCCTGGACGATCCCCAGGATGGCGAGCTGCCAGCTCTGCGGCACGGTCGCTCCGTGGTGCGCTGCGTCCGTACTCCGAAAGGGAGTTCGACCGTGGGGCCCGGACTTCCTGCGGGTCCACGGGCTGTCCGGTCCCCTGGTCTATACCTCCACCAAGAGGGGCAGCACCATGGGCTGCCGGCCCGTGCGCTCGTACACGAACCGGGACACCTGGTCCCGGATCTCCGACCGCACCGCCCCGAACTCCGTCTGCCCCTGCCTGCGGCACCGCTCCACGGCTTGCCGGACGCGGTCCTTCACCGCCTCCACCAGCTCCTCCGCCTCCCGCTGGTACACGAACCCGCGGGAGATCACGTCCGGGCCTTGCACCAGCTGTCCGGTCTGCCGGTCCACCGCCACTAGGGCGATGAGGATCCCGTCCCGCGCCAGGTGCTGGCGGTCCCGCAACACCACCGCACCCACGTCTCCGACCCCGAGGCCGTCCACCAGGACGTTCCCCACGTCCTCCTTCCCCGCCACCGTCCCCTGTCCGTCCCGGAACTCGAACACCGTGCCGTTCTCGCCCACCAGGACCCGCTCCGGGGGTATCCCGACGCTCTGGGCCAGCCGGGCGTTCAGCACCAGGTGGCGGTACTCCCCGTGGACCGGCACCACGTACCGGGGCCGCAGGAGGTGGATCATGAGCCTCAGCTCTTCCTGGGAAGCGTGGCCGGACACGTGGGCTCCCGACCCCGGGCCGTACACCACCTCCGCGCCGTGTTTGAACAGGGAGTTGATGGTCCGGGCGACCATGGCCTCGTTGCCGGGAATGGGGGAGGCGCTGAACACCACGGTGTCGCCTTTGCGGATCCGCACCTGCCTGTGGGAGCCCGTGGAGATCCGGGTGAGGGCGGAAAGAGGTTCTCCCTGGGAGCCCGTCACCAGGAAGAGGACCTTCCGGTCCGGGAGCCGGTTCGCCTCCTCCACGGGCACGTACGCGTCCTTGGCGAACTTCAGGTAGCCGAGTTCGGAGGCCGTGCGGATGACCTCCACCATGCTCCGGCCCACCGCCGTCACCTTCCGGTGGGATCGGGCCGCGGCGTCGAAGGCCTGCTGCAGGCGGTGGACGTTGCTGGCGAAGGTGGTCACCAACACCCGGCCCGGGGCCTCCACGAACAGCTGCTGGAACCGTTCCCCCACCGCCCGCTCGGACGGCGTGATCCCGGGACGCTCCACGTTGGTGCTGTCCAGCAAGAGAGCCAGCACGCCCTCCTCTCCCAGCTCCGCCAGGCGGGCCACGTCCGTGGGCTTCCCGTCGATGGGGGTCTGGTCGAACTTGAAGTCCCCGCTGACCACCACCGTCCCCGCGGGCGTCCGCACGGCCACGCTGCAGCTGTCCGGGACGCTGTGGGCCACCCGCACCCACTCCGCTTCAAAGGGGCCCAGCCGGACCCGCTGGCGTGGCTTCACCGGATGCAGGGAGCCGTCCCGGACCTTGTTCCGCACCAGCCCCACCGTCAGGGGCGTGCCGTAGACGGGCACCCGGAACTCGCGGAGGAGGAAGGACAGGCTCCCCACGTGGTCCTCGTGGGCGTGGGTGAGGAACACCCCGAGGAGCCGCCGGCCGGACCGTCTGAGGAACCCGAAGTCCGGGATCACCAGGTCCACCCCGTACAGCTCCTCTTCCGGGAACATCACTCCCGCGTCCACCAGGACCACCTCGTCCCCGTACTGGAGGGCTGTGCAGTTCTTCCCGATCTCCCCAAGGCCGCCCAGGGGAATCACGCGCAGGGGCGGGCTCGAGCTCCGAATGCGGGAGCGCGCCATGGCCTGTGTCCCACCTCGTCCGAAAAGCTGGCCGACCATCCCCGCGGTGGCGGGGACCCCGGTCCGTTCTCACGGTTTCGGGACAGGCTCCGGGCGTCCTCCTGGGGTTCAGCCTGCCCGGCTGGAACCGCCTCCTCCGCCCCCGCCTCCTCCGCGGCCAAAGCCCCCACCCGCACCCGAGGAGCTGGCAAGGGCCCTGGACAGGGCCTGGAAGTTCGCGAAGGACCTGGCGAGGGAGTCCAGCGACCCCAGGCTGCCCGCCCCTCCCTGGCGGCCCGAGCTCGGCCGGAACCACGTGGCCGGCGCTGGAGTCTCGCCCCGCTCCACCGCCACCAGCTTCAGGTTCGCGAGGAGCTTTTCCGCGACCCCCAGGGCCGTGGCGTACACGAGGTACGTCTCCCACAGGTGCAGGAGGACCGGGCCCGCGTCCTTCATGGCGGAGAAGTCGGCGAGGAACCGGCGGAAGGCCTCCCACCGCCTGACCTCCACGGCAGCCTCCGGGGTGCGCCGGGGGAGACCCCTCACGGCCAGCCCCATCAGGAGGAGGCCCACCGGGGTCACCACGGCCGGCAGGACCCACCAACCGGGCCGCCACAGCGCGAACGAGAGGAACACCACGCCGAACAGGACCAGCACGAAGACGTTCCGGGCTGCCTCACTGGTCGGGTCGTCCAGCCGGAAGTACCGCTGCTCGAACCAGCCGCGGAGGGCAGGGCCCCAGGTCTCCACAAAGCGCAGGAAGTTGCTCTTCTTCCCCAACATCGTCTTGCCCCACGCCTCCAGCTGGTCGCTGGTCGCCTCGCCGCCGGACCCCGCGCGGCGGAACGCCACGTCCAAGACCTCCACTTCGAAGGGTTCCAAGGCCCGCTCCCGCGGGCCCACCTCCACGGGCCTTCCCTCCAACAGGGCACGTCCTCTGTCCGTTAGCCGGTACACGAGGTCCGTGTCCCGGACTAGCCCCAGCACTCCCCGGCTCTCCCGCTCCTCGACCTCCACGTACCCGAGCCGGGCTGCCTCCAGCAGGGTGGCCGCGAAGCCGCGGGCCACGTTCTCCGGACGTGCCCGGGACTGGGTCAGGATGGCGGAAACCACCGCGGGCGGGAGGGGTCTGGGCGGTTCCCGTTCGTACAGCCCCTCGTACGGGACCGCGGGCTCGCGGCCGTAGCGCAGGTACGTCCACACGTACGCCGCCACCAGCCCCAGGGCCAGCAGGACCGAGCCCCCGGCCGCGAGCAGGCCCACCAGCCCCTGCCGCGACTGGCGGCGCTCGTCCGCCAGGAGGCTCTCCCGGGTCTCACCGCTTCGGAGGGGCGCGGCCGGGAAGACCGCGGGGTCCAGCAGGACCCGGACCTCCACGAAGGAAGTCTCCGGGACCCGCCGTACCTCGACCTCCGCGCTCTCCGCGTTCGGCGCGATCCTCAGCGTTCCCGGTTCCGCCCGGCTGTGCACGAACACCTTGAACAGGTCGGGGCTGGCGCGGGGCAGGAGGACACGGACCCGGACGTGGTCTACGGGTGCGTGGTCTCCTTCCACGGCCTGCCAGTAGAACTGCGCCACGTCCGCATACCGCTGCACGGCCCGCTCGATCCGGTAGTGGATCCGGAAGCGCCTGGTGGTGTCCTGTGCCCGGTACGTCCACCGCAAGACCACCTCGTCCCCTACCCTGCGCTGCGTGAACGCCAGGGCCTGCCCGGTGTCCGCGTCCCACACGCCCCCGTAGCGGATCCCGTACACGCCGTACTGCCCTCGGGTGTTCCGGCGGACCTCCGCCCACGTGAACGCCCCCCGGAACCGGAAGGTCCGGAGCTCTTCGACCTCCGCGTCCCCGTCCGGCAGCAGCCGGAAGTGGACTTCCACCAGAGGGTGGTGGTATGACTTGGCCCACCCCGTACCCGCACACAGGGTGAAGGCCACGAGGCAGGCGACCGCCCCGAGCGCTCCCAGCCGGAGCCCCACGCGGCTTCCCCTTCCTCTTCCCGCGAGGTCCACGCTGCTTCCCCTGGACTCGCTTCCCATCCTCGCCCGTCCTCCTCCTGTGCGGCCCTAGCCTGCGGGCGCTGCGCGTGCAGGGATTCTGGTGGCCCCGTCGAAGCTCCTGCTGCATGGCACGCTGACACGCGCAGCCGGGCCGCCCCGGCCCCGTGGGCCGGAGGCCTTCCCGGACGCTCCCAGGGGGAGGTGGAAGAGTTGGTGGCAGCTGCGGCCGTGGTGGCGCTGGTGATCGCCATCGGGCTCTACTTGGTGGCCCTGTACAACCGCCTCGTCACCTTCCGCAACCGCGTGGACAACGCGTGGTCCCAGGTGGACGTCCAGCTCCGGCGTCGCTACGACCTGATCCCGAACGTGGTGGAGACCGTGAAGGCCTACGCGGCGCACGAGCGCGAGGTGTTCCAGCGGGTGACGGAAGCCCGAGCGCGGGCCATCGCCGCAGGCAGCGTGGGAGAGCAGGGGGAGGCGGAGACCACGCTCACCCAGGCCCTGCGCAGCCTCTTCGCGGTGGCCGAGAACTACCCGGAGCTCCGGGCTAGTGAGAACTTCCGGCGGCTGCAGGAGGAGCTGCGGGACACGGAGGACAAGATCGCCTTCTCGCGGCAGTTCTACAACGACACGGTGCTGCGGTACAACACCCTCCGCCAGTCCCTGCCCGCGGCCCTGTTCGCGCAGGCCCTGGGATTCGGGCCACGGGACTACTTCGAGGTCGAGGACCAGGCGCGGCAGCCCGTGGCGGTGCGGTTCTAGCCGACCGGGACTCCCATGGCCTCCCGCATGGCCGCGGCGATCTGTTCCCGTTCCTTGGGCGTGGCCTCCACCAGGGGCAGGCGCGGCTTTCCCACGGGGAAGCCCGCCATCTCCAGGGCCGCCTTCAGAGGGACGGGGTTGGGGGCCACGAACAGGGCCCGGAACAGGGGGAACAGCCGCAGGTGAATCCTCCGGGCCTCCTCCACCCGGCCCGCCTGGAAGTGCGCGATCATCTCCGCGATCTCCCGGCCCACCAAGTGGGAGGCCACGCTCACGATCCCCACCGCCCCCACGCTGAGGTACGGGAGGGTCAGGCTGTCGTCCCCGCTGTAGATGAGGAAGTGCTCCGGGGTGCGCCGCCGGATCTCGGACACCTGGTCCAGGCTCCCGGAGGCCTCCTTGATCCCCGCGATGTTCCGGACCTCGCTCAAGCGTGCCACGGTCTCCGGCAGCATGTTGGTGCCGGTACGGCCCGGGATGTTGTACATGAGCACGGGCAGGTCCGTGCTCTCCGCCACGGTCTTGAAGTGCCGGTACAGCCCCTCCTGGGTAGGCCGGTTGTAGTACGGGACCACCACCAACAGCCCGTCCGCCCCGACCCGCTGGGCCTCCCGGCTGAGGTGGACGGAGTGCGCGGTGTCGTAGGTGCCCGTGCCCGCCAGCACCGCGGCACGGCCCGCCACCGCTTCCCGGACCACCCGCAGCAGCTGCAGCTTCTCTTCGTCCGTCAGGGTGGGCGACTCCCCTGTGGTGCCCGCCACCACGATCCCGGTGGAGCCCGTGTCCACCAGCCTGCGGGCCAGCTCCCCGGCCCGGTCGTAGTCCACGGCGCCGTCCTCCCGGAACGGCGTGGCCATGGCGGTGATGACCGGTCCCCAGTTCATGGTTGTTGCCTCCCGCACGCGTTCTCGCAGGGAGGATTCGACGGCACCCCGTCCCTCCCTGCCCGCGAGCTCGGTTCCGGGAGGTGGCCTACCCTCCCGACCAGCCCCGCCAGGTCGGCGTCCGCTTGTCCAGGAAGGCGCAGATCCCCTCGTGGGCGTCCGGGTGCAGGGCGTTCAGGGACATGACCTCCTGAGCGTACGCGTAGGCCTGGTCCTGGGACAGGTCCAGCTGCCGGTAAAAAGCCTGCTTGCCCATCCCCACCACCGGCGGGCTCGCGGACGCGACCCGCAGGGCCAGCTGGCGGGTTTCCTCCTCCAGTCGGTCCGGGGGCACCACACGGTTCACCAGGCCGTAGCGCAGCGCCTCCTCGGCGCTGAGGGGCTCCCCGGTGAGCAGCATCTCCATGGCCTTCTTCCGCGGGAGGTTCCGGCTCACCGCCACCATGGGCGTGGAGCAGAACAGGCCGATGCGTACCCCCGGGGTGGCGAAGCGCGCCTCCGTACTCGCCACCGCCAGGTCGCAGGTGGCCACCAGCTGGCAGCCCGCCGCGGTGGCCATCCCGTGGACCTGGGCGATCACCGGCTGGGGGATTTGCTGGAGGGTGTTCATCATGGTGGTGCACACCTGGAACACGTGGCGGTAGAAGGCCACGTCCCGCCCCACCAGCTCCGCCAGGTCGTGCCCCGCGCAGAACGCGGGACCCGCACCCCGCAGCACCGCCACCGCCAGGTCCCGCCGCTCCCCGATGCGCTGGAAGCAGTCCGTCAGCTCCCGCATGTGCTCCAAGGACAGGGCGTTCCGCTTGTCGGGGCGGTTCATGGTGACGTACGCCACCGGGCCCTCCGTCTCGAACACCACGTTCCGGTATCCCAGCTCCTGGAGTTGCACCCTCGTCCCTCCCTTCACCCGATGCGTTTCTCCCGGCCTGCCCACTCCCGCTCCCGCAGGACGAACTTCTGGATCTTCCCCGTGGACGTCTTGGGCAGCTCCGCCAGGAACTCCACCCGCTTGGGGCACTTGAAGTGCGCCAGGTGCCGGCGGCAGAAGGCGATCAGTTCCTCCTCCGTGGCGGACTGCCCCGGCCGCAGGACCACGTACGCCTTGGGCACCTCCCCCCAGCGGTCGTCCGGCACCCCTACCACCGCGGCTTCCAGGACCGCCGGGTGGCGGTAGAGGACCCGCTCCACCTCGATGCTGGAGATGTTCTCGCCCCCGGAGATGATGATGTCCTTCTTGCGGTCCCGCAGCTCGATGTACCCGTCCGGGTGCACCACCCCCAGGTCCCCGGAGTGGAACCACCCGCCCGCGAAGGCCCGGGCCGTGGCTTCCGGGTCTCGGAAGTACCCCCGCATGACGTTGTTGCCCCGCATCACCACCTCCCCCAGGGTCTGTCCGTCCGCGGGGACGTCCCGCATGGCCTCGTCCACCACCCGGAGCTCCGGGGCGTGCACGTAGCCCACGCCCTGCCGGGCCTTCAACCGCGCCCGCTCCTCCGGGGGTAGGCCGTCCCACTCCGACTTCCACGCGCACACGGTGTGCGGCCCGTAGGTCTCCGTGAGCCCGTACACGTGCACCACCTGGGCTCCCATTCCCTCCACCGCCTCCAGGACCGCAGGAGGAGGCGGGCTGGCCGCGGTCACCACCGTCACCGGGCGCGGGAACCGGTACTCCGGGGAGGGCCGGGAGGTGGTGAGCATGACCAGCACCGTGGGAGCCGCGCAGAAGTGGGTCACTCCCTCCGTCTCCACCAGCCGGTACACCGCCGCAGCCTCCACCTTCGGCAGGCACACGTGCGTGGCCCCCACCGCGGTCACCGCGTACGGGAAGTTCCACCCGTTGCAGTGGAACATGGGCAAGGTCCACAGGTAGCGGCTCTCGGGGCGCAGGTTCACCTCGATGACCTCCCCCAGGGCGTTCAGGTAACAGCCCCGGTGGGTCACCATGACGCCCTTGGGCCGGCCCGTGGTGCCGCTGGTGTAGTTGATGCTGAGCACTTCCTCCTCGTCCTCCAGGGGCGGGGGGAAGGGTTCCGGACTGCCCTCCTCCAGGAACGCCTCGTAGTCCACGCCGGGCGGAGAGGCGGGCGCCTCCGCCGGAATGAGCCCGTGTCGGGAGTCCACGTCCACCCACAGGACCAGGGGCGCGGGGTCCACCGCCCGACAGCTGGCGGCCACCAGGTCCGCGAGGCCTCTGTCCGCCACCAGGAACCGCGCCCCGGAGTGGTCCAGGATGTACCCGACCTCCTGGGGGGCCAGCCGGACGTTGATGGGCACGAGGACGCCGCCCGCCTGCGGGACCCCAAAGTGCGCCTCCAGCACCTCCTGAGCGTTCCGGCACAGCACTGCCACCCGCTCTCCCGGCTGCAGACCCCGCCTCTGCAGGGCCGTGGCCAGGCGGAAGGTCCGGGAGCCGAACTCCCCGTACGGGACGCGCCGGGCGCCGTCCACCACCGCGAGTTTGTCCGGGTACACGTGCAGGCTGCGGTACAGGAAGCTCAGGGGCGTCAGCAGGGACCGGTGGGGAGGCAGGCGCGTCCACGCCTGGTGCGACCACAGACTCCAGACCCCCGACGGTGTGCGCATGCCGACCCCGCAGAGGGCCGGGCCCCGGGGACCACCTCACGCCGCCCGGCAGCCCCACCCCTCGGCGCTACCGTATCGGCCACTCCCTGGGCGCGTCAAGCACCCGCGGGCGCGGTCGCAGGTAGATCTGGTCCGCGGCCAGGGTGTATACCCTGGGACTCCCCCCGTGTTTACGGGTAGATCTCTCCCGCGAACCGCGTGCCTGCTTCCACCCAGTTGTTGCCCGCTCCACCCCACCCCTGGTTCACGGAGCGCCTCCAGGTGCGTCTCGGTGCACCCTACGGGGGCGCGTCCCGGAAGAACCCCTCCAAGGGAGGGAGACCGGGCTCCCCTAAAGACGCTGCGCGCCTTTGGGGTGGCTTACAGGCAGGCCGCGATGCTGTCGTGCAGGATGTCCACCATGCGGTCCACCTGCTCCTCCGTCACCACCAGGGGCGGGGCCAGGAGGATGGTGTCACCGATGGGATACTCTCCCGCCTGCCCCACCCGGATGCGGGTCACCAGCCCCCGCTTCCTCGCCTCCGCCAGCACGCGGGTCCCCAGCCCCAGGGCGGG
>Ga0272449_1003582_pt1 | contig 13219 bp, 10 predicted proteins | sample YNPCB0241_FD_198679 | JGI IMG/M metagenome (GOLD analysis project Ga0272449, IMG submission 198679) | Hot spring sediment microbial communities from Yellowstone National Park, WY, United States - YNP-CB-024-1 | ecosystem: Environmental > Aquatic > Thermal springs > Hot (42-90C) > Sediment...
GGCGGGCCAGATACCTTTGCCGCCAACCGGTAATTTTATTCGGGCCTCTATGCGGCCATACGTCCAGCTCTGGAGATAATGGGTTTTAATGCGGGCAGAAGTGTATTTCCACGCCAGATACTCTTCGTTGCGGGCTTCGATGATCAGAACTCCGTTCTCGATACGTACATTTTCTGGCCGGTCGGTGTAGTATTGCCACTCGTTATTCCCCCAACCGCCAGCCCCCTTATCGAACAACCAGTTACGGCTGTTCAGTGTCTCGCCGTCAAATTCATCACTCCAGACCAGTATCCACGGTGATACCGTCGGTATCGGTTCTGCAGGTACCGACACGGCTGGGGTGGAGGATGAACAACCCATCAGCAGCAGCGTAATGATCCCTGAGCAGATCATACAGTGGGTTATGATACGAAATAATGGCCGTCGCACAGTCTTCTACCTGTTCCAGTTCTGTTTCCGATTTACCGGTCACTCACAGCGCCAGCATATTGTTACGGGGTTAGCCCGAAACCGTAGGGAAAGAGCGGTTGACCATCACCACTCCCCAGCGGTAGTTGATCGAGGTCGCGCGGCCAGGTTACCGGCAAGCGGCCTTGGAACGGTTGATCACCAAAGAGCACATCAGCAACGCCAGCTCCTTCACTACCGGGCAACCATGCCGCAACCAACGCATCCCACTTTGGCAGATCGTCGGTTACAAGCAGTGGTCGGCCAGACACCAACACAACGAGTAATCGGTGACACGCTTCTTCCATACGTCGCAACACCCGATTCTCGGCAGGTGGTAAACTCAGGCTGGCGCTATCGCCACGCCCCTCGGCATACGGTAACTCACCGACAACAGCAATACAGACGGCATCGGCCGCCCCTGGATCACCGGTAAAACGACCGTGAGGATTGTATTCGATCAGGGTTTCTGGTGAGACGGCTGCCTGAATCCCTCCCAGTATCGTTGTGCCAGGTATAATTGCGCCGGTGCGTCCCTGCCATTCTATCGTCCACCCCCCAGCCTGAATGCCAAGATCGTCAGCGGCCTGCCCACCGATGTACAGATGACCAATATCTTTTGGGAGGGGAAGCAGATTGTTATCGTTTTTCAAGAGCACCATTGATTTCGCTACTGCCGTCCGCGCCAGTTGGCGATGTTGGACACTACCGATCTGATCGAACAAATCGGTATGGGCAAACGGCTGTTCAAATAACCCTATGGTCAACTTAACCGTCAGAATGCGTCGTACCGCATCGTTAATTCGTTCCTCACTCACCACACCGGCTTCGACCGCCCGTGTGAGCGACGTAATAAACCGTTGCGCATCATACGGCACCATGTTCATATCGATGCCGGCATTGATCGCGGTGATAACGGCCTGATCGTAGTCGGCGTTAATCTGATCGATGGCAGCCCAATCAGAAACCACAAAACCGGTGAAGCCCAATTCCTGCTTAAGTACCTCATTGATCCAGTAGGAGCTAGCGTGCATCTTCTGCCCATTCCAGCTCGAATATGAAGCCATGATGACCTGGGCCCCTGCCGCGATCACTGCCCGGTACGGTGAGAGATGCACTGCCCGCAAGAAGGCCTCGTCGCCAAGCGTCTCCCCTTGATCGAGTTGATAATTCTCGGTCGTTGATGATCCCCATCGTGTTCCACCATCACCAAGATAGTGTTTTGGGGTACCGATGACGCGGTTTGGAGCAACAATGTCAGAAGCCTGTAAACCACGGAGAAAGGCACTGGCTAGACTGGCAACGTGCTCGGGACGCTCGGCATACCCTTCGTAGGTGCGCCCCCAACGCACGTCTTGCGGGACCATAACGCCCGGCGCATAGTTCCAGAACACACCGGTAGCCGCCATTTCAAGCGCGGTCACTCGCCCGATCTGTTCTACAAGGAGCGGATCATTCGCGGCACCCAGGCCGATGTTGTGCGGGAAAATAACGGCACCGTAAAGATTATTATGACCATGAACACCATCGGCGCCATATAGAATCGGAATACCGAGGCGGGTGTTGAGGGCTGCATGCTGAAATTCGTTGACCATCGCTGCCCAGGCCGCCGGTGAGTTCTCGTGCTGCGGGTAGCCGCCACCACCGCTTAGCACCCCGCCAATTGCCAGTTCACGAACCTGATCAGGGGTTAGACTATTCTTTTCGATCAGGGTCATCTGACCAATCTTCTCGGCTAGTGTCATGCGCCGGAGCAAATCATCGACACGTGCTGCAATCGGTGCTGCCGGATCGCGGTAGGTCTCGATAGCCGACGTTGGCGAGGGAGAGACGGCCGATTGCCCGCCGCATGCACTAATGACAAACGAAAGCAGGAAGAGATAGATATAACGCTGGACGCGCATAGTTCGCCTACTTCTCAAGATTACTGATCACGACCCCTTCAAGGAAAATGCGCTGGGCAAAGAAGAAGACAATAATCGGGATGACCGCCGAGATCAATGATGCAGCCTGGATGAGATTGGTTGACTGTGAATACAGATTGTTAAACGCGGTGAGGCCAACTGTGATAGGGAACTTATCAGGATGACCGGCCAGATAAATTAACGGTCCAAAGAAATCATTCCAGGCCCAGAAGAAATGGAAGAGAGCAACGGCCGTGAGCGCCGGGCGTGACATTGGCAGAATGATTGAGTAGAAAATACGCAACGGACTGGCGCCATCGATCATCGCCGCTTCTTCAAGGTCACGTGGGATCGAGAGGAAGAATTGACGGAGCAAGAAAACATTTGTACCCCAAGAGAAAAAGGCCGGTACAATCAGCGGTAGCCAGGTTCCTACCCATCCGATCTGGAGGAAGACGAAATAGGTAGGAATAAGGGTGACTGCACCGGGCAAAATAACGGTTGAGAGCATAATCATAAAGAGGATTTGCTTCCCCGGAATACGGAAGCGAGCAAACCCGTAGGCAACCAGGGCTGCCGATAATACAGCGCCAAAGGTTGTGATCCCGGTATAGGTGATGGTATTGCGGAGCAGATTGGGAAAATTGATGGTATTCCAGGCCCGCTCGAAGTTGCTCCACTGAATATCAAGGACCCAGGTTCGTTCTAATTGACGCCACTGGCCCTGCCACTCAATCGGGCCGGCTGCCGGATTTTCAGGATCGAGAAAGAGGCTGCTCTGTCGCCCAGGACGGTACAGGGCCAGTTCGCGCAGCTCGCCATCGATCGGCACAAGGTATACATCGTAGCGTTTCCCTTCGTACTCGAAGGTCTTTTTAGTGGCTGGCCACCACGGTGCACCGGTTTCAGCGATCTGATTATCAGTCTTCACCGCGGTCGTGATCCCGTACACCATCGGAATGAGAAAGAGACCAAGCACGAACAGAGTGAGTCCGGTAAGAACGATCCGGGCAATCATCGTGCGAGCACTCTTTGACAGGGTGCGCATCGGGGCGCGTTGGGCGTGTACCATCACCGTTCCTCCGTCGTGTAAAAGACCCAATAACGTGCAGTACCGAAAAGCACAATGGTAATGATCATGGCAATGATCAGCATTAACCAGGCTAGTGTCGCTCCGTATCCCATGCTGAAGAAGGTGAATGATTGCTTATAGAAGTAGACCATGAAGAAGCGAGTCATACCTTCGGGGAAGCCGGTGCCGTTATTAAGCACAAAAGGAGCGAGGAAATATTGTAACGAGCCGATGACTCCCAGCACCAGTTGATAGAAAATGACCGGCGTTAGGAGCGGAATGGTAATGAAGATCAACCGTTGCAACCAATTGGCGCCATCAATTTCGGCGGCTTCATACAACTCTTTCGGTATCCCCTGGAGTCCGGCCAGGAAAATAATCATTGCGTTCCCAACCCCCCATAGCCCGAACAAGGTGTACGCATAGTAGACCAGATTGGGGTCAGCCAGCCAGCGAAGCCCTTGGGTGCCGGTAGCGCGAATCCCGGTTAATCGTTCGATGATGACGTTAATCCAACCGGTCTGTTCATTCAGAACACCATTCCAGATCAGAACAGTCGCGACCAGCGGGATCATCGTCGGCATATAAAAGAGAGTACGGTAGATGCTGCGGCCGAGAACGTTTTCAGAATTGAGCAGAATAGCCAGGAAGAGCGCAAAAAGGAGTGAGATCGGCAGTGAAATAGCGGCAAAGTGGATGGTACGGCGCAATGAACGCCATACTTCTGCATCTTGAAACAGTGCCCGTTGCCAGTTCGCAAAACCAATGAATCGCGCCTGATCGGGTATTGCCGGGTTAAAATCGTAGAGCGAAAAGCCGAAGGAGGCGATCATCGGCAGCAGATAGAAGGCCAGAAATCCGATGATCCATGGACTGATGAACATCAAACCCCAGCGCATCTCTTTCTTTTCGAGTTGGCTTAGTTTGCGGCGTTTTGCTTTACCGATACTACTACGCAGTGCGCCACTCAGATCGGGAACGATTGCCATAGTAACCCCTTCCTGAACGAACCATCGGTCCTGTCATCGGTGGAGGACCGATGGTTCTACTAGTGATCGTGTGAACTACTTCGCCGCGTCAAAGATTTTTTGCAGATCGGCTTTGAGTTTCGCTACTTCGGCCTCAAAATCGGCATCTGGAGTGTTGGCAAGGTAGTTCCAGAACTCGTTGTAGCGGTCGGTTGTCTCTTGGAAACTAGGCATCCAGCTCTCGTGGTTGGGGTTATCGGCGTATTTCATTGCTTCTACCACGACATCCCAGTTGATGTCGGTCTTATTGGGGAAGCTCGTTTTGTTGTATTCCTGGAAATAGTTGGGCTGGAGTGAGAGCCGGGCTGGCATGCCACCGTAGATAGTCAGGAGTTCGCTGGCATGCTCGGCGCTGAGCATATGGCTCAGAACCTCGAACGCAGCATCGGGGTAGGGGCATCCTTTCAGGATACCAAAGGTGTCGGCGTGCATTTTCGCCGTGATAGTGCCGTTGTAGCTTGGTGTGGCTGCCAGATTCCAGTCGAAATCGACATTACCCAGTGCCCACGGCGCGACATACCACATATGGATGTGGATCATCGCCAGATTACCCGATGAGAACGGACCACCCGGACCTTGCAGGAAATCAGCACCACCGTAAGGACCATTAGGAATAAACCAGTCTTTCCACCAACCATCGTAAGTCCACTTCCACGCCGCTTTCCAGTGATCAGGAATCTGAGCATTCCCCTTCTCATCCACCAGTGAGCCAGGGCCGAAGAAGGTTCCGATCCCACGTGGGTCAGTCCACTGGTTCATCCAGCCGAACTGCACAATCTTCTGGGGATCAAAATTTGGAGATGTCGCATCATTACCGTTGGCATCAACGGTCAGCTTCTTCGCGAGTTCGGTGAGGGTCTCGATATTCCACTCGTGTTCGACACCATTCTCATCAACCCAGGGCGCACCATGCTCGGCTGGCGGGTACGGTAATCCTGCCTCGTCAAACAGGTCTTTGTTGTAGATGATAAATGAAGGGAAGATGGCAAACGGAATACCGAGCTGACCTTCTTCCTTTACCTGATAGAACTTGATCAGGTTTGGATCGAAATCACTCAGATCGTAGTTGTACTTATCGATCAGTGGTTGAAGATCGAGCCAGGCGCCTTTAAAGCTGTCACGTCCCCGGATACCAACTGGTCCGACGACACATGGTGCGTTACCGGCAGCAATCTGGGTAGCCAGGGTGTCGAAGGCAACGTTGTTGTCAACGATCTCGATGACCAGTTCAATCTTATCCTGACTGGCGTTGAATCGTTCGACGAACGCATTCTGGGCCGGGATGGCACCTTCGTCAGAACCGGCGCCAAGGCCAACAAACCAGCGTATCTTCGTGCGACTGCTCGCGGCAGATTGGGTTGGAGCAGAAGCCTGAGTAGGAGCAACGGCCTGGGTTGGTTCACTTGCTGGAGCGGTCGTAGGTTGAGCCGATGGTGTTGACGGGCTGCTCCCACAAGCCGCATTGAGAACCGCGGCCAGCATAAGCATGATACTGACGAACAATAATTTGAACGACTTCATTTGGTTTCCTCCTGTGGAAGTTGTTACGCCGTCGTGCTTTTGATAGAGTTAAAGCTGCATATCCGAACAGTGTGCCTTAACCGGCTTGCTTTCGCCGTCGTGAAATTGGTATAAAGCAGATCAATCAAAAACCTGCTTACCTACACCTCCTTTCAAGGTTGCTTATGGCAACTCTCACGAATAACCAGTTCGGTGGGTAGAATCACGCGCTGAACCGTCGGTTCAGCAGGAGGGTTAAGCAGATAGTCAAGTAACAGACAGGCCGCTGTCTGCCCCAATTTTGCAATCGGCTGCCGCACTGTTGTAAGGGCTGGCGTCATCGCTGCCGCGAGTGGAATATCGTCAAATCCGGCCAGGGCAACGTCATTCGGTACTGTCAAACCGGCCGCCCTTAATGCCCTGAGCGCGCCAAGCGCCATCATGTCGCTAGCTGCAAAAACAGCGTCGGGACGCGGATCAAACCGTAAGAGCGTATTCATCGCGATATATCCACTCTCCTCACTAAAATTGCCCTCGATCACCAGTTCGGGCTGAACTGAGATGCCAGCAGCCGTTAAAGCATCGCAATAGCCCACATAGCGTTCACGGCCAGCGATGATATTCATCGGTCCGGTAATGGTGGCAATCCGACGATACCCACAATGAATGAGATGTTCAACAACCATCCGTGCCCCGTGGCGATTATCAACATCGACGTAGGGGATACCCGGATGCGATATGATCCGACCAATCGAGACTACCGGAATTGTTTCTTGCTGGAGCCACTGCAAAAGGAATTGATCTTCGACGGCTGAGGCAATAATGGCACCATCGAGAAAACCGCGCCGACCGATATGCAGATAGGGGTGATTACCGGTGCTCGTTGCCAGTTCCAGCATCATCGCAAATTGTCGCTCGTTACAGGTATGAGCGATTCCCTCGATCAAGAGCGGAAAGTAGGGATCGGCGAAGAGGGTGTGAATTGGCTGCGGAATAATGATCCCTATCACCTGCGAGCGACGAATGGCCAAGGATCGTGCTGTATGGTTGGGTTGATAGTTGGTTTCGCGAATAGCCTGCCAGACTCGTTCACGCACTGCCGGGTTGACGTGCGGATGATGGTTGAGTACGCGCGATGCGGTGGATCGCGATACTCCTGCCCGACGGGCAATTTCATCAAGGGTGATATTCATAGGAGCCATCACTTACTGGGAACGCTTCCAACTACGTCTATAGTACAAAAGAGCAAGGTTGCTGACTTTCAAAAAAGCGCGAAACACTTGTACAAAACCGTGAAAGCGCTTTCAGCTATTGATGAAAACGAGGCGGTATTGTTGTTGCATAGCCGGGATGTCTCGTGCATTTGATGTTTTCCCAGCATGAAGACTGTCACGTTGATGTGAGCGTGTCTGAATATGTCCTTTCCGAGGGCTGTTTGCTGCCACTCTCATTCATCGCTGGCAGTTCACACTGCTGCCAGGAGAATGATGCTGCGCATTGATCATCTCATTGCACTGGCAAGGACGGCTTCCAACCTGTCCGCATGGTGTGCTGATACGACACATGATTATTTCCGGTTATGCACCGCCGGATGCGGGCCAGAGGCCCGCGCACCCAGAGAACAACGTAGGTTAGCGGTATAAGGGAGAATGGTGATTTTGCACCAATGAATAGATCACCGTGGCGGGATACGACACGGCATGCGTTGATTCTACCTGTTCACTTCAGGAGGTAGGGTTTATAAGAGGACAATACAGAATGAACCGACATGGTTAACCATGCTCACACAGAGGATGGTATCCCCATCTTCGGCTCTGAACCCGCGTCACTGTTTAACCTCTGGTCTTACGCTGATTGCTGCGACGGCAGACCTGAGCGTAATACCCCATCAGTTCGTTCATCACCCGCGGCCACGAACGCTGCTCGGCGATGGTCCGACCTGCCATCCCCTGCACCAATCGCTGATCGTCATTCGCCAGCAATTCGCGGAGACGGGCGCGCAAATCGGAGGCGACACCAGGGGCGAAGAGGTAGCCGTTCTGTCCGTGTTGTATCAGGTCAATCGCACCACCGGCACGAGCGGCAATGACCGGTAACGCCGATGCCATAGCTTCTTGAATAACCTGCCCAAACGTGTCGGTGTCAGAGGGAAACAAAAACACATCGGCGCTCGCATACGCTGTTGCCAGGTCGTTGCCTTTGAGATAGCCAGTAAAGTGAACCGGTAGACCGGCACAACGACGTTGTAGCTCGGTGCGAAACGGCCCATCGCCAACAAAGACCAGGCGGACATCTGGGATGCCACGAATCGCCTCCGGTAGCAGATCGATCCGCTTTTCAGCGGCCAGCCGTCCTACGTAAAGCAGGATGCGCTCACCAGGTCGGGCACCAACTGCTGCCCGCCACGCTTCGCTCCGATACCGTGGGTGGAACCGTTCAGTATCGACACCTCGTCCCCAGATTCGTAAACGGCGGAAACCGGCTGAACGCAGTACCCGCAGCGTAAAACTGGAAGGACACAGATTGATCCGGCAGCGATTGTGAATCCAGCGTAACCAGGCGTTGACCCCATGTTGGAGAAAGCCAAGACTGTAGTGCCGACTGTAGGCGCCGAAATCGGTGTGATAGGAAGCAATCAACGGTAGACCAAGGCGGCGGACGATGCCGGGCACAATTGCACCTAGCACTACCGGGCCAACCAGATGAACCAGTTCAGGTTGGAACTGACGGAGCCGGGCCGTTAACCCTGGTTGAGGCGGGGTTACCTTTACTTCAGGGTAGAGCGGTAATGGCATCCCGCTGAGTGGGACAATCTCGGCCCCAGCGTAGCTCGTCGGCGCACCCTGGGGGGCAAACAAGAGCGCTTCATGACCCTGCTGTTGCAAATATTCCAGCAAATGACAGAGAGTGGTCGTTACCCCATTGACATCAGGGAGAAAGGTCTCGCATACCAGTGCCACACGCATTGTTCCCGACTCCTGACGAGATGCGACTGTTCTACATCATTACTCAGCATAGGCTATTGATATTAAGCAGGTATGCATGGAACATTAAGTGTTGTCTAACGTTTGGTTGTGTGATGTTGTATTGAGCGGGTATAAGGGTATAATGGTATAGTGATAAAAAGCATAGCAGCATAGCGATGTGGAATTGACCAATCGGTACGATGGCAGAACACATCTATCCCAAATGTGGTAGGAGGAAGCGACGAGGAAGAACCTGACGTTCTCACTATCGCTTGCCACACGAAGATATGATATGTACGAGAGGTGTGCAGGTATGATCGACACCGCAACGTCTAGCCGCGATGCCTGCTATCAGCGGTTGCAAAACCTCTTTTCACCGGGAGAACTGGTTTGGATCGAGTCGGAAGAGTATAACAATGAAGGTATGTTCTGGCGGGTAACTTTACTGTGCCGGAATACATCTGGAAGATGGGAGCGGCGGCGCTATCGGTATGACGTGCTTAGCGCAGCCCTGTTCTTTATGGGAGCAACACCGGTTAGCGACGAGGAAGCAGCGCGCATTCGGCGCACTGCTCCTCGCCTGGTCACAGGCCATTCACAACCAGCGAGGATTGTATGACCCTTCACCCGATTGACCCACCACGCCGCTTTGGGAAGCGCAGCCTGATCACCTTTGCAGTGATTGGTGTGCTGGCGATCCTGGTCCTGCTCGCCTTGAGCTTAGATGCCGGTGAGCAGACCCGCTTTCTCACCGGTAGCGGCAGCGTTGTTGTTCTGGCACTACCGGCATTCCTGGCCGGTGTGCTCAGTTTTCTGTCGCCGTGTACCCTTCCCATCCTGCCAGCCTACTTCGCGTTCACCTTTCAGGCCAGCAGTCAGAAACGAGCGCGGATCGCAATGATGGGTATTGCCTTTTTCCTTGGCCTGGCGACAACTATGACTCTCCTCGGCGCCAGCGCGACTGCTCTGAGCGGCCTGCTCTTTGCCAACCGGAGTACCCTTACCTTTTGGGGCGGCTTGATTATTATCGGCTTTGGCATTATGGGAATGCTGGGTAAAGGTTTCGCCGGGCCACAACTGCAAGAGCGTCCGGCTGCTACGTTTGCCGGTTCGTACCTCTTCGGCGCCACGTTCGCACTGGGGTGGACGGCCTGCGTCGGCCCGATTTTGGGTGCGCTGCTGACCCTGCTGGCCGCAACCAGTGATGTTGCCATTCTTCAAGGCGCTGTGCTGGCCTTCATCTATTCGCTGGGGTTAGGGTTACCCCTGATTGTCATTGCCACCTTCTTCCATCGCCTGGGAACCGGATCGCGATTCTGGCGTTTTCTGCGCGGACGCGGCTTTACCGTGAAGGTCTTCGGGCATGAACTGTTTCTTCACACGACTAGCCTTGCCAGTGGTACACTGATGGTTGCAATGGGAATACTGCTAGCAAGTGGACGCTTAGAGTGGATTTCGCAGCAGGCAAATGCTACACCGATGGCCCAATGGTGGGTAGAGATTGAAGCCACCATTGGCCGTCTCTTCGGACTATGAGGGAATATGACCGACACACCAATCCGCGCCGCCGGTTGCATTGTACTGTCCCGCGATCAGATGGGACGACCTCTGGTGTTATTAATCCAAGATCAGCAAGGCGTATGGACATTGCCGAAAGGTCACATTGATGAAGGTGAAGCCGATGAACAGGCAGCCGTCAGAGAGGTCAGCGAAGAGACTGGTATTCACTGTACGATTGCCGAACGGCTTGAACAGATCACGTATCCGATCTACCGCCGTGGGCATTGGCGTGACAAGCAGGTGACTTTTTTCCTGGCCAGCGCAGCGCCCGAACCACCAACTCCGGCTCTGGCTGAAGGTATTCGAGATGCGGCCTGGGTACCCCTTGACGAAGCGAGCAAGAAGGTGGGATACCGCCAAATTCGTACCCTTATTCAACGGGTAGCACGCCGATTAGGTCTCGACCGATATAGCGCACCGTAAGCGGATATACTGCTAAAAATCCTGGCGCTTGTCAACGTTTTACGCTGCTCTGGTGAGAAAGAGAGAAGAGTGGTAAGTGAAATGAGCACAGCAGTATGCGCCGAAGCGGTAACTTTCCTGTTTCGATAGTGATCTGCTGCCAGATTCTCGTTGGTGCGCCGATTGCACCTGTCACCGCTATTGCAGAGGTGGTTTCCACCCCAGAAGTGCTAAATGACCACACGACGCGGGCCAATGGATTAGGGATCACTATCAGCACGTGCTGACATGCTTCGGTATCGCTCCATCCAAGACTGAAGACGCTGAAAATCCCTAAAACTCCTAATACCCCTTCGCATCTCGTGGATAGACGTGCTATAATGCAACATACGGCGCACCAGTATATGCGTGCGTCTTTGGTGAGGCAAACAGGCATTCCTTGTTGCCCAAAGTAGCAGTGTGTTAAGGATACTACCGTGAAAATTACTACTGAGAAATTACCAAAGAGTCTGATCTCATTGAAGATTGAAATCGACCGGGATCAGTTCGAACGAGGGCTTGATCAGGCGGCGCGCCGCCTGTCGCAGAAGTTTCCCATCCATGGCTTTCGTCCCGGTAAAGCGCCTCGTTTTATTATTGAACGCACCTTCGGGCGAGCAGCGTTGATCGAAGAAGCCACAGAACAGTTGATCAACAGCGCCTACAAGAAGGCTATTCAACAAGAAAAGATTGAAGTCGTTGGCCCGCCGACACTCGAACGAATCGACTCCATCGAGCCATTTATCTTCACCGTCAACGTACCGGTGCCACCGACTGTTACTCTCGGCGATTACCGCAAGATTCGCATACCGCTCGTAGTAGAACCGGTGACTGAGCAGATGCTCAAGAATGCCCTGGAAGATACATTCGATGAGCATACGACGCTCCAGGAACTCGATGAACCACGACCGGCACAGCGTGGCGACCAGGTAGAATTACGGTTACGCATGAGAGTAGCGGGCACCGATACCGAAACATCAGCGGAAACCGAGGAATCTTCCACTGCCGCTACCGAAACGTTGGCAGAAGCGGCGGAAGCGACGAGCGAAGCCGATCAGAACAACAACGCTGACGATAATCAATCGCAGTGGCGTGAAGAGATTGTGGTTCTCGAACCCCATCGTCTCTCCAACGAGCTTTACAATGGCCTGGTGGGGATGAACATTGGCGAAAAGAAGACCATCGTCGCGGTAGTTCCTGACGATCATCCCAACGAGTCGTCGCGCGGGAAAAAGATCATCTACGACGTTGAGTTAATCGGTATTAAGCATCGGATTGTACCATCGCAGGAAGAATTACTCGCGCTTGAGAATTTTAATGGTACGTTCGACGAGTTTCAGCAGTTCGTTAGATCAGAGCTTGAGGAACACCAGCTACGCCGTGCTGAGCAAGAACAGCTTAACGCTTTTATCGAACAATTGGTCGAGCAATCGACGTTCGACATCCCAGATGTGATCGTCCGGGATGTGGCCGAGTCGATGCTCGAGGAGCAAGGCCAACAGTTTGCGCGCTTCGGTATTACAATCGATAATGTCCTGCAATATCGGGGTATGACCCGTGATCAGGCAATTGAAGAACTGCTACCGGAAGCAGAGAAGCAGGTAAAGGTGAATCTTGCTCTGGCTGAAGTGATTAAGCAAGAAAAGATCACGGTCAGCCCCGAAGAAATTGAAGCCGAGATTAAGGAGCTGCTGGAACGCTACGACGAGCAACAACGACCACAACTTGAGAAGTCGCTGCGTGGTCAGTTACTCTCGTCAGTCGCGAGTATGGTGATTGATAAGAAGCTGCGCGCACGTATAAAGGCCATTGCAAGCGGTGAGCTCGATGAAGAGGCTGCTTCACCGGTTGTTGCCGACGATGCGCCAGAAACACATACAACCAGCACAACTCACGACGAATCGGCGGCAGGCGCCGATGCATCTGCTGGTGCCGATAGCGGCTCAGCAGTGGAAGCGACCGCTCCTGGCGAACCGGTTAGTCGTTCAACTACTGAATGAGGAGTTTGTTATGAATTGGTCAACACGCTACACCCACGAATGGCGTAGTATGCCGAGTCCGGAATGGCTCTCACAACGACCAGAACTGTTGATTCCTATGGTCGTCGAGAGTACCAGCCGAGGTGAACGGGCTTTCGATATCTATTCACGCCTGTTGAAAGAGCGGATTGTCATTCTGGGAACACCCATTGACGATCAGATTGCTAATTTGATTGTCGCCCAACTGCTCTTCCTTGAGAGTGAAGACCCAGATCGTGACATCTGGCTCTACATCAACAGCCCTGGTGGATCGGTAACGGCC
>Ga0272449_1003584_pt1 | contig 13216 bp, 12 predicted proteins | sample YNPCB0241_FD_198679 | JGI IMG/M metagenome (GOLD analysis project Ga0272449, IMG submission 198679) | Hot spring sediment microbial communities from Yellowstone National Park, WY, United States - YNP-CB-024-1 | ecosystem: Environmental > Aquatic > Thermal springs > Hot (42-90C) > Sediment...
AATTTTTTGTATTTTATCATTTACATACAATGAAGTAGGAAAGTAGCTTAGAGACCATATTATTATGGATGATATAAGAATAATAGTAGACATTCTTTTTAAATATTGTTTAGCCTTGAACCACATGTGTTTAAACATATTTCGCATAGTCGGTATTCTATATGGTGGTAATTCCATAACGAATGGTATTTCATTCTTTTTAAAGAAGAATTTTTTAAGTAAAATAGAAATAACAGCAGCTAAAATTATTCCGGTTAGGTATATAATAAAAATTGCTAAACCTGCATTTTTACCAAAGAATATACCTGTAAATAGGACGTAAATAGGCAATCGAGCACTGCACGACATCAAAGGGTTAATTAATATAGTGACTAATCTGTCGGAATAACTTTCTATTGTTTTTGTTGCCATAATAGCAGGGACATTGCAACCGAAACCCATAAACAAAGGAATGAAAGATTTGCCATGTAAGCCAATTTTATGCATAATTTTGTCCATGATAAATGCTGCTCGAGCCATGTATCCAGTGTCTTCAAGAAAAGAAATGAACATAAACAATAAGAGAATATTGGGCAAAAAGATTAGCACGGCACCAACTCCATTTATTATACCATCACTCAATAAATTGTTAATAATACCACTAGGCAGGTTATTTTTAATAAAACCTGAGGTAAGTTTAACTCCTTCTTCTATGAGTTGAACAGGATATTTACCTAAGTAAAATGTCCCTTCGAATATTAACCAAAGTATAATGAAGAATATAGGAATTCCAAGATATTTGTTAATTAATATGGAATCTATTTTTTTACTAATATTCTTTTTAATGTTTTGACTTTTTTTGTATGTTTCCTTTAGTGCTCCTTCTATAAAACCATATTTTGCATCGCTTATAATTGTTTCGGTATTTTCGTTAAAATCTTTTTCAAGTTTTCGGATGTTAGTAAAGGCGATATTTTTTATTTTATTGTAATTAGGGCAATTTTCAATAATTTTAAATATTTCAGTATCTTTTTCTAATAATTTTAATGCAAGAAATCGTGAAGAGTATTTATCGAGCAAGCTTTTGTTTAGTTTTAATTCTTTTTGTATCTCTTCGATAGCAGTTTCGATATTTTGGCCGTAATATATATGGATATGCCTATAGATGTTATGCCTATCTTCAAATATTTCTATAGCTTCGTTAAGTAGTTGTAAAACACCTCTGCCTCTATTGCCTACAGTTGGTACTATAGGTATTCCAAGCATTTGTCCGAGTTTGTTATAATCGAATATGTCGCCTCTTTTTTGTAGTTCATCGTACATATTGAGAGCGATGATAATTCTTTGGTCCATGTCTATTAATTGTGTAGTAAGGTAAAGGTTTCTTTCTAAATTTGATGCATCTACAACATTTATAATAATGTCGGGATAATTATTCATTAGATAATCACGAACAAAAGCTTCTTCGGGTGTATAAGAAGTTAACGAATATGTTCCAGGTAAATCTGTTATTAGAAATTTGTAGCCTTTATATTTAATTGTTCCATGTTTTAAATCGACGGTAACTCCGGCATAGTTCCCAACTCTTTCGGATAAGCCGGTAATGTAATTAAATAATGTTGTTTTTCCACAATTAGGATTACCGACAAGTGCAACATTAATGGTGTTTGAATTGTCGTTGTTTATTTCTTTGTAAGTTTCTGTTGTTGCAAAAGTATCGTTGTTGTGTGTAATCTGAATTTCTTTGTCTTGTATTTCTATTAATGCGGCTTCACTTTTTCGTAATGAGACCTCGTAATCTAATATTTTATAAATAATAGGGTCGTTCAATGGTGCCGATTGAATGCACGTAACAAGACGTCCTCTGATAAATCCCATTTCAATAATTCTCTTGCGAAAGCTGCCTCTACCTTTAACTTTGACAATGTAAGCTTTTTCACCAGGTTTTAAATCGGAAAGTGTCATGATACAAAGATAAAGTAAAGTGTTAATGAAGTTTATACCTAAATTTTGGTATTTTTTATAAAACTTCTAATTGTAATTCACCTTTTTTTATTTTAATAACTCTGCATTTCCTTTCAATAGGCAATTTATTTATATCAACAGCGGTATAATTTAATACAGCAGCTTTATCTGTTTTTGAATTTTCTGATAAAATAACGTAATACGGTTCTTTCGTTTTTTGTTTTATTCTTTCAACTAATTTTTTAAGTGTAAAAGTATCTACATCGTTTACTTTATATATAGGATGTTGGGGTTCAAGAAATACTTTGCCATTACAATTTATTTTATTTACATTGCAAATAATGTTCATTCCCTCTTTAATGTTGTAAGTAGTGTAATAAATTTGTGGTAATAAATATTTTCTTTCCCATTCGTCTCTAAGTATGAAATATTTTCCGTCGGGTAAGTCTATGAGTTTTTCAACAAAAAAATTGTATTCATGTCCTTCTTCAAGTTGTTTCATAGTTATTGTATAGTAGCTCTTTGATTGTTAACGTATTTTACAATGAATGCTCCAAAAATACCGCAGGAGTTTTTAAAGTTTTTAGCGTCGTCTAATGTTGCAAAGTCGCCAATTGTGTATTTGTATAAACCGTCGGTAAACTCTTCTTTGATAAATTCTATTTCGGGGTAAAGCTCAACAAGCTGATTTTTAGGGATTTTTCTTTTAAAAGCAGCTATTTGAACTCTATAATATTCGGTTAAATTAAGTTTTTGAGGTTTGATTTTTACTATTTCTGTTGTTTTTGGGTATTCTATTACTTGCTTATTTTTTAAATCGTTTTTCCAGCTAAAATCATTTAGAACTTGGAAAGGAATTACTCCAATGGAAATTTTAGATTTGTTTTTATCTTGTATAAAATAAAAATTTCCGTAGATTTCTTTATATCCGCTTATTCTGTAATCTATGTTTATGTTTGCAGTTAATTTAATGTCGTTAATATTAGGTAATTCTAACCAGATGTATTTAGCTAATTGCTCTTGTCTTATAAATGTTGAGCCAGAATTTTCAATAGGCAACAATTCTATGCCTACTGGTAGGTAAACTTCTAATTTTGCAAAGCCCGAAATATTGTTTTTGTGAATTATTATATCGATACTATAATTTTTGCCTGCTTCTAACTTAGGAGGTAATAAAATATCGACAAATATGTCGTTTTGAGAATATAACTTAATGAAGGTTAATAGAATAATATTTAAAATTGCAATTTTCATGAAAACGCAGTCTCAAAATTATAAAATTTTTTTGAATAATTTTTTGAATTGTTTATTCAAACTATGTAAGATTTTCTATGTTTTTCATAGATAATTGAAATTTTCTAAGTTTTTCATCAATTTTAATGACTTTAACTTTAACATGTTGGTGTATATGTAGTAATTCTAACGGTGATTCAATATAATCATCCGATATTTCGGAAATATGAATAAGTCCAGATTCTTTAATGCCAACGTTTACAAATGCTCCAAAGTTTGTAATGTTTGTTATTATGCCATTGATTACCATTCCAACCTTTAAGTCTTCGAAAGTTTTGAGATTTGGAGAAAATTCTAATACTTTTACTTTTAGCCTTACATCGTAGCCTGGATTTTTTATTTCATTAATAATGTCGTCTATTGTATTTATTCCGATATCTTCGGTTATGTATTTTTCTTTATCAATTTTATCAAGTAATTCAGGTTTATCGAAAAGCATTTTAATTTCGACATTTAAATCTTTTGCTATTTTTTCTACAACGTTATAATTATCAGGATGTATTCCTGTATTGTCGAGTATGTTTGTTCCATTTTCTATTCTTAAGAAACCTGCTGATAGCTGAAAAATTTTTTTATTTACACCTTTGACTTTTAAAAGGTCGGTTTTAGTTTTAAATGGGCCATTATTTTTTCTGTATTCTACAATGGCATTTGCAATATTTTTACCAATGCCTGATACATATTTTAATAAATGTTCATTTGCTCTGTTTAGTTTAATTCCGACTTTGTTGACACATTCTATTACTGTATTTTCTAGGCTTTCTTCGAGTAATTTTTCGTCGACATCGTGTTGATATTGGCCAACGCCAATTGATTTTGGTGGAATTTTAACGAGTTCTGCCAAAGGATCTTGTAATTTTCTGCCAATTGAAATAGCACTTCTTACAGTTACATCGTATTGGGGAAATTCTTTTCTTGCGATGTCTGATACACTATAAACAGATGCTCCAGCTTCGCTAACAACATATATTTTTATTGGCTTATAAAATTTTATTTTTGATAAGAATTGTTCTACTTCTCTACTTGCAGTTCCATCGCCAAGGGCTATACAATCTATTTTATAAGATTCGACTAATGAAAATATTTTCTTCTCCGATTTTTTTATATCGTTAACAGGTGGAGTGGGAAATATCGTTTCGTTATGTAATAATATGCCGTTTTCGTCTAAACAAACAATTTTACATCCTGTTTTATACCCTGGGTCAATTGCCAAAATTCTTTTATTAAGAAGTGGAGGAGCAAGTAAGAGTTGTTTTAAGTTATTTGCAAATATGTTTATAGATTCTATATCGGCTTTTTGTTTATATTTTTTAAAAAACTCTTTTTCAATCGAAGGTAAAATATTGTTATAAAGTGATTGTTCTATACATGTTTTAATTATATTTAAATTTTGATTAGTCAAAAATAAAGCAATTATTTGCTTTAATATCTTATTATTATCAATATTTATGCTGACTCTTAAAAATCCTTCATTTTTTCCTCTTAGCATTGCAAGGAACCTATGAGCACGACATTTATTGAGTTTTTCTTGAAAATCAAAGTAATTTTTATATTTTTCGGCTTCCTTTATCTTTTTCTTAATAACTTTTGATGATATTACAGCGTTATTTTCAAATTCTTTTCTAACAATGTTTCTGATTTCTGCGTTTTCTGTGATTTTTTCAATTATAATTTCTTTTACTCCGTTTAATACATCTTCGGCAGTATTATATTCATTTGAAGTATATTTTTCTAAAAGACTGTTATTTATTTTAGCGTTATTGTTTAATATAGCCCAAGCTAAAGGTTCAAGGCCATGTTGCTTAGCCTTACTTGCTTTTGTTTGCTTTTTTGGTTTGAATGGCAGGTAAAGGTCTTCAAGCAAATCCTCGTCTGTACAATTAACAATTTTTTGCTTTAAATCGTTGGAAATTTTTGTTTGCTTTTCTATTGATTCTAATATGTTTCTTTTTCTTTTTTCAATTTTTTCAATGTTTTTGAAATCTTTAAACAGGTTGAATAATATAGTTTCGTTTAAGTTTCCGGTTTTTTCTTTTCTATACCTTGCTATAAAAGGAACAGTATACTCATTAATATATAAAGCATAGGTATTTTCTATTTGCCATTGTTTTAGTGCATATTTATTAATCAAATAATTTATCCAAAATCTTTCCATTTGTTAAAAAATAATTTGCACTAAAATAAGTTTTTTTTTATTTTTACAGACATTTTTTTATGAAATTCTGTTGCATATATATATTGATATTTTTTACATTTTTATTTGATTGTAAAGCTTTATATGCAACTTCATTTATCGGTGATGATGGTTCAGAAGAATTTTTGCATAAACCAAGACGGTCGAAATTTAAAAGACAAAGATTAGGTTCGCAGACGTTTTATTTAGAAGGAGGTTATTTTTATGGCTATTATAAAGGTCTTCGATACTCATTAAATTATGATGGAATATTACAGGCAGATGAAACAAATGCTTTATCGATAAGATTAGGAGTTGGGTATTCGCAGGCAACAAACGACTCGACTGTGGTAGGGCAGGAAGTTTTTTTCCCTGTTTCGATACACGTTTTTTTCGGTAAAAAAAATCATTTTGATATTGGTTTAGGTGGTTATTATTTCGAAAACAGACAAGTAATAACACCGATGTTATTTATAGGATTTAGGCATCAAAATCCTAAGGGTGGCATAATGTATAGAATAGGTGCAGATATTCATTTAGAAAGAGTTTATGACCTAAAAGGTAAGGATTTACAAAAAACAGCTGTATATGGACCTTTGGTATCAGTCGGTTGGTCGTTTTAGAATTATTTTTTCTTTTCTCACTTTGATACCTTCTCTTCGTGAAGTAATGATTAATCGTAATTTTTTAATATATTTAATGCTATTTGTAGTACTTTCAGGTAGAACTCATACAAATTTTAACATAGAACTATAAAAATCAGATGTAAATTAGGAAATGTTATACAATTTAATGCTTTAATAATAAAAAATTATTTTTTTGAAATTCTAATTAGTTGCCCCTTATTAACATTATAAACAATTGATTGTTAATAATTCAAAAATTTTTCAGTAAAATATTCCAAAATTTTATAATTTAGAGCCATAAAACTTGAAATTTATGACTCCAAAAGTTAAAGATCATTATCAGGAAAGTATAATTTTTAACTTAATACTTTGTTGGTTGTACCAACATTTAATGTCAAATTTTTCATCTTTTCTACCATCTCTTTACAAAAAAGATTAAAAGTGATTTTTAAAGGCGATTAATAATCAATGATGATGGAACAAGAATCAATAGTTTTTAAAACCAATCAATTGGAAGTAACCTGTAAGCAATGCGGTGCTAAACTTGTATATGCTCCCGGAACAACGCATCTAAAATGCGAATATTGCGGTGCCGAAAACGAGATTCGCATTGAGCCAACCATTATAGAAGAAATGGATTTTGAGAAATTTATTTCGGAACATGCCGATACTTTACCAAAACATCAAGTTTCTACGGTACGATGCGATGCCTGTGGAGCTCAAACAACACTCGAAAATAATGTTGTTTCCGAATTGTGTCCATTCTGTGGCAGTGTATTGGTAGTTAAAAATACCGAAATTCAAAATGTAATAAAGCCATGGGCGGTTTTACCTTTTAAAATTGATGCTAAAAATGCATTTAATCAATTTCAAACGTGGTTAAGAAAATTGTGGTTTGCACCCAACGATTTAAAAAAATACGCTACACAGCAAGAAAAGCTCAAAGGATTGTATATCCCGTATTGGACTTTCGATAGTAAAACTACGACTAAATACACAGGTATGCGTGGCGACGATTATACTACTACTGAAACTTACACAACAACCGAAAATGGTCGAACTGTAACTCGCACGCGAACGGTTGTTCGTACTCGTTGGACACCCGTGAGCGGAACAGTGCATCTGAATTTTGATGATATTTTAGTTTTGGCTAGTAAATCACTTCCACAAAAATATACCGATAAATTAGAGCCATGGAACTTGACCGATTTATTGCCATTTGACGAAAAATTTTTGAGTGGTTTTAGAACCGAAACATATCAAATAGATGTAAAAGAAAGCTTCGAAATTGCAAAAGAAAAAATGAACAATTTTATCCGTCAAGCAATTAAACAAGATATTGGCGGTGACCATCAACAAATATTAACAATGAATGTTCATCATACCGATGTAACTTTTAAACACATTTTATTACCTATTTGGCTTAGCGCTTATCGTTACAAAAATAAAGTATATCGATTTATGGTTAATGGTCAAACAGGCGAAGTTCAAGGGGAACGACCATGGAGTGCAATAAAAATAATTTTTACTATTATATTTGTAATTTTAATTTTGGGATTAATTATTTATTTTGCCAATAAATAATTTTTATGGAAAAGTATAATGTATTAATAATAGGTTCAGGAGGGCGCGAACATGCACTTGCATGGAAAATAAAGCAAAGCAGTAAACTAAATAAGCTATTCGTAGCACCAGGTAACGCAGGTACTCAACAAATAGCAGAAAATTTGCCTATTAATCCACTTGATTTTAAAGCAATTAAGGACGCTATTATTACACATAATATTAAAATGGTAGTAGTTGGACCAGAAGAACCTATTGTAAAAGGAATATCTGATTATTTAACCACTCAGCCAGAAACTCAGCATTGCTATGTTATTGCACCTTTATCGGTAGGAGCACAACTCGAAGGTAGTAAAGCCTGGGCTAAAAATTTTATGATAAAATACTGTATCCCAACAGCAAAATATCATATTGTAACTAAAAACAATTTAACCGAAGGAAAAAACTTTCTAAAAAATCTTACACCACCTTATGTTTTAAAAGCAGATGGATTAGCTGCTGGCAAAGGAGTATTAATAATACACGATTATCACGATGCTTGCGTAGAACTTGAAAACATGATTAATGGTAAATTTGGTGATGCAAGCAAAACCGTCGTAGTAGAGCAATTTTTAAAAGGTATTGAATGCTCATACTTTGCACTTACAAATGGCGAAAAATATGTTATCTTACCCGATGCCAAAGATTATAAACGAATAGGCGAAGGAGATACTGGGCTCAATACCGGCGGAATGGGATCCATATCACCTGCTCCATTCTTGACCGAAGAAATTCGAAAAAAAATTAATAATCTTATTGTTCACAGAACCATATATGGCTTAATTCACGAAAAAATAAATTATAAGGGATTCATTTTCTTTGGCTTATTAATAAGCAACAACTATCCGTATTTAATTGAATATAACGTCCGTTTAGGCGATCCAGAAACACAGGCTATTCTACCAAGAATCAAAACCGATTTGATAGAATTATTCGAAAGAGTTTTCAATAAAACATTAGACACATACCAAATAAGTATTGAAAATAATTATTCTGTCTGTGTTGTAGCTGCTTCAAAAGGTTATCCTTTAGAATTTGAAAAAGACAAAGTAATTACAGGCATAGAAAACGTCGATTCACTAGTATTTCACGCAGGAACTAAATTTGTAGATAATCAATTACTAACTAACGGAGGTAGAGTATTATCAATATGTAATCAAGCTAATAATTTAAAAGAAGCAAAAGAAAAAGTATACAATTCAATCAAAAAAATTCACTTCGAAAATATTTACTACAGAAACGATATTGGCTTTGAATTCTAATATATGCTTAAAAAAATATTATACGAAAATACAATTCAAAATTTCTTATTTCTGTTTATTCTCATAATTTTTTTACCAGCATTACATATTTTCATCAATAAAACTATAAATAATAACACTTATATTTTTATTTATGGTAACTTAAATTTACCAATTAACCAAACTTTATTCTTTATAATTTTTACAGTATTTACTTCAATATCAGCGTTTTTATTATATTACTTCAACTATAATTTTAATGAAACATTTTCAAGAATATTGCCTTCTTTCAGTTTTATAATCTTAATAAATTACCTACCAATCAATCATATAAAACCTATCAACTTTTTAATTCTCCCTATTTTAATTGAGCTTATTAATATATTATTTAATGCATACAATCAAGAGAAAGTATACAAATATCTCTTCAATTTTAGCTTTCTTACTTCAATAAGCAGTTTCATAAATTTTAATTTTATTTTTATAATCTTAACATTATACTTATGGTTAATACTATTTAGAACATACAACATAAGAGAATACATTCTGCCCTTAGTTGGATTAATTATACCTTATTTAATTATAGACACAGTAACATTTATTTTTTCAGGTCAAACAAATTTTTTTTCTATATTGTTCAACAGAATTAATTTTAATGGAGATTATCACCCCGAATTTTCTATCATTATTTTATTTTTAATTTTTATATTTTTAATTTACAACTTCCTTAAATTCAGACATCATTTAAAAAAGGTAAAAAATAGAAAATACAATACATGGATAATTTTTTCAACTGCTTTATTATGGATATTATACTTTATTTTACACGAACAAATAATCGTTTTGTCTATTATAGTTTTTATGAGTTTTTTATTAACTATAAATTTAACTATTTTTGAGAAACCATTTTTTTCAAAACTTTTTTTTATAAGTCTTTTGTTATTAAATTTAGTGGTTTTTTTGTTTAACATTTAAATATATGGAATTTTTGAACGATGAATTCTTTATGAAAGAAGCTATAAAAGAGGCTCAAAAAGCTCTTGAAAAAGACGAAGTTCCAATAGGAGCAATAATAGTCCATAATAATCAAATAATAGCAAGAGCTCATAATTTAACCGAAACTCTTAACGACGTTACAGCTCATGCAGAAATTCAAGCAATAACTGCAGCTTCAAATGCTCTCGGTGGAAAATATTTAAAAGATTGCACTATTTACATTACATTAGAACCATGCCCAATGTGTGCCGGAGCTTTATATTGGTCGCAAATAAGTAAAATTGTTTATGCCTCACAAGACTATAAAATGGGAACTTTTACAAAAGGACACAATCTGATACACCCTAAAACTATTGTAAAAAAAGGGATTCTCGAAGAACAAAGCATAGAACTTTTACAAAAATTTTTCAAAACAAAACGAAACAAATTTTCTATAAATAATAATTAATTATGAAACCTTTTGAATTTGATATTCATAAAATTTATGGTCAAAACAAACCTTGTATTGGTGTATTTTGTTCTTCATCTGACGAAATAGACAACATTTACAAAAGCACAGCAGAAGAGTTAGGCGAATTAATAGCAAGAAATGGTTACGACTTAGTTCACGGTGGTGGAAAAATAGGATTAATGGGAGTTCTTTCTCGAGCCGTTCAAAAACATGGCGGTAAAGTAATTGGTATCTTACCAGAAAGCCTTAATATTGAAGGAATTGTCTCAGATTTGGACGACGAAATAATTATTACCAAAGACATGACAGATAGAAAACAAGAAATACGTAAACGTAGTAACGCTTTCATAGTTCTACCAGGTGGATACGGAACAATGGAAGAATTTTTCGAAACTACTACTCTTATTCAACTCAATTACATAAATAAGCCATTAGTTATGTTAAATATCAATAACTATTACGATCCATTGCTAAACTTTATCAATTCGGCTGTTGAAAAAAAATTCATCAATGCCCAACATAAAAACATTTTTTACATCACAACAAGTTGTAAAGATGCAATTGATTACATTAACCAAAAACTAAAAGTTTAAAAATATGAATATTGATGATTATTTAAAAACTAATGAAAGCAGAATTATTGAAGAGCTTTTTGGCTTATTAAGAATTCCATCAATAAGTGCTAAGATCGAACATAAAGACGACTGTTATAAAGCTGCAAATTACTGGAAAGAAATTTTATTAAAAGCCGGTGCAGATAAAGCGATAATATACGAAACTAAAGGCAATCCTATTGTTTATGCCGAAAAAATTTTAAATCCAAACTACCCGACAGTTTTGGTATATGCTCATTACGACGTCATGCCTGTCGAACCGATCGACTTGTGGACAAGCGAACCGTTTAATCCTGTCATTAGAGACGGGAAAATTTATGCCCGTGGTGCCGACGACGACAAAGGGCAAGGTTTTATGCATGCTGTTGCATTCGAGTATTTAGTCAAAACAAATCAACTGTCATGCAATGTAAAATTTATGATTGAAGGAGAAGAAGAAATAGGCTCTCCTTCTATGATTGAATGGTGTAAAAATAATAAAGAGTTATTAATTGCAGATATAATTTTGGTTTCAGACACTGGAATGATTGCAGAAGATATTCCTTCAATAACAACAGGTTTACGTGGACTCACTTACTTACAAATAGAATTAACCGGGCCTAACAGAGATTTACATAGCGGATTATACGGCGGTGCTGTTGCCAATCCTTTAAATGTATTATGTAAAATTATCTCATCTTTAACCGATGATAACGGTAAAATTACAATTCCTGGTTTTTACGATGATGTAATTGAATATACTGATGAACAAAGAAAAACATTAAACCTACGACCTTTTGACGATGTAAAATACAAAGACTCAATAGGAGTAAAAGAATTATTCGGCGAAAAAGGTTACACAACTATAGAAAGAACTGGGATAAGACCTACACTTGACTTATGCGGAATATGGGGAGGCTATACTGGCGAAGGATCAAAAACTATAATACCTTCTAAAGCATATGCAAAACTTTCTTCCAGAATTGTCCCTAATCAGAATCACGAAAAAATTGCTTCTTTAATTAAAAACCACCTTCAAAAAATTACTCCGCCGTATGTATCAATAAAAGTTGATATTTTACACGGCGGACAACCTTATGTAACTCCATTAGAGTTGCCTGCTTTAAAAGCTGCTAATTTAGCTTTAAAGGATGTTTTCGGCAAAGACCCAATACCTATTATGAGCGGCGGTAGTATTCCTATAATTGCTACATTTGAAGAAATACTCGGTTTAAAATCTTTATTATTAGGCTTTGGACTTGAAAGTGATGCTATTCACAGTCCTAACGAGAACTATCCTTTAAAAAACTTTTATAACGGCATTAAAAGCATAGTAAAGTTTTATCAATACTTTGCTCAAATATAAAAACTCAAAGATTTAAATTATGAATTAATTCCTTCATAACTTTTTTGGAAACATTTAATTTATAAATACCCTGCAATTTTTTAGTTTCTTTTATTTTATTTACGAATTCTTCATCGTTAAAAGAGTCATTAAGAGGCATTATTATAAATATATAATCTAAATCATAAGCTTTTATAAAGCTTTTACTTAATAATACATACGATACATTATTCTCCTGAGCAAGAAAAAATTCCTTATTATCTCTTTGCATCATAGTAAACTTTAACTGAAATAATTCTTCCATCAATAAAATAATTTCATGTGGTAATTTTTGTGTAACAAGCCCTATAAAAATATATTTAGGAGAATCAAATTCTACTACTTGCTTTTTCTGCAATTTATTTACCATTTTCTATCTTTCCAATTTATCTTTATAAAAATTGAAGCTAATGGCACAAAACTAATATAAAAATAGTATAAAAACCAAACAACAGGAAAAAATAGCCAATACTTATATGATATTTTAATAAGTTTGTTTGCTTTTCGCACAAAAAGTAAATCTACAATTAACTTTAAGATTATACATACAAAAAAAATTTCAACACTTTCGCCCCAAAAAACAATTTTTAAAAAAGTTAACAAACCAATAAAATGTGTTAAAAAAATAAGCAAAGAGAAAAACAAAGCCGCTGTATTTCTATAATAAACAACTTTAGACGACCACCTTAAACGTTGTCGAATAAAACTCTTTAAGCTACTGTTAGGATTTACATATACCACTGCATTATCATCGAATATAAACTTTGCTTTATTGTATTTTTTCAGATAATTATGCAACAAAAAAACATCATCACCCGAAGGAATCATTAAATTTATATTTTCGTATAATTCAGCAATTATTTCTCTTTTAATAGCCATATTTGCTCCACTTGCTAAAAAAGTATAACCTGCA
>Ga0272449_1003585_pt1 | contig 13215 bp, 10 predicted proteins | sample YNPCB0241_FD_198679 | JGI IMG/M metagenome (GOLD analysis project Ga0272449, IMG submission 198679) | Hot spring sediment microbial communities from Yellowstone National Park, WY, United States - YNP-CB-024-1 | ecosystem: Environmental > Aquatic > Thermal springs > Hot (42-90C) > Sediment...
GGATCATACCTATCCACTATCCTGGAAAGTTCCGTCACGAGGATATCTCCGTTTACATAGGAGTCCAGTACGAGAAACATGTTTAGGTGTTCAAACCCTTCTACTTTTCTTGTCTTGATCTGATCGAGAACTGGTAAGCATGCTTTTTCCAGTGCGGAATGGAGCCCTTGATGGATATTTGTACCAACCGAATAGGTGAATTTATAAGAATCGCTCTTAACTATCGCAACAATCACACCTGAGTTCAAAACAGTATTTTCTGTAAATACGATGCCGAGCGCTTTTAAAGCAACATAGGGCACATCCTTACCAATAGCCTGCAAAACACCCTTTACAACAGGGTCCAAGTCATAGTTCGAAGTTGCAAAAATGAATGCAAAATCTGGCTTGGTTTTAGAGAGTTTTTCAAAGGCAGCTCTGCCGGCCTGAACCCCCGCCTTCCATGGAGAAGGATCCTGCGAGAAACCCGTAGTCATTCCAGAAACCAAAATAGGACCACGCTGAACTTCCTCTTCAGCCCCTCTACCTACCCCAATTCTCGGGATAGTTGGTTCTCTTTGCATTTTTTTCCACCAATCATCATTCAGGAAAATTTTCTAATCCTCCTTTTGCAACATTATATTAATAAAGCAACTCAAACCAAAAGTCAAGTTATAATTTTGTTTTCATTTACTTGAAGCCAAAAGCCAGCTTTCACCCACACCTATTTCAACCTTAAGAGGGACTCTTAACCTGCAAACGCCTTCCATCTTTTCTTTAACTATTTGGGTTACCGCATTAATTTCTTCTTCCTTTACTTCCAGAAGCAACTCATCGTGAATTTGCAAAATTATTTTCGATTTAAACCCGTTCCTCTTTAATTCGTTGTATATCTCCACCATGCTAAGCTTGATGATATCAGCGGCAGTTCCCTGAATGGGAGTGTTTATGGCAATTCTTTTGCCCTGCTCAACAATATTCGAGTTTCCAGAGAAAATTTGAGGCACCTTCCTGATTCTTCCGTATAGCGTTTTTACGTATCCATTTTTCAGAGCAAATTCAAGATTTTCTTTGATCCACCTCATCACGCCAGGATAGGTGGCAAAAAAGTTACCTATGAAAGAATTTGCTTCTTCAACAGAAATATTTAACTCCTTTGAAAGTCCATAGGGAGACATTCCGTAGATGATGCCAAAATTCACTGTTTTAGCCTTTCTCCTCTCGGCTTCTGTTATTTCATCTGGCCTTTTTCCAAAAATGTAAGAAGCGGTAATAGTATGAACATCTAAATCTTTGTTAAAAATATCTATCAATCTCTCATCGCCCGAAAAGTGTGCGAGTATCCTCAATTCTACCTGGGAATAATCGGCGGTAAGGATCTTATAACCGGGCTCAGCAATTATCATGTCCCTGATATTTTTTCCAAGGGGAGATTTTATGGGTATAGTTTGGAAATTGGGATTATAGCAAGAAATTCTACCGGTCGCTGCCCCCACCTGGTTATAACTGGGATATATTCTATCAGTCTTCTCATCCATTAATTCTCTAAAAACATCCACATAGGTACTTTTCAGCTTGAAGACTTCCCGATACTCCAGTATTGCAGAAGGAAGTGGATGAACTTCGGCCAGCTTTCTAAGAGTCTCTTCATCGGTAGAATAACCCGTCTTTGTCTTTTTAATGGGCTTCAATTTGTGTTTTACAAATAGGACCTCGGCTAACTGTTTGGGAGAATTCACGTTAAACCGCACACCCGCTAATTCGTAAACCTTGTTTTCCAACTCCTTGATCCTTTGCTCCATTTGCAAGCTTAAATCTTCCAGCTTCCGTCGGTCAATTTTTATCCCGACTTTCTCCATTTCTGCCAAAACTCTTTGAAGCGGAAGTTCTATTCTCTCGAAAACCTCCCTTAACTCAAGTTTTTCTATCTGACTTTTCAAAAATTTATAAGCCCTTGCAGAACAATCACATATCTGAGCTTCCCTTAATTCTTTTCTTTCCGAGAGTTTTATCCCAGGCCATTCAAGAAAGATCACATCGGGCTCAAACTTTGGCTTATCACTATCCAGAAGAAAAGAGGCCATAAGAATATCAAAATCCAAAGTACGTTTCATGTTCTCAATTTCTTTGTAGATTTTCTTACTCTCAAAAGTCACCAATTTGCCTTGAAAGTTTTCTAAAAATGAAATGCCTTTCTCCATGGGGACCTTGTAAACCACATTTTCACCACTAGAAAGTAGCAGATAATCTCCGAGTATACCTATCGAAATATATTCTGCGCTCAAAAGGTTCATAGGAATATGCGACGCCGTTACGATCTCCGGGGTAATTTCCTCAGCAATTTCCCTCATCAAAGAGTAGAACTCAAGTTCGCGGAAAACCTGAAGAAGTTTCTCCTTATTCCACGGACGCAATTTCATCTCTTCAAAATTAACACTATCCAGTACATTAGTTCTCAACTTATTTAATTGGAGAGATTCCATAATAAAATTTCTATGAGCCTTGATCTTTCGAATTACTTCATCGCTACCATCCTCTAAACTCAAAATTTTCTCCAAAGATCCATATTTGTTGAGGACTTCCGCCGCAGTCTTTTCTCCAATGCCCGGAACCCCTGGAATGTTATCGATTTTATCTCCAACGAGAACTAAGAAATCAGGAATTTGAAAAGGTTTTACACCAAACTTATCGAGAATGTCTTTTTCCGTAATTATTTTAATACCGCCTTCTCGAGTGTCTATTATGTAGACTCTCTCAGAAACAATCTGGTATAAATCCTTGTCAAGGGTAGCTACAAACACTTCAAAACCTTTACTCTCCGCAAGCTTGCTTAATGTCGCAATCACATCATCGGCTTCAACGCCGGAAATTTCGTATCTCTTCAAGTTCATTCCATCCAGTATCTCTTTTATGTAGGAAAGTTGCAGGGCAAAATCAGGTGGTGCCTTAGGCCTTTGGGCCTTGTATTCAACAAAAATTTCGTGCCTAAAGGTCTTACCCTTCGCATCAAATACAACAGCAACGTGGGTGGGCTTAAGCTCCCTAAGCATTTTCATTAAAGAATTAGTAAAGGCATAAGGCCCGCTTGTCACAATACCTTTGCTATTAATCAAAGGCTTGTCCCTGAAAGCATAATATGCCCTATAGGCAAGGGAAGCGCCATCAACAATTAAAAGCCTCATAGCAAAAGACTCTTTAAAAATCCGTAAAGAATCTGAAATAAAAGTAATAATCCCCCTATTATGCCAAAAACTTTGTGGGTTCGTCTCTTTAATTTCTTGGAACTAAACAAAAATCCAGACAGGATAACAAAAAGCAAAAGTACAAAAACAACAACTCCTGTAATACAATGGATGTCCAAAATACCCCCTGCATATATCAACATTAAGATCAATGCGGAAGAAAGCAAAATAAAACCTATAAGCAGGAAGAGATGGTGTAACTTCCTTTTGTGCTTTCTTGCAAAAAAGATGGCAACCACCATAGATAGAAATCCTGTAAGATTCAACAAACCGTGAAGAAGTCCCATATTTAATGCTCAAACTTTAATTTAATCATACCCCTTACTAAATCGTGTTTCTTTTTTATATTATGGGATTTCGCCATGGCATAAATCAATGTCATTTCTTTACCCCTGACCACAGGCCTATCAAATCTGTCCTTAGTATCTAACAACCTCTTGAACTCAACCACATACCCCGTAGAATTAATCCTACCTTTAACATAGAGAATATTGTCTTCGCCACCGAGTTCCGAGTCACTTTTATGAGGTCCATAAACCCCGGTGGAATAAGAATCCAAAACTTTAAGAGATCCATTTTCGATGAAAATCAAGAAAATATCTGCATTCTTCATGCCCTTCTCAGGATCAAGGCCTATGGCAGACCAGCCGGAATTCCTCGCCTCAATCCCAAGGTAAATATAGGTGGAATCGATCTTGTAGTGGAGAATAAGCCTTTCTTTTACGAGATTTAGCGTGTTAGTGTATTCCCCATCTTTAATTGACCCATCTGCTGTCCAGGGTATGGTGCCTTCAGCAGCTAGACTATAAGCAGCCATCAAAATTAAACAAGCGATTTTTTTAAAAACTCTCATGTTCCAATTCCCTTTTAAATTATAAAAGCTCCCACTAAAAATTCAAAAATCGGGCAACCTGTGAAGAGGGCTACCATACGCTTTAATTCCAACAAGCACCACAAAAATTTTTTAATCATCAGGGATTGGTTTATAATTTTAGCATGAAAAAAATAACGATAATGTTGCTCCTTTTAGTTTCAAGCCTTTACGCACGGGGCGGTTCCGTATTTAAGCTCGGTGCGAATTCTTCTATGATCATAGAAAACGGTAACGCATACCCCGTAATCGGCATAACTGCAGGTTTTTATCCCGTTCCTTTTTTCTTCGTCGAGGGCTCTGGTGAATACATCATAAAGCAAGATGCACAAGAACTATCCCTCCCTCTTACCATTAACTTTGCTTACCCTTCAAGGTACTTCAGACCTTACGCCGGTATTGGAGCTTCGTATCATTTCTTAAATTACTCGGATCAAAGGAGCCAAACCTTAGGGGGAAGGTTAAAAGCCGGCGTTACCCTTTTTGACACTAAAAATACCTCCGGCGCTTTCGAAATTACCTATGAGGTTCCTGATATCAAAACTTCGAAGGGTAGATGGTATTTCACAGGGCGCATTGACAAAGGATTTAACTTGGCCTTCTAAACATGGATAAAATACTTAAAGCTGGCATTGCGCAAATATCTTCAAGGCTTGGGGACATAGAGTTTAACAAAAGGCAAATTATCAAAGGTTTACACCTCGGAAAAGAGAATGGAGCCGATATAGTTGTCTTTCCCGAACTTTCTTTAATAGGCTTTGGCTCCGGTGATATTTACCTTGACAAGGTGGAAGAAAACCTGGAGGCCCTTAAAGAAATTATCGAGGAAACAAAAAAGCTAAATCTATGGGCAATCGTAGGATATGTAGATAAAGATGAAAGAGGATTCTTTTATAACACCGCGGCTCTCATAGGAGCAGGAGAAATAAAGGGTAAATTTGCAAAAACTCAGCTTACAAACTACAGACTCTTTGATGAAAAACGTTATTTTAAACCTGGTTCCACCCTTCCCGTATTTCCGACTCCCTTTGGGAAAATAGGAATTCTTATATGCGAAGACGTTTGGTTCCCCGAGGCTGCAAGAGCTTTGACTTTTAGAGGCGCAGAAGTAATTTTTGTCCTTTCTGCATCCCCCTTTGACAGAGGCAAAATTGAAATATGGGATGACTTTCTAAAAGTTAGGGCCTTGGATAATATCATCCCCTTAGTCTTCGTAAACATGAGTGGCATTCAAGATGGCGTAACCTACTGGGGAGGTAGTGCTTACTATTCTGCTTCTGGAAAGCTCATAAAAAGGCTTAAGCTCCTTGTTGATGATTTCGAGGTAATACCCGTTGATCTGGAAGAGCCCAAGAGGCTTCGAAGAAGAGATATAAGAGTCAGGGAGGTAAGGAGAGAAATCCTTGAGGAGATCTTGAGGGCTTATGAGGAGATGTCTAAATGGATATAAACATTGAGATTTACCTAAAAGAAGAGGAACTCAAACTCTACAAAGATATTATTGTAAATTCCATAAGGGCCAGATTTGAAAGTGTGAAAGCATCCATTGGTATAGTTGCCCTTTCAGGCGGCGTTGACTCATCTCTCGTAGCAGCATTGAGTAAAGAAGCCCTCGGTGATAAACTACTGTGTCTTATAATGCCCGAAGAAAATGTCTCCCCAAAGGAGGATATTGAGCACGCTTTAGAACTTGTTAAAAAGTTCAATATCAACTACAGAATTATCAACATCAACGGTGCCGTAGACTGGTTTAAAAAGCGGTTCGAAGAAATTGATTTTGAAAACAAAAACGAGAAACTGGCCGTTGCCAATGTAAAACCAAGAGTAAGGATGATTTTAAACTACCTTTATGCCAATGCATTAAACGGTATAGTAATAGGTACATCCAATAAGACGGAATTACTCCTGGGTTATGGGACTAAATACGGTGACATTGCAGTAGATTTCTATCCCATCGGTGACCTTTACAAAACCCAGGTTTGGCAACTGGCAGACTTCGTAGGAATACCAACAGAGATAGTGAGGAAAAAACCATCCGCAGGTCTCTGGGTTGGTCAGACAGACGAAGAAGAATTGGGCCATACTTACTATGAAATCGACAGAGTCCTTTATTGTCTTGTAGAGCTCGAGCTCTCCGTTAGGGAAACCAGCAAAATCTTGAACATTTCTGAAGAAGCAATAAATGACATCTATCGCAGGGTCATCGCCTCAGAACATAAGAGGAAGATACCTATTATTACCAGACTTTCCCGTATGTGCCTCGACAAGGACTGGAAATACCCAGTAGATAGGCACTAAGGATTAAGCTAAAACAAAAAACATCCCAATTCATAACTTCGGGAGTAATTCTGGGTTGACAAAAAGGTCAATGTAAGGTGGATAGTAGGTACACCAAACATAAAAGAACGCTGAAATTAGGTGAACCTCCCGAAAATTGAAGGTGCCAAATACCACACGAGTACAATAAACCAGGGCAACTGTACAGTGATGAAAAGTCTCGAAAACCAAAAAGAGTCTCTATTTGTTAGTTTCTTTTTCACAAAGAGGTACTCTGTAACATTTGCAAGCAAGTATGCCCAGAACACCATTTTAAGATGCTGAAAAAAAGACTCACTAATACCGCAAAAGGGTTTAAGAAAGGCAAGATGGGTAATATCATAACCAAAGTGAAGTATCGAGAAAAGAACAAGAAACAAAAACACCTTAAACTAAACCTTCATACCTTTTTAGCACTCTAAATACTAAAGCCATGAACGGCAAAAGAAAAATAATAATAGCCGCGACCTCAGAAATTCCTCGACATTACTGCACCGAACCTTCCCAACATAAACGTCTTTTTATGAAAATCTGCAGGGTAAATCTTATTTAAATTTAAAAAGCTGTAGCTATTTTTTCACAAACTTAACCTCATTATCGTAGTCGATTAGCACTTTATCCGCAGGTTTGATCTCACCCGCGAGAATCCGATCAGCGAGAGGGTTTTCAACGTACATCTGAATTGTTCTCCTTAAGGGCCTTGCACCAAGTTCTGGGTTATAACCCGTCTCAGCCAAAAAATCAACGAGATTTTTAGTCCATTCGATTTCGATATTATTCTCTGCCAGGCTCTCCTTAACCTCACTAAGCTGGAGTTCAACAATCTCCCTAACTTCCTGAGGACCAAGGGGGTTAAAAAATACAAACTCGTCAATCCTGTTCAAAAACTCAATCTTAAAATATTTCAGAAGTTCAGGCATTATTTTGTTAACCTGGTTCTGGTGATAATGTTTTATTTCATCATCGCTCTTGATAAACCCGATTTGCGGGGCATCCCTAAATTGATACTGAATATTGGAAGTCATAATTATGAGTGTATTTTTAAAGTCTACCACGTGGCCCTGCGCATCCGTTAGCCTTCCAGCATCGAAAATCTGGAGCATTATATTAAACACATCAGGGTGGGCCTTTTCAATTTCATCAAACAGGATCACCTGATAGGGACGCCTTCTTACCGCCTCCGTCAATTGTCCACCTTTTTCAAATCCAATGTAACCCGGAGGCGCACCGATCAACCTCGAAACAGTGTGCTTTTCCATATATTCAGACATATCTATTCTCAAAAGCGCATCCTCGTCATTAAAGAGGAGCCAGGCCAGTTGTCTTGCCAGATGAGTTTTACCCACACCCGTGGGTCCTAAGAACATAAAGACCCCTATTGGTCTGTTCCGTGGCCCCAAACCAGCTCGAGAGCGCCTGATTGCCTGAGCCACGACTTTAATTGCGTAGTCCTGCCCTTTAACTCTTTTCCTGAGTTCATCCTCCAAGTAAAGAAGCCTTTTGGCTTCGTCCTCCAGTAATCTTAATGCCGGAATGCCCGTCCATTTCGAGACTACTATGGCTATATCATTGTCATCAACAGCATCGTCAATCCCTCGCTCTTCAAGCCATCTCTTTTTGCGTTCTTCATATTCGCTCTCCAGTTTAGAGAGCTCCTCTTTTATCCGATCTATTTCAGTAACTTTTCCAAACTGACTAAGCAAATTTATTTGGTCCCTCAATGACTTAACCTTGCTCTCTAAACTCTTGAGGTCTTCAGGCATTTCGGAAAGTTTTATTCTCAACATGGAACAAGCTTCGTCTAACAAATCTATAGCCTTATCAGGCAACTTCCTCCCCTGTATGTATCGATCAGCAAGCTTTGCCGCAGCCACAATCGCAGAATCGAGAATCTTAACTTTGTGGTGTTCTTCAAATCTCTCCCTTAAACCCTTCAATATCTCTATAGTTTCTTCAACACTCGGCTCTTTAACATATACCTGCTGGAATCTTCTCTCAAGGGCACCGTCCTTCTCAATCCTTTCCCGATATTCATCGAGGGTTGTAGCGCCGATTACCCTGAGTTCACCGGAGGCAAGGCCCGGCTTCAAAAGATTTGCCGCATCTATAGCACCCTCTGCTGCACCAGCACCAACAATAGTATGCAACTCATCTATAAAAAGTATGTACTTGTCTTTTTGCCTTTTTACTTCATCAATCACTGCCTTCAATCTTTCCTCAAATTCACCCCTGAACTTCGAACCTGCAAGAAGCGCTCCCATATCTAACATCAAAATCCTTTTATCCTTGAGAAAGTCGGGAACTTTTTTCTGTACAATCCTCTGCGCGAGTCCATAAACAATGGCTGTTTTTCCAACACCAGGCTCTCCAATCAAAACCGGGTTGTTCTTAGTTTTCCTTAAAATAATTTGAATTACCCTCTCTATTTCTGCTTCCCTTCCAATAACAGGGTCAAGTTTACCCTGCTCGGCAAGTTTAGTAATATCAACAGTGTATTTAGCAAGGGCGTTATACTTACTTTCCGCTGTAGGTTCAGTAACCCGCTGTCCTCCCCTGATCTCATAAAGGGCCTTATAGATCTTCTCCCTATCAACCCCAAACTCCTTCAAAATCCTTGCAGAAGGGCCGCCACCAGAATTTTCAATGGCCAATAGCAAATGCTCCTGAGCAACATACTCATCTTTCAGTTTCTCAGCCTCTTCAAAGGCCTGTTGCAACACCTCCTGAGCCCTTGGTGTAATGTATATCTGAACTGGTCGGGATCCGCTCCACTCCGTTTGTGGTATCTTTAAAAGCGCTTCTTTTAACTTCTCTTTCACAAGGAGAGGATGAACATCCAGTTTCTCAAAGATCTCCCAGACGACCCCGCCTTCCTCTTCGAGAAGTCCATAAAAAATATGTTCTACGTCTAATTGATTGTGTTTAAACTTAACCAGCGCTTCCTGAGCCCTCATCAAGGCTTCTTGAGCACCTTCAGTAAACTTATCCATTCTCATTTCCTCACCTCATTGTTTTTTTTATTTATAGCCAAATCAAGCTGAATTGTAAAGCAAAACTTCCTTTGGACAAAAAACTTTAAAATTAAAGCACTTATGAAAATCCTTCGGTTTATTATTTTGTTCCCCCTTACAATTTTACTCTTTGTTGTTGGGATATATCCCTTTACCTTCAACGTTTCACAATACCGGACGAAAAACCCGGAAATGACTGCAATGATGAAATTCAGAATCAAGCAATGGGAAAAACAAGGCAAAAAAATTACAATAAGATACAGGTTTGTTCCCTTGAGTCAGATTTCTCCCTATCTGATAAAAGCGGTTCTAATAGCAGAAGATGACAAATTTTATCATCATGAAGGATTTGACCTTGAGGGTCTTAAGAAGGCATTGGAAAAAGACCTGAAAAATAAAAAGTTTAAATACGGGGGAAGCACAATTAGCCAGCAATTGGCGAAAAATCTATTCTTATCACCGAGAAAAAGTTTGATACGGAAACTCCAGGAAGCCGTACTCACCATAAGGATAGAAAAACTTTTAACCAAGAAAAGAATACTCGAACTCTATCTAAATGTTGCAGAATGGGGTCCAGGAATCTTCGGGGCCGAAGCAGCTGCAAATTACTATTTTGGAAAATCGGCAAAGGATCTATCGCCCTGGGAATCAGCACTTCTTGCAGCAGTTTTGCCACGACCTTTAAAATACAGTCCATCAAATCCCTCCCCCTATGTTCAGAGAAGAGCCAGCAAAATCCTATACATAATGAAAAGAAGGGGCATAGTTTCCGAAGAATACACAGAAGTAGAGAAGGAAACGCAGGACATAACTGAGGGTGCTCAGCAGGATAGTATAATCAAAGCGGACTCAAGTGTTAATTTGGAGCAACTAAATCCAGTAGATTCTTTAAAGCAAGAAGCAAACTAATTACTTTAAAACTCTCTTACGAAGATTCCAAATTGAGAAAGCATCTTTAAAAACGTCTCTGCAATATCTTTAACCATCCCAAGCATCTCTAAAGGCAAAACGCCGGTAGAGTTTAAGAATTTATCAAGAAACATCTTAGCAATGATGGCAGGGGGAATACCTGTAAGCTCGCTCATAGCTGTTCTTTTTCTAACTTCATTGTAGCGATGGATTATTTCAAAGCCCTTCTTATCACTTTTCCTGTAAAACTCTACCCTCAGGATGGCAACATCCTTTTCATCACCTTCAGTCAGTTTACTATAAAGCCAGTTTTTAAAAGGCTCATAAATAGACTCTTCTTTATTAAAAAGTCCGATATCCCTTAAAACCCTAAAAATCTCTGCATGACCAGGATACCTTAGAGTTTTTTCTTCCATATTTTCCACATCCACTGTTTCCAAAAGGGACCTGAGGCCGTCGGTGTAAAAAGCCTCCAATTCACCTATACCCTCGTAAATGTCTTTTTCTAAACCACTTAGGGCCTCTACAGCCACAACCTTTCCGTCCTTTTTTATCCTTGCAGGCCTTATGTACTCTTCTATCAAATCTTCAAAAGACCAGGTAATTAGGTAATTGAAAGGAGGCCTTGGATATAGTGGAATTCCCCCAACCTTAATTACTATCCTGTCCACCGCTGGCCCCCATTTTGTTAATCCATATCCAACCAAAAGATTCGAAATACCCGGTGCGAAACCAGCATCCACAAAGGCAGAAACTCGGTTTTCCTTTGCAATGTCATTTAATACCAGTGGATTTTCCTCCATATAAGTAATATCGACGATACTCACCCCCTTCTTTACAGCACGCTCGAAAACCTTAAAGCCATACTTCGCCGGCAGACAGTTAAGAATAAGCGTTGACTTATTAATGTAATCATCTAAGTCTATCTCATCAATCCCCTTTTCTAAAACATCAACACCGAGCCTTCGGACCCTTTCTGCATTAGCTCTATCCTTCTCTAAAACCAGAATTTCTCTAATACCAAGTTCTAATAGTGTCTCAAGGGCTACATAGCCCTGTCTTCCTGCACCGAGAAGGAAAACCATTTGAAAACCTCCTTTACAAAATTTTAATCCAGGGTTGCAAAATGGTAAAATTTCAATTTTACGATCATTTCTATATGTTGAGTTAGCCTGCGCAAAACTTTTTTATTCAGTCAATTTTAATTTGTTCGCATTGCTAACTTTATAATTTTGCATATGACATCGAGATTTGAAAAAATTAGAGAGGACATTCTGAAACAGGACCCTCTGAAGCTGATGATAAAACTCTCCCTTCCCCTTGTCGTTCTGAATTTTGTACACCTAATTTACAACCTGACAGATACCTTTTGGCTTGGTAGACTTGGAAGGACAGCGGTTTCTTCTCCAACCCTTTCCTGGCCAGTATTTGGTACAATTATGAGCCTTGGAATGGGTTTTGGAGTCGCTGGTTTTGCCTTTATTTCTCAGTATCAAGGTAGTGGTGATTTTAAAAAAGCCCAGAAAGCAATGGGAAATCTCTTTACCCTCTTCCTCATCTTTTCGATAATAGCTGGCATAACGGGGTTTATATTAACTCCTTCCATACTCAAAGCAATGAGAATACCCCCTGATACCTTCAATAACACCGTAATTTATCTTAGAATAATGTTTGCAAGCATCCCTTTCTCTTTTCTTGGTTTTGCCTTTTCCTTTGCCCTAAGGGCTCTCGGGGACACAAGAACACCAACAGTTATAAACGTTTTCGGAATGTTATTAAATGTGATTCTCGACCCGCTTTTAATTTACGGATTATGGATTTTCCCCAAAATGGGGGTTATGGGTGCTGCCCTCGCTACTGCTTTTTCGAACTTTTTAGCTTCTATACTCGCCCTCATGCTATTCCTGACGGGAAAACTGGGAATAAAAATCCATTTGAGCGACCTAAAGCCAGACCTTAAACTGTCGATGTCCATCATTACAAAAGGTTTACCTGCAAGTATTGGACAATCTTTAAATTCCCTTGGTTTTGTATTTCTGGTAAGTATCATCTCAAAATTTGGATCCGTGGCCGTAGCAGCCTATAGTATTGGCGACAGGGTCATACAGCTCATCTTCACAATTTCTGATGCCATCAACCAGGCCCTCGGTTCCATTCTCGGTCAAAACCTGGGAATGAAAAATTTCAGCAGAGTAAAAGAATCTATCAAAAAGGCGGTTTTACTTAATGCTGCTGTAATAAGTTTCTTTGCAATTTTTATTTATTTAGCAAGGACGGAGTTGATCTCAGCCTTTATCAAAGATCCACAAGTTATTCTTGAAGGGAAAAACTACATCGAAAAATTTATTGTTGCAATGCCCTTTTTTGGCATTTTTGGCGTCTATTCAAGTCTTGCCATGGTATCAGGAAGAACAGCAGAGGGAATGATTCTTGGCCTTGTAAGGTTGTGGGTTTTGAGAATACCCATGGCATACTATTTCGGGAAACTCTTCGGCACCAGCGGTGTTTGGATTGGAATGAATATTAGCAATATAGTCGCATGTTTAATCGCTTACCTTTGGTACCTCAGGGGAACCTGGAAGAAAACCCTTATCCAATGACTCCTTAAAAGGCAAATATTCAAATTTAAGTACCTTTATCTCATGTTTGTTTAACCTCTTGGGGTTCCTGGGCCACCAGAGGTAAATCTCCACATACATAGGCTTACTGGGTACGAAGATTTTATCGGAAACAACCCATCTCTCAATGAGCCTTTCCTCCTCTTCTTTAACTTCGAAAGACGCAAAAACAACGGAATCGGGATACCAATATAGGTAGTGTTTCGTTACACTTTTCTGCTTTAACTTTAATGGAAACTTATGGACGGTTTTTTTTACGCTGTCAGGTT
>Ga0272449_1003586_pt1 | contig 13212 bp, 12 predicted proteins | sample YNPCB0241_FD_198679 | JGI IMG/M metagenome (GOLD analysis project Ga0272449, IMG submission 198679) | Hot spring sediment microbial communities from Yellowstone National Park, WY, United States - YNP-CB-024-1 | ecosystem: Environmental > Aquatic > Thermal springs > Hot (42-90C) > Sediment...
TTTGAGATTGTGAGTAAGAAAAGAATGAAAGAAAAAAGAGGGGAAAAATTGAAAAAGAAGAAATTTTGGTTTAGAATTTTAAATGAGGCAACGAATATAAATTCGTTTAGATTTTTATATGAGGCAATTTCAAAAATGGAGAAAAAGAGATTCTTGAAACAATTTTTCCATCTGTGGATTATATATATCCCTTTTAGAATTCTTGTTTTCTTTTTGAAACTTATCCCATTTTTTCTATATCCCATAGTGAGCAAAATAATGGGGAAAATTGTGTTTTATACAATGAAGAAGACGAGAAAGAGAATTATCCAAAATATTGAAACTGCTTTCAGAAGTCAATATTCGCTCCAAGAGAGAGAAAAGTTATCTCAAAAAATTTTAACTTATATAATTATGAATTTTCTTGAACTGGAACAATTGCCAAAATTAAAAGAAGAAAAGTTAATGGAAATGGTTGATATTGAAGGCGAAAACTTACTTAAAAATCTTATTAAAGAAAATAAAGGGGTTGTTGCAATCTGTGCTCACCTTGGAAATTTCCCAATTGCTCAAACAATATTGAGTAAAAAGGGTTATCCAATTAACATGATTGTAAGGGATACAAATAATAAATATTTGGCAAGATATGCTCAAAAATGGAGAAAAAAAATGGGGGTTCCAGCGATATCAAAATGGAAATTAAAAAAAACAATTAAAGAATCCCAAAAATGGATAAGAGAAGGAGGAATTTTATGTTTTTATATTGACCAGTATCATAGAAAAGGAGTTAAGTGTAGTTTATTTGGGAAAATTTTTTCAGCACCTGTTGGACCTTCCGTTTTTGCAAGAAAATATGGTATTCCTGTTATTGGGATCTTCACATATAGATTGGGAATTGAAAAACACAAACTTGTAATAGAAGGGCCATATCCTATCAGAAGGAGTAATAATATAGATGAAGATATAAAAGAAAATACAGCCCTTTTTATAAAAAGGATTGAATATTATGTAGCCAAATATCCTGAACAATGGTTTTCATGGTTACATAGAGTTTTCCGCTAAATCCTTCTAATCAATTCCATTATAATTGCTGTAATAATTCCCACAGTCAAATTATCATCTATCTTCAAGGGAATAAGTTCAACTATAGAGGAGATAAAAATACCTGTTATCAATACCTGAATTGGTAGATTAATGAATCTAAAAATTAATAGAGAGATAAAAATATTGAAGAGTAGTCCTCCTAAAAATCCTTCAAGTGATTTATTGGGGAAAATTTTTATTCTTCCATATTTAGTTCCAATTATACCACTACCTGCATCACAAAATACAAGGAAAAATAACGATGAGATTGCAATATCTTTAATAAAAAAAACAAGGATTAAAAAACTGGCTATCATGAAATATGTATCGCCTGTAAATTTGCCCGGAGGTGTTTTAAATATTCTACCATGTTTTTTTAAAATGTAGTCCCATACCCCAGGATTTTTCCATCTTTCATATTCAAGAGAAAAAAGTAAAGTTAAAAAAAAGGAACATATGATGAGTGGAAAGAATACAGATTTAGTTATTAAATATAGAAAAGGAACAATTGAACCCATCAAAATTCTATATAATTTTCTTCTCCATATCACCATTTTTAACTCGGCTTTTTTGTTTCTTTATTTCTTCTATTACATCTCTATTAATAATAGCGCCAATAATTATCAATATCAATGTTGAGAAAAATAATTTAATAAAATGTTCTGGATATGTAATTTTTAAAAAGATAAAGAAGATTACAATTGATGAAATAATAAGTTTTGAAGAACGTGGGTTTATATTTTGAACTACAAACCATAAGATTATTACAAGTATAAACAATTTAGGCATTAAATATAACACCACACCTCCACTTGTAGCTGCTCCCTTCCCTCCTTTAAATTTTAAAAATATTGAATAACAATGGCCAATCACAGCAGAAGAACCGATTAATGTAAGAAAAAGAAAATTTGTAATCCCATAATTTTTAGCAATAATCATAGGTAAGATACCTTTAATTGTATCTGAAAGCCAAACAATTACTCCCCATTTTTTTCCAATAGATCTTGCTACATTTGCAGCCCCGGGATTTCCTGTACCTATTTTTCTTATATCTTTACCAGTGAGAAAATAAGTAAATAAATAAGCGAAAGAAATACTACCAATTAAATAACCTAATAACATAAAAGGGATAGTCATTAAATTTATTTTTACCATTCTCTTATTCACTTAACTTAATTGGTTGATTTTTTTCTATACTTTCATGAGCCAGGACAGTTACTACAAAGGACTTAAAAGCATCCAAATAATCTGATTTTATATATTTATTTGTATTTTCTTTTACACTTTTTATAAATGCCATATCTTCTTCCCACATAGGATCAACATTTGCAATATATCTTTCAATTCTGTCTCCTTTATTTATTTCAATTGAATTGCCTTTATAATAAGTTATAATAACATTCTTACCTACAATTTCAATATCACTTTCGTATCCTCTCCATAACCATGTGCAAGTTAAATTTCCTATCGTTCCACTTTTAAACTTCATTATCATAGTCAATCCATCTTCTACATCATACCCCTCATAGATTTTATTATTAATCCCTTCAAATTTATAAGCATAGATTTCTTCAATATCTCCACAAAAATATCTCATTAAATCAACAGTATGAGTTGCTTGTTCAATCAGTTGTCCACCAGACATATTTTTTTTTATTATCCATGACTTTTTACCTACTCCTGGAACTTCTCCATAATATCTTCCTCTAACTAAACCTATATTTTCGTTTTTAAGTAGTTCTTTCATCTTTTCAACAATATCAAGATATCTTAAAACGTACCCTACTGAAGTTATCAAATTTTTCTCTTTTATTTTTTTTAAAATTTCTTTGGCTTTTTCTATATTCAGATGAATAGGTTTTTCAACAAAAAATGGTATATCCCTTTCTATACATTCTTCTTCTTGGCCAATATGTGCAAAAGGCGGAACACATATATAACAGGCATCCATTTTTTCTTCTTCAAACATCTTTCTAAAATCAGTATATACATTCCCTCCATATTCGTTTGCACATTTTCTAGCTGCCTCTTCATTTAAATCACACATCCCCACTAATTTTACCCCTTCTATTTTCTTTACTCGTTTCATATGTTCTCTTGCAATTCCACCACACCCAATAAAACCAACTCTTAATTCCATACTTTCCTCCTAGTTTTGTTTATTAATTTTTTTAAATTATGTTATCATAAAATAAAATGGAAATCAAAATTTGTAGAATTAAAAAAAATGAAGTTGTGGGAAACTTACATTATTTAATGGAATTTGAAAATAATTTTAAAGAAAGTTTTTCTCCTGGAAATTTTGTTTATATAAAAATTGAAAATAATTTTCTTAGAAGGCCATTTTCAGTTAGTGGATTTAGTAAAAATTCATTAAAGATAATCTACAAGATTGTTGGAGAAGGGACTGAAAAATTAAGTAAGAAGGAAAAAGGGGAATGTGTAGATGTCCTTGGTCCTTGTGGTAATTCTTTCCCTCTTTTTGAAAACAAAAAAATCGCTATTATTGGTGGAGGTACAGGGATTGCTCCTTTAATTTTTCTTTGTGAGAGATTGAAAAAATATAAAAACGAAATTGATTTTTTCTTTGGTGCAAAAAATAAGGAGTTATTATTTCTCAGTATTTTACCACCAAATATTAATTATATTTTTACTACTGAAGATGGCAGTTTTGGTAAGAGAGGGAATATTTTTGATGTTTTTTATAAATTTAAAGATATTTATGAGGTAATTTATGCTTCTGGACCAGAAGAGTTATTAAAAAAAATCTCTAAACTCTCTGATAAAATTCCTATTTATCTGTCTCTTGAAAATTATATGGGATGTGGAATGGGTTTATGTTATGGGTGTGTAGTGAAGGTAAAGGTGAATAATGGATGGATATATAAAAGAGTTTGTAAAGAAGGTCCTGTCTTCAGTGGGAAAGAAATAATATGGGAATAAAGATGCTTAAGACAAAACTTGGGAAAATAGAGTTAGATACACCTATAATAATGGCGAGCGGTACTTTTGGCTATGGGATTGAAAGAATTGATTTTATTGATTACAAGAAAATAGGAGCCATTGTGACAAAAACAATTACATTTTATCCTTGTGAAGGGAATCCACAACCAAGGATTTATGAAACATATTCAGGGATGATAAATAGAATAGGCCTTCAAAATCCGGGTGTTTTTTGTTTTGTTAAAAATATTTTACCCCTAATAAGGAAGAAATATAAAAAAATATTTGTCAGTATTACAGAAAAAACAGAAAAAGAACTTTTAAAATTAATAAAAATTATTTCAAAAGAAAAGATTGATGCTATTGAATTAAATCTTTCGTGTCCAAATTTTGAGAGAAATAAAAGGATGATCTCTCAAGATCCTGATTTAACCTATAGAGTTATTAAAATTGTAAAAAATGAGACAGATATTCCAATTATAGCAAAAATTTCACCAAATGTGACAGATATAAAGGAAATTGCTATTGCTTCTGAAAAAGGAGGTGCAGACATATTATCATTAATAAATACAGTAAAAGGATTGAGAATTGATTTTAAAAAAATGAAAGTAATTGATGGAGGATTATCGGGTCCATGTATCAAACCTATAGGACTTAAATGTGTATATGATGTTTATAAGGTTATAAATATTCCTATTATTGGAATTGGAGGAATTGTTAATGGTTTAGACGCTCTTGAATATATTATGGTTGGTGCTTCTGCTGTTGGAATAGGAAGTGGATTTTTTAATAACCCTCATATTATAGAAGATGTCTACTTTTCGCTCAAAAAATATTTAAAAGAGAATAAGTATAAAGATATTGAGCAAATAAGAGGACTTCTAAATGAAAAAAATTGAAAGGATTTTCTTCTTTATCATTTCCATATTCCTATTTTTAAGATTTATATTTGATGGAATTGCTTATCCAATTTTCAATCTTATTTTTACGCTATCTTTTTTCCTTCTTTTTCTTCTTTTTTTATTTTTGAAGAGATTTAAGATTGATATAACTCATTCAGAAATTCTCTTTTTAATATTCATAGTTTTTTCAATAATCTCTTCTTTTTTTTCTCAAATTGAAAATTCAGGAGTTAGATTTAATGCATATATTCTTTCGTATTTTTGTGTTTCTTTTCTTGTGAGTAATATTGCAAAAGAAAAAAAGAAAAAAATAGGATTTATAATTCTATTTCTAATAATAATTTTTTCTGTAAATATTTATGGAATTTATCAGAGATTTTGGGGTTTTGAAGAAACAAGGAAATATTTTATAGAACATAAAGAAATTTTATTTAAAGAATATCCGGAATTCTTAAAAGATATTTATCCTACATTTATGGATAGATTGCAGAGTAATAGAATCTTTTCTACATTCGTTTATCCAAATATTTATGCTGCTTTTCTTGTTTCGGTAACGCCATTTCTTTTTTTTATATTTTTAGATAAATATATGAGTTATTATTTATCCTATTTTTCTATCTTTCTATTTTTCTTATCTTTTTTTTGTTTAATTTTAACAGAATCTATTGGAGGGCTTTTAATATTTATTTTCATTTCCCACATTTTATTCTTGCAAATTATATTTGGTGAAAAAAGATTAAAAAAAATACTCCCATTTATTTTGAGTTTTGAAATTATACTTGTAGTGATTGGATATCATTTTAGAGTATTGCCACATATTCATTCTCTTATTGATAGATTTTGGTATTGGAAAGCAAGTTTAAAAATTATAAAATTAAGGCCAATTTTAGGAATTGGACCAGAGAATTTTAAATATTATTTTCTGAAATTTAAATTTCCGGAAAGTCTTGAGGCACGTCATGCTCATAATCTGTTTATTGAGATATTTAGTGAAAATGGACTTATAGGAGTTATATCTTTATTTAGTTTTTTAATTTATATAATTTTAAATTCATTTAGAAAAAAAGAGGATAAATTTCTTTCAGTAGGGATTGCTTATCTTTTGATATCTTTTTTATTACATAATTTAATTGACTTTGATTTTTACGATCCATCTGTTGGGATTTTGTTTTTCTTTTTTGGTGGAATAAACGAAAAAAGATATAAAATTATAAGGGAGAAATTGACAAAAATATTGTTATGCTTTATTATAATTCTATGTATTTTTGTGAGTTTTAAATTAATAAAATTTGAAATTTCTGAGAGATTGAGAATTAATAGTTTAATGGTAGAGAATATCTATGAAAAATTACAGATGCTTGAAAAGGCAGAAAGATGGGAAAATAAAAACTTTGAAGTATATATAGAAAAAGGGGATCTCTTTTTAAATATGTGGAGATTGACAGGTGAAGAAAAGGATTTAAATTTATGTATATCAAATTATAATAAAGCACTTTCTTTAAATCCATTTTTAACAAAAGGTTATTTAAAATTAGCAAATTTATATGAGATGATCCAGGATTATAAAATGGCTGAAAATATCCTTTTAAAACTTATTGAAATATATCCAAATAAAAAATTATACAATATTAAAATTGCAAGATTTTATAAAAAAATAGGAGAAGAGGAAAAATTTCAATATTATTATGAGAGAAGTAAAAAATTGAAAGAAGTCAGTATTGAAGAGAAAATTTTAATTAATGAAATAGAAAAATGGATAGAATTGCAGAGATAGAGGTAAGAAAAGTAGAAAAAGACCTTTATTTTAAATTACCTTCTGATATTGAGGTTGGGATTAAGGATTTTGTGCTTTTAGAATTTACAGAAGGGACAATAGATTATGGAAGAATTTATAAAATTTTAGAGCAAAAATCTATTTTTTCTCCAATTATTTCAGGTAGAGTTTTAAGAAAATTGAATGAAAATGATTTTGTTATAATTAAAGAAAATAATGATAAAAAAAAGGAAGCATTTAAAATTTGTTTAGAAAAAATAAAATTTTATAATCTTCCAATGCGATTAATAGATGTTAATTTTACTTATGATAGAACGAAAATAACTTTTTATTATTGGGCAGAAGGAAGAGTTGATTTTAGAAAACTTGTGAAAGATTTAGCAAAAGTGTTTAATTGTAGAATAGAAATGAGACAGATTGGATTGAAAGATGAGGCGAAAATAAAAGGTGGTTGTGGAATATGCGGAAGACAATTATGCTGTGCTACTTTTCTAAAGGAATTTAAATCTATCACTATGAGAATGGTAAAAAGCCAAAAATTGCCAATGGATATGAATAAAATAACAGGATTGTGTGGAAGATTACTTTGTTGTTTAAGTTATGAAGAAGAATTTTATGCAAAAGGAAGGGCTGACAAGAGATGAAATTTTATATAACTACACCTTTATATTATGTAAATGCAGAGCCACACATAGGACATACTTATACAACAGTTGCTGCTGATTGTCTTGCAAGATTTTATAGAATGAAGGGATATGATGTATTTTTTTTGACGGGAACTGACGAGCATGGACAGAAAATATATGAGGTGGCCCAAAAAGAAGGTCTTACTTCTATTGAACTTGCGGATAGGGTTTCAGAAATTTTTAAAAAGATGTGGGAAAGAATAAATATTTCTTATGATAGATTTATAAGAACAACTGAAAAAAAGCATGAAGAAGTTGTAAAAAGAGTATTCAAAATTCTTCTGGAAAAAGGAGAACTCTATAAAGGAGAATATAAGGGTTTTTACTGTGTTCATTGTGAGAGTTATGTTAATGTAGAGGATAAAAAAAATCCTATATGTTCTGATTGTAAAAGAGAAGTAAAAGAAATTTCAGAAACATCTTATTTTTTCAAACTATCAAAATATCAGAAACAACTTGAAAATTTAATAGAAAATAGTGAAATTGTTAAACCGGATTTCAGAAAAAATGAAATTTTAAATTTTATTAAGGGTGGGTTATCTGACATTAGTATTACGCGAAAAAATGTTGTATGGGGTATTGAATCACCTACTGAGGAAAAATATACTATATATGTTTGGTTTGATGCTCTTTTAAATTATTTAAGTGGAGTTGGATATCTTTATGATGAAGAAACATTTAAAAAATACTGGCCTCCAGATGTTCAATTAATAGGTAAGGATATAATGAGATTCCATCATATTATATGGCCAAGTATATTGTTTGCTCTTGATTTGCCACAACCCAAAAAAATTTTTGCACATGGATGGTGGGTCTCTGGAAAAGAAAAAATATCAAAATCAAAAGGAAATGTTGTTTCTCCAAAATATTTTATAGATGAATATGGAACGGATCCTTTTAGATTTTTCCTTTTAAGAGAAATTCCTTTTGGTTTAGATGGAGAATTTTCAGAAGAAAATTTCAAAAAAAGATATAATAGTGATCTTGTAAACGATTTTGGGAATCTTATAAATAGAACCTTAACTCTTATAGAGAAGAAGTTCAATGGTTATATCCCGGAAAGTGAAATAGATGAAAATATAATGAAAATATCTGAGGATGTCTACAGAAACTATACTCTTAAAATTGAAAATATTGCATTTTCTGAGGGGATTGAAGAGATATGGAAACTTTTAATTTATTTGAATAAATATCTTGATGAGAAGGGACCATGGCGAGAAGGAAGTTTTTATATTGAAAAGACAATACTATCTGTATTTTATGGTATAAGAAATATTTTAATTTTTTTGGCACCATTTATACCACAAACCTGTGAAAAAATGATAGAAATGATGGGGCTTGAAAAAAAGGAAATAATGTGTTTTGAAAATATTAGAAAAAAATATGGCGGGAGAATTAAAATAAGGAAAAGAGAGATTGTATTTTATAGGAAAAAATGAGACCGTTATATAGAAGAATACTTTTAAAACTTTCAGGAGAAGCACTGGGTGGAAATGGAGAAGGAGGAATTAGTTCAGAGGCATTAATTTCTATATCTGAAGAGATAAAGAACATATGGGAGTTGGGTTGTCAGATTGGGCTTGTTGTTGGGGGTGGGAATATCTATAGAGGAAGTGAAAGAGATAAAGAAGTGATAGAACGGGTTACTGCTGATTATATGGGAATGCTTGCAACTGTTATAAATGGTCTTGCTTTGCAGAATTCACTTGAAAAACTTGGTCTTGATACACGAGTTCAGAGTGCTTTTGAAATGAGGCAGTTTTGTGAGCCATATATAAGAAGAAGAGCAATTAGACACCTTGAAAAAAATAGAATTGTCATTTTTGTTGGAGGGACAGGGAATCCTTATTTTACAACAGACACAGCAGCAGCATTGAAGGCAATAGAAATAAAAGCAGAGGTAATTTTAAAAGCAACTAAAGTGGATGGAATCTATTCAAAAGATCCTTTAAAATATCCTGATGCAAAAAGATATACACGATTAACTTACTTAGAGATTTTAAAGAAACAACTTAAAATAATGGATAGTACAGCGATTTCTTTATGTATGGAAAATAAAATTCCAATTATTGTATTCAATCTTTTCAAAAAAGGGAATTTAAAAAAAATAATACTTGGACAAGGAATAAGTACAATTGTTTCAGATAAAAAGGAGGATTAAAATGAAAAATAAGATTTATAAAGAGACAGAACAAAAAATGAGAGGTATTGTAGATTTTTTTTCAAGAGAGATTGCTAAATTGAGAGCCGGAAGGGCATCAATATCTCTTCTTGAAGGTATAATGGTGGAATGTTATGGTTCTAAAATGCCAATAAATCAACTTGCAACAATCACTATTCCTCAACCTCAACTATTGGTTATTCAACCATGGGATAAAAATGTTTATAATAATATTTTAAAGGCTATTCAAACGAGTAATATTGGCCTTACACCAATTCCTGATGGAAATATAATAAAAATTCCTATTCCTCCTTTAAGTGAAGAAAGAAGAAAAGAAATTGTTAAAATTTTAAATAAAATGGCCGAAGAGGCAAAAGTTGAATTGAGAGAATTAAGAAGGAAAGCGAATGAACAATTGAAGAAAGCCAAGGAAGAAAAACAGATTTCCGAAGATGATATGTTTAAAGGAACAGAGGAAGTTCAGAAATTAACTGATAAATATATTGAAGAGATAGAAAAGAAAGTTAAAGATAAAGAAAAAGAGATAATGGAAGAATGAAAGGATTTGTAATTGCAATTGATGGTCCAGCAGGAGCAGGAAAAAGTACTGTCTCAAAAATTATAGCTCAAAAGTTAAATTTTTTATATGTAGATACAGGAGCAATGTATAGAGTTTTAACATTAAAAGCGATAAGAGAAAAAATTCCCTGGCAAGACAAAGAAAGATTGATTAATTTAGCAAAAAATACTCAAATTGAACTTTGTCAGGATGGAAATAAATATAGAGTTTTAATGGATGGAGAAGATGTAAGTGAAGAAATAAGAAAAGAAGAAGTGAGTAAAAATACTTCTTATATTGCATCAATAATTGAAATAAGAGAAATTTTGTGGCAAAAACAGAGGAAGTTTAGAGAGAAATATGATATAGTTATGGAAGGAAGAGATATAGGAAGTAAAGTATTTCCGGATGCAGAAATAAAAATATATTTAGATGCTTCTATTGAAGAAAGAGCAAAAAGAAGATATTTTCAACTGAAAGAGATAGGGATAGAAGAAGATATGGGAAAAATAAAAAAAGAAATAATTGAGAGAGATAAAAGGGATAAGGAGAGAGAAATAGCCCCGTTAATTAAAACTGATGATTATTATTATATTGATACAACTGATTTAACGATTGAGGAAGTGGTTAAAAAGATAATTTCTATTTATAAATTAAAAGTTCAATAATCTTAATCACCTTTTAGAATTTTTGGAGTTAATTGATTGAAACTTTTATTTTTGCTGATTTTTAAATTGACAGATAAATTTATAAAAACCATCTTTTACATTGCGAGTTGTTAAATCAGGTAATATTATCGTTGCAGTTGTATTTTTGGGTATCTCCACTTCTAAAACAAATTTTTCTTCACTCCTTTCCCACTTTGATAAAATTTTTCCAAACTTACATATATGTTCACAAATAACCCATTTTAAATCACACACAGGATTTGGTTTTATTATAATATGTTTAAAACCTGGTTTTTCAGGGTCAGGTAAAATTCCTCCAAGATATTTATACATCCATGCACTTATATCACCTAAAGCAATATGATTTAGTGAAGCTCTCCCATCCCATGTTTCCCATAATGTTGTTGCTCCATTTTTTACCCAGTAGCCCCAGCCAGGATATTCAGTTTGAGTAATGAGTTTATATGCAATATCAACATAACCATTTTCTGATAATGCATTAGGTACAAACTTCGCTCCAAGAAAGCCAAAATTAACTTTAAAATTATTTAATTTAATAGATTCTACCAGTTTCAATACTACCTTTTCTTTTTCATAATTCTCAACTAAACCTTGATATAAAGCACAACCTAATGCTGTTTGCCCTCCATTTTCATATATACCATCACCTTTATAAAATGTTTTATTGAAAGAGTATTTTATTTTTTCTGCAAGTTTTTTATATTTTATTTTATCTCTTTTCTTTCCAACGATTTCTGCAAATTTTGAAAGCAAAATACAATCAACATAATAATATGAAGTTGAAATCAAACTAATAGATGGGGCAGTTTTTAGATCAACAGAAAGCCAATCGCCAAGACCAAAATGAATAATATTATTATCTGCCATATAAGTAAGATAATCCACATATTTTTTCATTCCCTCATAATTTTTTTCAATTGCAGTTTTATCTCCTGTATATAAATAAATATACCAAGGGATTAATAAAAATGCACTATCCCACGCAGGACCATTTCCCCAATTATAGCCCCATCCACTTGTAGGAACAATTCCCGGAATCTGTCCTGAAGGTCTCTGAACATCAATAAAATTATCAATCCATGTTTGGTATGCTTTTGAAGAGTTAAAATTATAAAGTCCTGTTTCACATGCCAGATGAGCATCTCCTGTCCATCCATTTTTTTCTCTATGTGGACAGTCAGTAGGAATCCCTACAAAATTACTCTTATAAGACCACTCAGTACAATGCTGAAGTTTATTAAGGATCTCATTAGAGGAAACAAAATTGCCAATTTTTTCAAATGAAGTATAGACAACTCTTCCTTCAACCTTTTTTAATTCAATATTTATATCTTTTTTTATCTTTACATAACGAAATCCATGATATGTAAAACGTGGTTCCCATGTTTCTTCTTTATCTCCCTTTAAAATATATTTATCTGTCTGAAATTCACCCCCAAGGATACAACATGATATTTTTTCCTGGCTAATATCTCCGTCTTCTTTAATCCTTTCAGCATACTTTATAATCACTTCTCTACCCTTTTCTCCTGAACAAACAATACGGACCCAACCTGCAAAATTCTGACCGAAATCAAAAACAATGTCACCATTAGGAAGTGCCCACTTCTTTACCGGATGCAAAGTTTCCATTACTTTGCAGGGAGGCATTAATTGTTCTTCCAGTATGCCACCTGGAGGGGGGACAACATTAACATTTTCCCAATTACTGTCATCAAAATCAAAATTTAACCATCCATTTAATTCCATTCTCCCGTCATAAAATTCTCCATTTCTTAAGCCATCAAAAATTATTGGGCCATTTTTAACCTTCCATGATTTATCAGAAAAAACTGTTACTTTACCATTAATTTCAAGTTCAAATAATAATTTTGGGTAATCTCTCCAAGTGGCTTTGTCAAAATGCCATACTTCAGGAGTGTTAGAATTGTACAATCCATTTCCAAGAATAACACCAATAACATTCTTACCTTTAATAATGTAATTTTTGACATCATGGACAACATACCTAACTCTTTTATCATAACAACTCACGACAGGATTAAGAACATTATCACTTACTTTTTTGCCATTAATATATAGTTCATAATATCCAATACCACAAATGTATACTTTTGCATCTTTAATTTTTTCTCGGTATTCAAAAACTTTTCTAAAAAATGGAGCAGGTAAAACTTTCCCTCTCCAATCAATAAGAATATCCTTCCTCCCAATCCATTTCGCTTTCCACTTTCTCTTCATTCTACTAGATGGCATTTTACTTATTTCAGAGGATTCTTTCTACTACTACTTGATACCCAAGAGGATTTTCTTTTGAACTAATGAGTCGGCCTATAAAATAAAGTCGTTGATTAAAATATTTGGGGAGTAGTTTTTCATAATCTTCTTTAGAGAGAATTTTCCCACAATCACCTAACGTAAAACCATGAAGTGCTG
>Ga0272449_1003589_pt1 | contig 13204 bp, 7 predicted proteins | sample YNPCB0241_FD_198679 | JGI IMG/M metagenome (GOLD analysis project Ga0272449, IMG submission 198679) | Hot spring sediment microbial communities from Yellowstone National Park, WY, United States - YNP-CB-024-1 | ecosystem: Environmental > Aquatic > Thermal springs > Hot (42-90C) > Sediment...
AGCGGTTGACGGGGGTAGCTTTGCCCTTGTAATTCCATCAGGCATAGTGACGGATGAGGGGGCGAAGCAGCTGAGAGAAGCTTTGTTCCAGAATAGGATCAGGACATTGTTCGAGTTTGAAAACAAGAACGGGATTTTCCCGGATGTTCACAGAAGTTATAAGTTTGTGCTGCTCATAGTTGACAAAACAACGCCTACAAAGAACTTTCCGGCTGCCTTCTACCTACATGAAGTCGATGCCTTGGAGGGAAATAAAGAGCAAGAAAAGTTTGTTGAAATTCCCGTAGAGTTGGTGAAACTTTCCGCCCCAGAAAGCCTGTCAATCCCAGAGGTCAGAAACAAAAAACAGCTAGAAGTATTCTCCTGGATATACAAACATCACCCCCTACTGAACGACGAGACAAAAGGTTGGACTGTAACCCTAGTAAGCGAATTACACCGCACCAGTGACAGCGACCTTTTAAGAAGTGACGGAAAGGGCTGGCCGTTTATCGAGGGAAAAAACTTCCACCAGTTTCTGCCCGATTTTGAAAAACCCGTATTCACCATACCCCCGGAACATGGTTTGAAAAGAACATCTAGACATCAAGAGTTCAAACGGATAAATGAAAAAATACATGAAGATGTTAGGCTTGCATTCAGGAATGTCGCCAGCAGCACTAATGTCAGAAGCTTCGTTGCATGCATCTTGCCGCCCAAAAGCTTCTGCTCAAACTCCGCCTGCTTAATCCTGCCCAAGAAAAACAGCGGCATACTATCAGGAGTAGAATACCAAAAAATGCTCGCATACCTCGCTGGCGTAGTCAACTCTATGGTATTCGATTTTCTCATAAGAACGAGAATCTCGATGAATCTTAATTTCTTTTATACATACCAGACTCCAGTACCGGCAGAGATAAACGGCGATATCGCAAATCAGATAATACAAGTTTCCGCTCGCTTGAGCAGCCCAGATGATAGGTTTCAGGATTTCGCCTCCGGACTTGGTGTGAAAACAGGTCCGTTAAGCATGAAGGAGCGTATCGATTTAACGGCTAAGCTAAATGCTCTTGTCGCTAAACATTACGGCTTGAACCGAGACCAGCTACAGGTTATTCTCGAGTCTTTTGACGGATTCGAAGAAGATAAAGATCTAGTTAACTTGAAAGATATCGAGTGGAATGATGGCTTAATTCGAAAATTTAATGGTGAAGTTCGTAAACGTGTTTTATCCTATTTTGATGAGTTAAGTTCCGAGCAAAGCGAGGGAATAGCAATATGAAGAAAGAAATAGTTGATAACGAAACAGACAGCTATACGATGGCGGATTTTATTCGGGAAGCTCTCCAGCAAACTAGGAGGGTAGACATAGCCACAGGGTTCTTCAACGTGTCAGGCTTTGCGAAAATCAAAGACGAACTCTGGCAGGCAGTAAAGCAGCCAAACTTCAGCATGCGACTACTCTTCGGGAAAGAAACACACATTTCGGAAAATCCAGACATAGCCGACTGCGTAGACGTAGATGCCACACTAAATGAAGAATTAGCCAAGTTAGACATTACTGAGGAGACCGCTAAACTCATCGACAATCTAATAGCTTTCCTCAAACAGCCATCGGTCCAAATCCGCAAAAACTCAAGGCGCTTCAATCACGCAAAATGCTACATATTCGACGAAGCTGTCGCGGTAGGCTCAAGCAACTTCACAGGAGCAGGATTATCTACAAACATAGAGCTAAATGCTATACTCTACCAACCGTCAGCACAGCAAAAGGTTCAAGAATGGTTCGAAAGACGGTGGAGGGAAGCCGAAGACGCTAAACAAGAGCTGATCGACCAGCTAGAAAACAGCAAATTCGGACAACCGCTAGAACCCTACAAGATGTACATGAAATTTCTCTATGAGTACTACAAGCCACGAATAGAAGAACTTGAAAGGGAAAGAGGACGTGTTGTAGAACTCACAACCTTCCAAGAAGACGCCGTCCACACAGCAATAAGGATAATCAGCAAATACAACGGCGTACTGATCGCTGACTCAACAGGTCTGGGCAAAACCCACATAGGACTGGAACTGTTAAGGGAATTCGTCTCAGTGAGAAGGAGAAAGGCCCTGCTTATAGCACCGTCACAAGTTCTCAACACAGTATGGGAGCCAAAACTCCTAGATGAAAGTATCAAAACAAGAAACGTCACACTCGAAAGCACTGGGACAGAATCCTTTCACCCTGAAGACTACCTAGACTACGACGTTGTCCTAATAGACGAAAGCCACAACTACAGAAATCCGTCAACAAAACGACACGCAAACCTCATGAAACTATTATCAGCGGGAAAGAAAAAACAAGTAATACTTCTAACAGCCACGCCAATACACAATTCACTGATGGACCTATACCACCAGCTTAGCCTCATAACGGCTGGAGACGACACGCACTTCGCAGACCTAGGAATAACAGACCTGAAAAGATATTTTATCGCAGCTGACAGAAAACAGCTCGCATCAGGAATAGAAGACATAATCCGACTACTAGACGAAATAATGATACGCAGAACTAGGCAATTCATAATCGAGAACTATACAGACGCCCTGCTCAACGGCGAACCAGTTAGATTTCCAAAAAGAACCCTGAGAAAAGTTGAGTATAGCCTCACCCAGCTGTTCGGAGGAGGCATATATAAACAAGTTCTGGAAACCATCGACAAGCTAAACCTAGTCCCATACAGGGCTGACTCATACCTCATTACAGTGGACGAAAGACAAAGATTCGAAATAGAACATCGGGCTACACTGCAAAAGATAGGGCTGCTAAAAAGATTCGAAAGTAGCGTAGAAGCCATCCGAAAAAGCATAGAAAGACTCGAAAAATTCTACAGGTATTTCGCCAAAGCCATAGACCAAAACAAGGTGTTGGACAGCAAAACTTTCCACAAAATCCTTATGGAGATGAGAGTGGAGGGGGAGGAAAACGATGAAGAGTTTTTCGCGGCCTTGGAAAAAGCAGACCTATCCCCTCTCACAGATGAATACAAAAAACGCGAAATGAAAAAAGACATTGAAGAGGACCTTAAACTTCTTGAGCCTCTCATAACAAGCCTATCCCGCATAAAGCCATACGCGGACAGAAAACTAACCGCCTTAAAAGAACAACTCGTCAAAGACCAAGTATTCGAAACAGGCGGTAAAAAAGTTGTGATATTTACCCAGTTTGTGGACACAGCCAAATACATCTACAACGACCTTAAAGAGTATTTAAAAGACAAGAGAGTAGAGCTACTAACCGGGGAAACAAAACCTGAGACAAGAGAACGCCTTATACGGGAATTTGCCCCAATAGCTAACAAAGCCACATATGTTGAAAATGAAATAGATGTCCTAGTAAGCACGGACATCTTAAGCGAAGGACAAAACCTCCAAGACGCAAGTTACATTATCAACTACGACCTTCCATGGAACCCCATGAAAATCGTCCAAAGAGCAGGCAGAGTAGACAGATTAGGCAGCAGACACGACACAGTAACATCAGCAATCTTCATTCCCGAAAAAGAACTTGAAGATCTCTTAGGTCTCCTTGAAAAACTGGAGACAAAAATCCAGAAAATAGCGGACACAATAGGCATCGAAACCACCATTCTAGGCGAAAGAGAAAACCCCAAAAACTTCAACGCAGTAGCCCGGATAGCAAAGGAAGACCAAAGCCTCATGGATGAACTTGAAAGAAGCACTGAGCTGCTACCAATCGAAACACCCTTCCAGTCAATTCTAGCCTACTTAAAAAAGGTAGGGAGAAAAAGCTTAGAAGCAATACCGCTGGGAAAAAGAAGTGGAAAACACTCAGACCAAAACGGCCTCGTAATATTCTACCGCGAGAAAAATAGACCAGAAAACATGCACCTAATATACTACGACTTCAAGACAGCGAGATTTGACCACTACAACGACATAACCTGGCTTTTCCGCAAAATTGAGTGTAAAGAAGACGAACAGCTCGTGCTTCCACTTAAAGGATACGAAGGCTTCAGACAATTTAACCTAATAGACAATAAAGCAAGACAAGAAATACTAACGGCAGTAAACGCCCCACTAGACGCCAGACTCGCCCAAAAAATAAAACCCAAACATCAAAGAGAACTAGCCCAAGAAATACTAACGGCATTCAACAGTGGAAAAGTCACCAAAGAAAGAGCTCTAGACATATATCGAATACTCAACAACGAAAACCTCATAGCATGGGATGATGACTTCGCAGAATTCCTTGAAGAATACCGCAGACATCAAAATATTGATACCCTACTAACATCGATAGAACAACTTTTCCAAAAATACAAAATAGAGACCAGAGAAAAAAGAAGACCACAAGCACTCAAACCACAAGACCTAGAAGTAATCGCGTACATGTTTCTAAGCCGACCTGACCTTACTGAACTACCACTAAATACGTAAAGATAAGGAAGATTGAATGAAATTAGAAAGAATCACGCTGATAGCACATGTAAAAAATTATTATAGGAGAGTCAGAGTAACTAATTGATGTTCCGACGAGCTACTATAAAAACAATTAAGGGTTACCTGACTAGTACCGGCTACATCAGAGATGGCTTTAAAACGGCTTTTATCCATTGATATAATAATAGGATGCGCAGGTTAGGTGTAGAAAGCGGAACAGCTGGCGGCCTCAGGCCCGAGCAGAAAGAGAACCTAGACGGGCTACTCAAGCGGTTCTTCATTGACGGTGAGAGGAGTCTTTTGATTGAGGCGCCTACTGGTGTGGGAAGGACGCGGGTTGCTCTGGAGTTTGTTAGGGAGTTTTGGAGGCGTAGGGGTAGGTGCATGGTTCTGGTCTTCGTCCCTAGGAGGGTTCTCGCCTACAACTCTGGGAGGAAGTAGATAGAGAGGCGGGTATCTCGTCTGCCTAGGCTGCTGATGGTGCGCCTGCAAAGTATAGAAGACTCATAAGACCAGATGCGCTGGACCTTTTATGAGCAGGAACCGGAGGAGGAGTTTGAACTAGTGATGAGGGGAGTAGAGAGAGCAAAGGAGCGTGAGGACTCACAGGGTGTGCCTTTCAACTTCTTTATTCGCGAGGTTAATCACGTGTATTCGGATATTTGAGAAACTTAGATCTCTTCGAACGTTAGAGATTCTAACAGCGACTTAAAATATTCCCTCTTACTCTTTATGTCTTCAAGTTCCTTTTTTATTAGTTTCATTTCCCTTTCAAATGCATTTTTATCTATAAGACCTATGCGTCTTCTAACCATTAGTTCTTCGAATCTCTTTTTAAGGGCTGATATTTTCTCTTCCAACCCCCTCATCTCCTTCTCACACGCATTACGTTCTTGAGTAATGATGTTTCTTAGGCTAGATATTTTATCATCAATCTCATTAGCTAACCTCTGGTACGTGTTCTCATCAATTTCACCTTTCTCGTACATCGTTCTCAACAGATTCATTTGGATCTTAAGTTGTTTCAAATTATCTAAATATTCTCTATAACTCCTTAGTTTAAGACCTTCTTTCTTATAGAGTCCACCAATGGGGGTAATGGTAAGAATTACTCCAGCAACGAACAACGCCCCAGAAATTAGAGCTAATACATAGCCGTACGTGACCTGCGTTGTTTGTACATTTGTTTTTGTTTGTGTTTCTATCACATTTTCTACCCACTCAACTTTTTCATCCCATCTGTAGAGCTTTGCACTACACCATGTTGGACAGAGTACCTGGATGTAAATGGGTTCATTATAGTTTATGTAAAACTCAAGGAATCCACTTCTTCCACTGCCAAATTTACGCCATCTTGTAGGAGTGTCAAAAAACCTGTTTTGCCAATCGACATCATTCAATACATAGACGTTAACTGATGTATCGGCTTCCCACGATACTTTAAGTATTTTCCCAGCATCTAGCCTATAAGGACCACTATACCTGTATCCCCATGCAGGGATTAAGAGATCACTGCCGCTAAACAGAGTCTGCGACCGTTGAACTAACTTAGGGACCTCCTCTTCGAATATTCTAACCTCGGGCCCTAGACTGATTAAGAACAAAGAGAATAATAGCAATATTAGGGAAACAAGTGTAAGCGCCCATCTCCAGACTCCATGTGTCATAGAGCCGTGCCTATACATGATTCCTAGCATGACTGTTCAATAATCCGGTTTATAACCGTTTGGTACCGGAATATAGCTTTTTGGGGCGGGAAAGAGTCATACTCCTCAAAATCCTAGCGTCGGTGTGAAAGGTAGAGGTGAATTTTTGACAACTGCACCACCTATGGAGATAACTAAACCTGATTCAACTACATAGCCGACCCAAATTAATATACCATCGTCGAAGGAGTAAAAAATCGCCTAAAGTTAATAGGGTTATTCACCGGAAGACGAAAAATATATTTTGCCCAAATGGGTCAAGGAATTTGTGAATAAAGAGGATGAGAATAGGGCTAGAGCAGAAGCCCATAAGAAGCTCGCTACTCAGGGACTTGCCTGGTTCATTGTCGGATCACTTACTCTGATAGGTTTTGCTTATGCGGGGAATCTATTTGGGGTAATCATATCTATCATAGCCGTTGTTGCTGGAATTTTCCTAACTGTAATTGGTTCTGCAGGTGAAACGTACTATGGCAGTAAATATGCAGCATTAGCTAGACAAACTTCCTGTAGATTCTGTGGCAAAAAATTACCCATAGATGCTATATTCTGTCCATATTGTGGAAGGTGCCAACAGTAGAAAATATACATCCGTACCACTAAGCCATTACTGCTATTGCTCTGAACATGACTTCATCCTACGCTACACAGAAATAGAACCCTTCGTGGTTATAATAGAGTGGCTGGGGAGGAAAATCCGTGGAGGATTGTTGAGGACAGACTCCTCAAGTATTTTGAGGAGAAGGAGCTTCCAGAATAGAAGCATGAGGGATACGTTGCCGCTTTGAGACGGTACAGGAACCTATATCAGGCAAGGCAGGAGACATCGGAGGGCAATAGTGAACGCGCTATTAAAAAGCTTGGCCCATCCATGAGTTGTAAGGTAGTCAAAGTCCTTTGTATAGATTCCTAGCCTCATCTAAATTCATACGCGTTTCATAGCGAGTCTATTAAGCCTTCTTTTTGACCCTACTTCCCCCATTTTGACAACTTGCTTACCTGAAAAATCAGCAAGTAATAACCACCTCTACCAAGAACCGCCTATCTGAGGCTTGTTTAGCAAGAATTCAAAAAGGTATTACCCGGCTGACAGGATGGAGTAAAGGTGACCTTGTTAATTTAGGTATTACTGTTGTTTATATTTTTGCGGGGATACAGATCTCGCATGGTTTTCTATAAGTTCACTTGGGTATAGGGACTGAGCTGGAAACTAGACTCTAAACGCTTAAATGCAGATACTTTGGTAAGATTTTCTGGGTTAGAAATGCCTAAGCCAATACAATCAAGTAATACGAGCGGTTTAGAAACGCATTTAATGTCCTTGCTTTTGGATAGAATTAACAGGGAACTGGATGAGACTCGTAGTATCCATGATATTATATGGCGGATATTTGCACTTGAGTATATAGGAAGACATTATGAGAGGCTGTATAAGGAAACTTGCCAGATAGTTTCGTCTCTTGAACAAGTAAGTTCAGAAAAATTAGAGGATCTTTTATTTGACTATAGAAGAGCTGTTGGAATAGCTCTGTCCATTTACCTGTTTTGGCCTAAAAGTCTGGATCTCTCAAAAGAGCGTCTAGACAAGATATGCAGTATTTTAACCGCCAGTTCGGAAGGTAGTGAGGCCGGTGAGCTAATAGGAGCAACTTTCCTGCTCTTGAATCGTCTTAAATATAAGGTGTTAATTAATCAAATTAAAAAAGTAATGGATAGTATTCGCGAAATGGCTCTAAAAGAACCTGAGTATTATTTTATCGAATTATTATATATTTCCTTCTTTTCAGCAATGGCCAACGACACGTTTTACATCGATACATTAGAGAAAATAAAGCGGAATGAACGACTACAAGAATACATCTTTGATGATCCAGAAAAGCTCACGTTATTTTTGTACATTGTTTCAAAAGCGGTTGACCATCAGAACAAATCGTCAATTGAATGGTATAAAGATAAAAGGGAAGAGGCTGCAAATAGCTTAATTTCCTTTCTGGTGGAGAATTATCCATTAAGTTGTCTGAATAGTTCTCCAAGGAATTTTGAGCACTCCAATCGTCTTTACTATTTCTTTGAATATAATGAAACAGCCTATTATTTGACGTCACCACGTATAGATCTAATTGCTAAAGTGATCATAGCTTTATACGAGGCTGGATATATAAAACCGTTTATGTTATCAAAGAAAGAGGTCGATGCTTACAGACAAATACGTGCTGAGCTGAAAAGGTACCGCAGAGTTAGAAAGCATGAGCTAATATTTATCCTAGGGGCTTTCACACTGTACATGTTCTTACTTCCAGCTACATTTATCAGTTTGCTTACAAACCCCACGTATTTTGTCCAAATCGTAAGTGACCATCTTCATGTTCATTTAGTCCTGCTAGGAATCATTTTACTTATTGTTGAATCTATCTGGTTTAACGGACAAATAAGACTAAATGTGTGGAATATAATAAAGGGGGTGCTATCTTCTGCTAAAAAACTATATAAGGGTGAGCCGTAATTATGCTAAATGAACTCCGTAATGTAAAATTAAACGTATTTGAAATACCGCCGCGAACTTTTGAGTTGTGGCGTATACCGGTTGCAGCTGAACCTGTAACCATTTTTTCGAAGATTAGAGAACTTTCAAGGTCCTTTATTGCAGATAGCACTTTCCATAGTGGATATCTATACTTTAAAGGTAATTCGGACAAAGTTATGAACGAATTAATTAAAAATGATATTAAAGTTGACACTCCGTTGGAGAATATTTCTTTAGATCCTCTCTCACAATTTGATGAAAAGATCCTTAAATCACTTTTATACTCAGTTTTTGAGCGTGAACTTAGTGTAAGGGGGTGGCATGCACCATTAGGTAGGAGGAAACGGGCTCTTCCGGCATTATTTTTAAAGAATGAAGTTTTTCACCAAGAACTAAGTAAAGACATGTATGTATTATTTGGTCTAAAATATATGTATGATTTCAGCCCTAGAAAAAATGTTAGGTTATGGATTGATCTTTACTCTCCGATATGGTCTATTTCGGAAAGTCGTCCACTAACAAAAAAGGAGATCAAGTCCAAGGTAAACGAACAATACGTGCGCAGAGCTTTGCTAAGTCCAAAACAAAGGCATGATAAAACTTTGGAGCTTGTTAACACGCTCTTTAATGATAATCATATTGAATTGAGATTTTGTGACGGAGAAAAAATTTCTTTCTCAAAAGAGATGTGCATGGTTCCTGTGGGTGATGAAGAAGCCTTGAGTGCAAACTCATTCGTTTGTAGCAAAATTAATGAGCCTTACCTCCGTTTCAAGATAGGCAATTCAACAAATCCAAGGGATGTGGTGCGGCTAAAAGTCTACGGATATGGGATGTCTGTTAAAGACTTGCACTTAAAAGCTATTGTATCGGAATCAACGAAATCAGAATTATTGGATTTTGTAAAAAAATTGATAGAAGGTTTTTCCGGCAGATATACAAATTGGAGGGGGTTCAAGGCCGTAACCGGTGCAGAAATTTCTTTTAACGAGAATTCCGATATTATAACCATCGATAACTTCTCTCCCGAGGACATTCTATATAAACTACGTTACGTATCCTCTGTGGCCGATGATAAAACGGTTGTATTGCTTGTTCTTCCAAATTCACTGGGCAGATTTTACTTTAAAATTAAGTCGGAAGCACTTGTGAGAAGGGTGCCACTTCAATTAATTTTAAATGAAAGTTTAAAAAAGGAGCCATTAGAATTTACGTTAACAAACATGGCTATAGCATTATATGCGAAAAGTGGTGGTATACCATGGATACCAATGGACTCTTTAATGCAGAAGCGCGGACTTTTTATAGGTATATCATTTCACATCGACACTGGAAATAAAAACATTTATTATGGTGTCGTAGAGCTCTTTGACAAATTTGGTAAACACATAAAGTGTGCAATAAGGACATATAGTTTGCCGTACCAGGTAAAAAGTATTAAAGGGCTTTATATCCCTAGGGAGGATACGGAAAGGATTTTTGAAAATATAGTGAAAGAATATGACCCACGCGAATTAATCATACATAAAAGTGCACCTTTTCATAGAGAGGAAAAAGACGCTATAGAAAGTGTATGTCAGAGAAAAGGTATATCTTATTGTTTAGTTCATATCGAAAGGACGAATTTATACAGAATTTACAATTTTGACAAGGATTTAACACCTATCAGAGGAACAATAATATACGATTCAATAAATAGAGCAATACTGAATACTACAGGTCACGCAGTTATAGATATGAAAAAAGTAAAAAAGTGGAGCGGTATAGGGACCCCAAAACCATTAGAAATAAAAACTGAAATAAACAAAACACAGTACAGCATAAGTGAGATTGCTAAACAAATCTTAGCTTTGACTAAGCTAGATTGGAACACAACAGAAGTCTCTGTAAAATTACCAATAACGTTGAAATACTCTAACAAGGCTGCGAATCTTGCACCATATCTAAAAAATGAAATAAATAAAGGACCACTAGAGTTCACTGACCTTAGATTTTTAATATAGAATGTGGAGAACCTGATATCATTCCAAAAATCACCCTAAAATTCATGAATAACTCTCATGCCGTTAGGTTCTGAACCCCTTCATGCCGCTACCCCAAACCACCCCCACACACAAATAGCTTGTATCGAAAAACACTTTATTGTCTGACCGTTTATACGCCTACCTTCTGTATATGATGAAGTCTACGACTATGTTGTTCGCTGCGCGGTATAGTAAGCAGGACCATGTGCTCCTCGTTATCAGGAAGAGGGCCGATATTATCGTGGCCCATACTATCATGTAAATGAATAGCGCCAGCCCGAACCTCAGGTGTATTGCCGCGAATGCAAGGACGCTTACGGCTACAGAGGCCGCCGTGCTTTTGACCAGTTTGGGCAGCCTTGTTAGAGCGTATCCCCTGAAGAAGGCCTCCTCGAAGAAAGCTGCGCCCAGAGCCCAGACCGCAACAGGAACCGCGTTAACCCCCTGAACGCTATAACCCCACCTACTCCACGAAATACCCAGATAACCCAGAACGTAGTTAACGGGTAGCCAAAGAGTGAAGGCGGCAAGCCACAAAGATACCGCCAGAACTATCTCCCTCAAACCCAGCCTTCCTAAACCCGGAGCCGTATGCGTTCAGGCTGTATCGGAGTCCTTCTTCGCCTGCTGAGAGGGATGCACTGACAGAGGCTTTCTCAGCAACCAGCAAGGGCTTCTAGACATCTATCCTCGGGCTTACATCTAATTGGTGTAAATAGCATGAGCCAGACATCCCTGCCTCGCGATATGTTATTTTGACGGATGGGGCGCATAACACCCCATTAAAGTATCTGACTAAGGCTGCATACTCCTTTTAAGGTAAGGGTTGTGTTAGGGTGGCCGACGTCGGCCACTATATAAAGCCCTAATATATACCGAATAGCCCATCCAACTATTGATGGCGGTAATACTGGCCGACGACGGCCGGTAATACCCTCTATATGATATCCGAGTGGTAGGGCTGTAAATTGATTCCAACGGCTTGTTTCAAAGGATTACCCGCATATGCGGCGTAATCGGTTTAGCTAAACCCATTTTTATGGAAGGTTTAGAGCCATTCCTGGATCGTTGGGGGTCAGACCCGCTCAAACTCGATGATCGCCTTTCTAAGGGTATATGCTGGCTAGGGCGAAGTTATATAACAGGTATTTCTTAGGCGAAGACCAGGGCCCGCTCTGAGGTGTGGTATTCGGATTGGCTGTGTCCTGGGTCTGTGTGTTTGTTTAAAGGGCTATCCGATGCTATCATCTTGGGTTGTAACCATCAATATACAGTATTACCGGCTGAAGTCGCCAGTAATACCGCTCATAATATTCTAGATGGGTTATCCGGTTTTAAGGGAGTTTATATAGTGACCGTCGTCGGCCACCCTGCTTTTTCATTGATGACGCTCTTATCACAGAAATACACATATTAACCATGTCTCAATACGCTCCTTTGTTGGGGTTTTAAGCTGGATAGCCCATAAAGCCCCACTACTATGATTGATTGTGGTTTCCGGCGTTTATATCGGCGACCGCCTACTACCAGTCCCCAATACCCGTCTTTAGCCAGATGAAAGAATGTAGAGACATAACTTCACCTAAACCCTGTGCTGTTTCTCGGAAGAGGAAGATCTTTCAAGGGTTAAAATAGATCAGACATTCGCCACATCCCCAAATTACGTTAAAGAGATTTATGCATCTGTTATTACTACCCACACAGACCCGCGGTGCCGGGGTGGAAACACGATGAGGCTAAGGCGGGTCTGCGTTGCTCCCGGAGCTCCGGGCTCAACGCTGCCGAGGCAATAGCACATAAGCCCCGGCATGGTAGGCAAGCCGACGACAACAACTACTGGGAACCAGCCAAAAACACCCCTCTTCAGAGCCGAATAGGCTCCCGTCCCCACATCACTTTATATGGGGACGGTTGGGGAGAGGGGTTTGGCGCATGGGGCTTGGTCGGCGGTGACCGCGACCAGCGGGGTGCAGGGGTGACTCCGGCCCCGTTGCGTCTCTGCCCCACATGGAACCGTCCCGGCGTCCCGCAGGGGTGACTCCGGGGATGCCTTCGTGGCGCAGGGGTGACTCCGGCCACCCATGTGGGGGGACAGAGACCGGCTCCAACAGGGCGGATGCCCGGAGAAAGTCCGGCAACCGTTATACATGGCAGGGGTGACTCCGCATGTATGGCGGTTGACGGGCTGAAACTCCGGGGACGGCAGTTTAGACGACGATAAAAACCCTCCCAAAACCCGATAGGAGGCGCCTCCCGTCTATCTCCGGCGGGAGGTGTTTTCCTCCTGTCGGGGTGGGCTCGGGAGTGGGCCTCCCGGGAAAGCCATGACGGAAAGTCGTGGCGTAGAGGGCCCTGGTCCCGGGGCTTTTGAGGGACGGCCTGCTCCCGGGCCTGGACGGGGAGAGACCGCTCCCGGTCTGCGAGGAAGGGAGACCCTGGCAACAGGGGACAAAAACGCTCTGCCCATTGGGGTGAGGGGGAGAAAAATAGTTTTCGTCGACTTCGGGAGGAATAAGGTGTACGCG
>Ga0272449_1003590_pt1 | contig 13201 bp, 23 predicted proteins | sample YNPCB0241_FD_198679 | JGI IMG/M metagenome (GOLD analysis project Ga0272449, IMG submission 198679) | Hot spring sediment microbial communities from Yellowstone National Park, WY, United States - YNP-CB-024-1 | ecosystem: Environmental > Aquatic > Thermal springs > Hot (42-90C) > Sediment...
CCTCTGCCTGCCCTGAACCAGGCGCCTACAGGTTCACCAGACCGTCGGTACGCCGTAGCTCCTGATTCGGTCATCATCCGTCACAATCGTCAGTCCTTCCACCCTTGCCTGCGCCACCAGGATACGGTCGAACGGGTCCCGATGCAACATCGGCAGTTGGAATACACGATGGCGTGGGGGACTCGAATAGGGAGCTCCTGAACACCGTTGATCCGCATCTGGGTCAGGAGAAAGGATTCCAGGTCGGGTTGAAGCGTAAGACGCCCCAGTTGGGCCTTGATGGCCATCTCCCAAGCGGAAGCCGCGCTTAAGTAGGTGGGATCTTACGCAGACCATGCACCGCGTAGAAAACCCTCTGAGGCAGGTATGCCTTCCTGCTCTTCGCCGCCTGCCGCAGGAGCCAGGAAACCTCGGCCAGTGCCTCCCTACTGGACTCCCAGGCTCGCACAAGGCGGGTCTCACACGCTCCCAGCCTCCGCAGCCACACAGGGTCAGGGCCGAGCCCGACCCGCGCCTGCCTGTAGAGTCCGTGCAGCTCCGAGCCCGCGCGGAGGATCTCCGAGAACGCGTGCCTCTCCCTCGACACCGCCTCGGTGTACACCCGCCGCTCCTCCGGGCTGAGGTACACAAGGAGCCGCTCGCAGGCAGCCGCGACGACCGGGTCTTTCAGGCGGGCCATACGAGGACACTCTCTCAGACAAACTCTGGGGCCATTTTTTGGGAGATCTCTCCGCAGGGGGATATGGCAGCTGCCCTCGGGATGTTCGATACGAACTTGGCCCTTTTACGGCGAGTTCCCGATAACCTTGCGGGATCAGCCCAGCAGGATCCTGATCGCGTCGCCCAGGGAGACCTCCTCCACGGCGCTGAGCAGGTCCGCCGCGTCCCCGTGCGTTAGGCAGCCGAAGCAGAAGAACCTCCCGTCCGGGTAGACGTGGAAGCTCGGCCGCCTCTCCCTGTGGATCGGACAGAGCCCCACCCACGCCTTGCCGGACCTGCGCAGCCCCGTGTAGCGGGAGGCGACCTCCAGAGTGAGCTCCCGCAGGCGCGACATCTCCCACCTCGTACCGGGGGGTTCCTCCCGGGCCAGCCAGTCGAACTGCGCGTGGATCTCCTCCCGCAGGGGTACCGACGAGAGGATCGCGTCCAGGGCGGCCGGCAGCGCGTCTTACGCTCCCGTGCGCTTCGCCCACCTCGAGGCGTCGCGTACCCACCGGACCACCTCCTCCACCGCCTCGCGGGACATCTCCCGGGCAGGTGCCAGCTTCTCGACGAACCCGTGCGGGTCCCGGACGATCGCCTCAGCGAGACGGCGCAAGTCTTGCGCCTCCCGGTCTGTCCGGAAATCCGTCGGGGACACGCCCCGCCGCGACTGGCCGCGGTGCCGGTCCCGGTGGGACAGGGGTTGCCATGAGGTAGGGCTCTCCCCCGTCGGCGGTCCGCCACTTCCTCGCCGTCCGTCTGCTCGGAGCAGATGAAGCGGAGATGCGGACATCGTGGTCCCTCCGCTCTCGCTCCGCCGCCTTGAGCAGCCGGTCCGCCTTTTTCTGCTGGACCAACCAGGCGGCGTACCTGTCTCCCGACTCTGCCCTCTTCTTCAGTCTCTCGAGTTTTGAAGGACGCACTTTGCCTCACTCCCCGTGCGGCAACCTGGAGGGGCGGCGCCCGCAGGATTTAGGCCGCGGATTCAGGCCCAGGTTTTACCGGACCGCGCGGCCCGCCCCTGTGCGAACCGGAGGGCGAGGCCGCACGCGATCCCCAGGACGCTGAGCTCTGCGGTCACCTCCCAGAAACCGTCCACGTGGTACGTCAGGTACACCAGGACGGCCACCTGGTGGATCGGACTGTTGAGCAGGAGCAGCGTGATCCACCCCATTGTTGATTCTACAATTCTGGCTCTTAGACCTCAAATACTTTAGACCCTCAAAACCGATGGCCTGACGTGCACTGTGACCGTCTTAGGGCCCCGTTTTTCGGCCGGGGGTACTTACCATACTTGCGCCGTTGCAGACCCCCGAAAATGGCCGTCTGGGTGCGTCTGGGAGCGTGGGGAAGGCCGCGTCCCTCAGGACGCGGGACCGGCTCCGGCAGTACGCCTCGAACGTGGGGTAGCCGCCGTGCTGGACCCGCGGGTAGCCTCGCTCCCGCCACGCCCGGCCGAGGGTCGAGGGGTCCGTCGTCCCGAGCTCGACGGCGAGCCCCGCCAGGAGCCTGTCGGCCGTGCCGCTGCGGAACGCCTCCCAGTCCCTGAGGCGCTCCTCCCGCAGCGCAGCGGCATCGTTCTCGGCCGTGCGCCGGCGCAGGACGGTCGGGAGGACCGGTCCCGTCCGCCCCCTGACGATCGGGAAAATCCACCCGCCGGATGCCAGGACACTCTGCACCCTCTGCAGCGTGAGGGTGTACCTGCGCGCCCGGCGCGGGGGGAGCTGCCTGGCCCTCCTCAGCAGCCCCCTGATCTCCCGCTCCGGGCGGATCGGGAGGATGTCGGAGGGGTAGCAGAGGAGGAACCGCTCGACGGCGTGGGGCGTGATGACCACCCTGTCGGCATCGATCATGTGCTCACCTCCTTGAGGAGGAGCCTGATGGCCTCCTTCCTGCTGACGCCCTCGACCGCGGCGACGAGGTCGGCCGCGTCCCCGTGGCTGCCGCAGCCGAAGCAGTGGAAGTGGTCGGGGTAGACGTGGAAGCTGGGGTTCCTCTCGGGGTGGATGGGGCACAGGCCGACCAGCGTCCTGCCCGACCGGCGCAGCCTCGTGTACCGGGAGGCGACGTCCCGGACGTTCTGGAGGACCTCGCGGAGGAGTGTCCCCTCCCCTGCCGTCGGGCGGCGCGGCCGCAGCTTCCCCACGACCTCCTCGCGGAGGGGCACCGTGGCGCAGATGGCGTCGAGGGCGTGCAGGAAGGCGTCCGCGTTCCTGTTCCGGAGCGCCCACCTGGCGGCGTCCCTGACCCACTCCGCCATGCGGGCGAACTCGGCAGGCGGGACCGCCCACTCCGGGACGAGGCGGGCGAGGAGCCCCTCCGGCTCGCGCGCCGCGTACCTCACCAGGCCGTGGACGTCGCGCATTCCCCCTCCACCTCCTCCCTGACCCTCCGGGCGAGCGCGCCCACCCTCAAGGAGGGCGTGTTGTTCCGCAGGGCCATGCCGATGGCGCGCCTGCTCCCGACGACGACGCACAGCTCCCGCGCCCTCGTGACCGCGGTGTACAGGAGGTTGCGCGTCAGGAGGACGTAGTGGCGCGTGTCGACGAGCGTGACCGTGGCCGGGTACTCCCCTCCCTGGGCCTTGTGCACGGAGATGGCCCACGCGGGGGTCAGCTCGTCGAGCTCGTCCCTCGTGTAGGTCACCGCGTCCTGCGGGAAGGCGACCTCCACCCTCCCCCTCTCGGGGTCGACGTCCGTTATGATGCCGAGCTCCCCGTTCATGATCCCCGTGCGGTAGTTGTTGGAGGTCTGCAGGACGCGGTCGTGGAGCCTGAACAGGTACCGCCCCCTCCGCAGCTCCGGCTTGTCGGGCCCCGCGGGGTTGACCGCCTCCCGGATGGCGTCGTTGAGGACGTCGATCCCGTTCGGCCCCCTGTACATGGGGCAGAAGACGGGGACGTCCCGGGGGTCGTACCCCAGGTGCGGGAGCATGCGCGTCAGCGCGCGCACCGCCGCGCCGACCTGCTCTTCGGGGTCCTCCGCCGGGACGAACAGGACGTCCCTCCCCGGGGAGGTCGGCAGGTAGGGGAACTCCCCCCGTACGATTCTGTGGGCGTTCGCCACGATCAGGGAAGAGGCGGACGCGCGGTGGATGGTAGCCAGGCGCACGCAGGGGACGGCCCCGCTCCGGATCAGGTCGCGGAGGACGTCCCCCGGCCCGACCGGGGGGAGCTGGTCCACGTCGCCCACGAGCACGAGGGTGCACCCGTCCGGGAGAGCTTCCACCAGGCGTGCCATGAGCGGCAGGTCGATCATGCTCGCCTCGTCCACGAGCACCGCCTCCGCCGGGAGCCTCGCGTCCTCGCCGAAGGTGAACCCCCGCCTCGGGTCGTACCCCAGGAGCCTGTGGACCGTCGAGGCCGGGCGGCCTGCGAGCTCCGCGAGGCGCTGCGCGGCCCTTCCGGTCGGACACGCCAGGGCCGCCTCCACGCCCGCCTCCTCGAGCACGGCGGCGACCGCCCGGAGTGTGGTGGTCTTCCCGGTCCCCGGGTTCCCCGTGACGACCAGCACCCCTCCCCGCAGCACCGCGCGGATCGCCCTGAGCTGCTCCTCCGTGGGCCGTATCCCCATCCTCCCGAGCACGTCCGGCAGGACCTCCGCCGCGCGAGGGGGGAGGGGGCGGGCGGTGCGCAGGAGCCTGGCGACGTGCCGGCTCACCCGCACCTCCGCGTCGCGCAGGGGAGGGCTGAACACGAGGTCCCCCTCTCGGACGGCTCCTCCGCCGTCCGAGAGCCTGCGGACGGCCGCCCGGATCGCGCCCACTTCCACGTCCAGGATGGCGGCCGCCTTCCCGACCAGCTCCCCCTCGGGGAGGGCGCAGTGCCCCTCCCCGGCCGCCTCGTCGAGCGCGTGCAGGACCCCCGCCTCGACCCTCCTGGGGTCGTCCTTCCGGAGCCCGGCCGCCCGGGCGATGCGGTCTGCGGTGGCGAACCCGATGCCGGTCACCTCCCGGCAGAGCCGGTACGGGTCGTGCAGGGCGATCCGGGCGGCGTCCGGCCCGTACCTGTCCACGAGTCTCCTGACGGTGCCCGGGGTGCAGCCCAGCGCGTACAGGGCAGAGAGGACCTCGGCGGTCTCCCTGTGCTTCCGGGCCGCCTCGGAGATCGCGGCCGCCCGGACGGGCCCGACACCCGGGACCTCCAGGAGGCGCTCCGGGTGCTCGGCGGCGATCTCGAGGGCGCGAGGGCCGAGCGCCGTCACGATGGACGCCGCGGTCTCGGGTCCCACCCCGGGTACCCTGTCCGCGAGGAACGCCGCCACCCCCTCGGCGGTCGTGGGGAGCTCCGGAACGACGGTCGTGGCCCGGATCTGCGGGCCGTACCTGGGGTGGTCCTCGGCCTCCCCGCGGATGCGGTACACCTCCCCGGGCTTCGCGCCGGCGAGCTGCCCGGCGATCCGGACAGGACGGCCGTCCTCGGGGACCGCCTCCACCACGGCGAACCCGCCGTCAGGGCTCTCCCAGATGACCCTGAGGATCCGGTAGCTCTCCATCGTCCCGTCGCTCCGTCGGGATGAGTGTCCTCGGCGTCGACGGCCCGCCCGTCCTGAGGTAGCCGAGGTCGAGGAGGGCCCGGACGTGCGTGTGCACGGTGCTCGTGCTGCGCAGCCCGACCATCCTCCCGATCTCCCGGATCGTGGGAGGGTACCCGTGGGCGGCGTAGTACTGCCTGATGGCCTCGAGGACCCTCGCCCTGCGCTCCGTCATCCTCCGCATCCTCCCCACCTCACAGCCTGCGGATCCTCAGCTGCGTGTACTCCTCGACGCGGGTCGCGGCGGCGGCGACGTCCGGGGGCAGGAGCGCGGGGTCAAGGGTCTTGCGCTCGCACGTGACGAGCTCCGCCGCGACGCCGTGGGCGTACCCCCTGCTGGCCCCGGACTCGGCGAGCGCCACGCGCACCGCCGCCCTGATCGCCTCGAGCTCCTTCTCGATCCTGGCCCTCTCCTCGGAGAGCTCCACGTACCGGCTTAGCTGGGGGAGGAGGCGGGAGAGGTCGGCGGCCCCGTCCGCCTCGGGAGCGGGCTTTTCCGCAAGCGCCCAGCACCGCGTGCGCCACGAGCAGAAAGAGCAGGGAGCCTCCGCGGGGCTCGCGTACGGGCGGTCGGGGAGGTCCAGCTCCGCGTCGCTGCTGGACGCCGGGTCACTGACCCGTGCGAGCGACCGGATCCGGTGCTCCTCCACCTCCTCGAACATCCGGATGCCCTCCTCGATCAGGGACGAGGGCTCAGGATAGGCAAACGGGACGGGCAGGAGCGGCGTCCCTTCGTCCGAGAGGGCCACGGTCTGCCCCGTGGTCCTCCCGAGGCCGAACGTGCACTCGGCGACCCTCCCGTTGTTCTTGTCCACGTACAGGAGGATCCCCTCAGAAGCGGGCTCCCCGGCGAGCTGGAGGCCGTGCAGGTACATGAACACCTGCACGAGGTGCTCGCGCAGCGGGCCCTGCCGGAGGACCTCTTCGAACCCGTACGTGTTGATGGACTTGAAGTCCACCACCCGCCCGTCGAGGAGCGCGTCGACGTGCCCGGTGATGGTCCCGTACCTGTACGGGATCTCCACCCTGCGCTGCAGCCCTGTGAGTCCGAGCCCGGTCCGCCTGAGCAGGTCGACCAGGGCATCCTCGAGCGCGTCCCCGTGGGCAAAGACCATGCCGATCCGCGCCGGGGTCGGGTCGCTCTCCGGGATCCCGAGGGCGTGGTACGTGAGGGCGCGGACGCAGGCCCCCGCCCTGCTCGCCCTGGGCCTGAACTCCCCCCTCTGCGCCCGGAGCCGGAGCTGCCGTCCCAGGACCTCGACAATCATGAAAGCACCTCCACGAGGCTGGCGATGTCCATGAGGGCCATGGGCCCCTCCTGCAGGATGACCTCGTCCGGGTCCATGCCGGTGGGCAGCCTGCTGACGAACACGTTGATCCCGGCCTTCCTGAGGTTCCTGCTGGCCCTGGCGAGGACGTCTGTGGCGGCGTCCCCGTCGTACAGGATGACGGCACGGGAGGCGTACCTCCTGAGGATCACGGCCTGCCGGGCCGACAGGGCCACTCCGCACGGAGCCACGGCCCACCGGATCCCGGCCTGCCAGCACGCCATCACGTCGAAGTACCCCTCCACGACCCACGCCTCCCCGCGCTCCCGGATGTCCGGGGCAGCCTGAGGGAGGCCGAACAGCGTGCTCGACCTTCCCCCCAGCGGGGAGGTTGCGGTGTTCAGGTACTTGGGAAGGCGGTCTTCCTCGAGCGCCCTGCCGGCGAATCCCAGGATGTAGCCTCCAGGGGAGGTGAGCGGGATGACGAGGCGTCCTGTGAGCTGCTCGCGGTACCCTCGCGCGGTCTTCCCGAGCAGGCCGGCCTCGCACATCTCCTCCACCGTGAACCCGCGCGAGCGCAGCTTCCTGACGAGCTCTCCGGGAGGGAGCGTGGCCCCGAGCCGGAACTCCCTCGCCGTGCCCGGGTGGATCCCGCGCCGCTCCAGGAACTCGCGGGCGGCGCGGTTCACGCCCAGCGAGCGGGCGAAGAGGAGCCGGGCCGCGCGCAGGAGGAGGGCGGTCCTGCGGGGCGGGCAGAGGAGGAGCCCCAGCCTGTCCGCGGCGTCCGCCACGCTCATTCCGCCGGATGCGAGCAGCTGGACCGGTCCCCCGCCGGCCCCGCACGCGCGGCACGTCCACACCCTGCCGTACGCGCGCAGGTCGCCCCCGCACCTGGGGCACGCTTCCGTCTCACGAACAGAAAGCGTCATGGCGGCGTCCCTCCCTCCCAGGCCCTCAGAATGGCCGCCCTCGCAGCCTGCGCTGCGGTCCTGTCGACAACGACCAGGGTGACCGCGTCGTCGGACCGGATCCCCGCGAGGTGGGGCCCGGCGACGATGACGGCCCCGTCCACCACCGCGGCGCGCCAGGTCACCTTTCCGGTGCGGACCGCGGCGCCGGCGAGCGCGAGGCTCAGGAGGTACCCCTCCCCGTCCCGCAGCCCCTGGGGGGCTGTCAGGACGACCACGCGCCCGCCCCTCCGCATGAGCTCCGTGAGGGCGCGGGCGGCGCGCTGGTTTCGGAGCACGTCCGTTGCGAGGACGACCTCCGCCTTCGCCCGCTCGAGGGGGATGCTCGCCAGCTCAGGGGAGAGGACCGCAGCCGTGCCCGAGGAGGTCTGGGCACGCGCTCCGCTCCCGGCCAGGACGGCCAGGGCGACCACGACCGCGAGACAAACACGAGTTCGCATCTCGAATTGAGTATACCCTGGAGTCTTAAGGTCTGTCAACCGTTAAGACAACGTTTCAACGATTCAGTGACCCAACGGGGTCTAGGCGGAGTCCGCGAGCAGCTCCCTGCGCTTCGGGTGGCGGAGCCTGCGGATGGCGCGGACCTCGATCTGGCGGACGCGCTCGCCGCTCAGGCCGAGCTCCCTGCCGATCTCCCGGAGGGTCCTCGGCCTCCCGTCGTCCAGGCCGAACCGGAGGCGGAGCACCCTTTCCTCTCTCGGCGTAAGGAGGGAGAGCGCCTTCTCGATGTCCCGGCGCTCGGAGGACCGGACGGCGAGCTCTTCGGGCGGAGGGCCGGGGTCGGGCAGGAAGTCGGCAAACGTCTCCTCTCCTCCGGCACGGACGCGGTGGTCGAGGGGGAGGGGAGGAAGGACCGCGGCGGCGAGGCTGCGCGCACGGTCGCCGTTTACCCCGGCGTGCCGTGCGATCTCATCCGGGGTCGGCTCCCTGCCGAGCTCCTGCTCGAGCTCCTGCCTCCCACGGGCGAGCTTTGCCACGGTGCTCCTGGCGTGGACAGGGGTCCTGATAAGAGTCCCGCGGGCTGCGATCCCCCTCTGGATCGCCTGCTGGATCCACGGCACGGCGTAGGTGCTGAACCTGTACCCCCTGCGCCAGTCGAACCTGTCTGCGGCGCGGATGAGGCCGAGGTTCCCCTCCTGGATGAGGTCCTCGAGAGGCAGGCCGAACCCCTGGTATTTCCTGGCGATGCTGACGACCAGGCGGAGGTTCGCCTCGATGAGACGGCGCCTGGCCTCTCTGTCGCCGGACTCGGCCCGCTTCGCCAGCTCGACTTCCTCCTCGGCCGTGAGGAGGGAGACGCGGCCGATCTCGTCAAGGTAGCGCTTGACTGCATTCATCGGTATCCCCCGCTACAGAACTGAGGTTCCGGGTTGACAGATGACACGGGAAGGCCGTACTATGAGCGTACCGGCGGGACCCGCCAGGGTGGTGCCGATCGCCACCCGGAGTGCTGACCACTCCGGCCCGGTCTCCGCGCTAACCTGGCGGTCCCCGCCGGTTTCCCTTTCTTCGCGGCCCCCGCTGCAGGACGATGCCTCCGAGCTGCTCGGTCAGGTTCGTGACCCCGTCGTGGAGCCGGAAGGGTCAAGGCTGCGGACGATCTCGTCGTAGATGGGCTTGATGAGCGTCCTGACGAGCCCGGCGACGCCGTCGTGGCCCACGAGTTCGGAGGCCCTGAACTCCCGAAACAGGACGCACTTCCTGTTGGGGGAATAGGGGTCCCACACGACGACTGCAGTCGCCTTGTAGTTGGAGCCGTCGACGGAGATGACGGTCCTGCCGGTGGGCTGTCCTCCGGCGCGCTTCCCCTCAACGAGGGAAACGGCGGAGTGGATGCACAGCCAGAGCGCATCGTGGAACTGCTCCTCCCAGTCCTCTCCGGGCATGATGTCGAGCGCCGCCGAGGTGATGTCCGGAGCGAAGTAGATGCGACGGAGGGCCAAGCGGAGTTCCTCGAAGGAGCAGAGCGTGTAGTCGAGCTGGCTGATGAACTCAAGGGCCAGCTCCCGTTCGATACCCTGCAGGCGTGTCTTCACGCTCGTCCCCCGATTACTGCCTCATTCTCGACTTGTTCTCGGCGATCATGTGAAGCACGTGCCTGAAGAACTCCTCGGCCGTGTCCGCGGAATCGAAGGCTCCCACGGAGAGGACGAAGGCAATCTGTTCCTTCAGTCCCTCCGCAACGGCGTTGCCGGCCGCCTGCCACCCCAGGTTGAGGGTGTAGCGGGCCAGGTCTTCGGAGGTGACCCCGAGTGCCTGGGCTTCCGCTGCCAGCTCCTCGGCGACACGCCGGAGGTGTTCCTGTTCCCTGGTCTGCCTACCGAGGAGGTCGAGGGCGTCGGCGATGACCAAGGTGACGGCAAGAGCGACCTCGTCCTCGTTCCATCGCGCAGGGTCTGCCGCCTCCATGACGTGCTTCACGACGAGGTCGACCAGGACGGACATTTCGGTAAGCTCGGGGCGTCCGGGGAGCCTCGCGTAAATCGCCCGCTCGGCTGCGTGTCGGAGTTCCTGGTCATAAGTGCCGTGTGCCAACGTGCTCACTTCCGTTTCCACACTGCGATGGTCGTGACGATGGTGTGGGCCGCGGTGGGTCCGAAGACGACGGCCCGGAACCCGATGCCGCGGTCGTAGTTGAACCAGTAGGCCGTCCCGTGGTCGTAGACTTCGTCCGGGACGACGGTACTGGGCTCTCCGTAGGCGGCGACCACTTCTCCCATGGTGCCGGCCACCTGGACTCCCTCAGGGGTCTGCAGGGCACCGCCGCAGCTCGTCTCGATCCTGTCGGCGGTCCCGGCTCGGTCGTAATGGACGGTGACCGCGTAGCCGCAGGCCATCTTGAGCCTGGCAGCTTCTGCGGCGGCCCTGCTCATGCCGAGCTTGATGGGACCCATACCGACCCCGGGGAGGATGAGGTCGGGGTTGTGCCAGTTGCCGGACGTCGGGAATGCCGGCACAGAGACCAGGGCGGCCAGGAAAATCGCCGCAAGCAGCGGTCGGAGCATCTCCAGTCAGCTCCTTTTCGTCTTTCTCCCGGTGAGAAACGGTGCGGGACCTATCCCTGCGAGACCTTCTCGCGATTCCGTTGCCCCAGGTAGTACTCGGGCTTGCGCTTCCGGGTTTGCACCTCGCCCAGGGCTTCCTCGATGAAGGCAGTTGCTTTCTCGCACTCGGGGCCCGAGTACCCAAGGGCCTCGACGGACACACTCCCGTCAGGGTTGACGGTGACCTCAATTTCTTTCATGACGTGTGTACCCCCACCTCTCCAAGCTCCGCGAAGCTCAACATCTCGCGGGCGATTTCGTAGGCGCGGAACGGTAGGTTTCGGGCCCTGACGATTCGGGGGTCATCCGGGGCGGGTGCGTCGAGGGGCACGACGATGGCACAGACGTCGTACCGTTCCGCCCGCCAGCCCATGGAGTGGACGATAACGCGTCCAAACGGGCTGACGACTACTATCATGGGCGCACCGTCAAGATAATAGTCGTAGAGGCGCCACGGGCTGGCGGCGCCGTAGAAGCCACACGTTCCGTCTGGGGACGGAGCTTTCCTGTGGAAGGCTCTACGGCAGAGGCAGCAAGCCTCCCACTCCGGATTCCACTTCCAGGGCGGGATGATTCCCTCGTCCCGGCAGTAGGCCCGAAACCCCACCTTGTCGGTGTCGACGAAAACCGGTTCCCATCCGAGAGTTGGGACTATGGCTTCGGCAAGGAACACGGCGGCATCAAAGAGGTCTGCCTTGTCCACACAAATGGCAGGACGACCTGTAGCCCAGAGCATCGTGGCCTGCTCCGGGTCTGTGACGGCACCGGCCACAACGTACTTGTCTACCCTGACGAAGGCTTCCCAGCAAAGGGTGTTTAGAGTAACTTCTACTGTCCCCTCGCCCAGGGTGATTCTCGTCTTCCAATTCTCCTCGCCGTACCGGAGCCAGTTCAGGGGTGGTCCTTCTGTGATCTCGTGGGTGAGAGCGACTATCATGCCCTTACCCCCCTCTTCACCGGCTCGCGCTCGGGCACCCGTTCGGGTGCGGGAGTTCGCTCCGGCGTGGGGATCTTCTGAGGTACCCGCTCCGGCGGAGCCGGTGCCCAGCGGGGCAGTGCTGGTGCCTGCCTGACAACCTCTCTGTGCTTCGGACCGATCTCCATTCCGAACATGTTTCGGCCTACACCCCCTGCGTTGGGATTTCCCCGCGCCCTAGCATTTCCACGTAGTGGGCCCGCTCGAGTGCGAGGACCTCCGCGCGGTTGGGCCCCGACGCGACGACCTCGCCCGTCGCGGCATCGCGGGCCACCCACTCCTGACGGTCCACGTCGAACTCGACGTGGCTGAGGCGGGAGACCTCCGTGATGATCCCGATCTCCTGCCAGGGCACGTCGTCGCTCCACACGCCGACGACCGTGCCGTCCGGTAGGACGAGAAGCACGTCTTCCACCGAACACCACCCTTTCTCCCTGCCGGTTCTCCTCACGAGCGTACCCGGAGCGGAGGTGTGGGGATCGAACCCGCATCTCCACGCCATATACCGATTAGTGTGACGCAGGCGGCCCGGTTGTACCGCCATCGGCTTCTCCCCACCAGGCACCCACACTTTCCTCGATCGCCTCCCAGTCAGGCTCGGGGCCGTCGATGTCGACGGTGACGACACTGCGGTGCTCGTACCGGTTCTCACCGGCCTGGTTCTTGCCGGCAGGGACCGCGGCGAGGACCTCCAGGGTGCGCGAGGACGGGTCGAAAACGTAGATCCACTCGATCTCTGGCGGGTTGCAGGACGGATCCTCCCATCAGGTGGGACCAGCCGCCGGGGTGGGCGTCGACGACCTCCGCGAGGAGGCGCTCCACGTCACCCGCGTACCGGTCTCGGAGGAGCTTCCATAGGTGAGCTCCCAGGCCGCTGGGGTACCCGTCCCAGTGGTGGTAGACTCCGGACCATCCGCCGTTGGTCCGCCGGGCAATCACCGATCTTGTGCTCACTGCTTTTCACCTCCGATGCAGCGTTTATCGGTCGGTGCCGAAGATTACGCCCGTCCGCCCGCCGGGAATCTCAATTGCGTCGACGACGTGCTGGCACCCCCAGATGTCGAGGGAGTTGAACTCGCCGACGAGGGAGTCCCGCCCGCAGACGGGGCATGTTACCTTTCCCGGCTCGTCTGTAATGATGGCAACGTCCTGACCTTCCCTGAGGAACCACATGGCGGCCTCCTGTGGCTTTTCAGCGGTTGGTAGGGCGCCTATTGGTAGGACGCCTGATGGATCGTCTGTCGACGAGCTCCGGGAGCCCTCCGCGGTCGAAGACGGCCACAAACCGCCTGAGGACATCGGGGAGTTCAACCTCCCACACTCCCGCATCGTGGTTCCAGCGGCAGGGGTTCCCCCAGGCGCGTGCCAGGGCGAGAGCGCCGGTGTCCGACTCGAGCATCACGACGTCCTCGAGGACAGGGAGCCCGTCCAGCGCACGGGATAACGGGCAGTGGAAGGCATTCTGACGGATGCCTTTGGGTAAGCGCCGGAGGGGTTCGAGCTCCAGCTCTTCCCTGGCGGCGTTGATGAGAGACAGAGCATCGGACACGAGCCTAGATGCCATTGTCCTCACCTCCCTGGTTAGTTGAACCACGATGAAGCCTCGGCCCGTGCGGATTGAACGGCTACCTCGCAGACCCGGGTAAGGACGGACTTCACACCCTCGGGAAGCGGGGTGCCGCACTTCTCCCACATAGCTGCGGCAGCCGC
>Ga0272449_1003592_pt1 | contig 13198 bp, 12 predicted proteins | sample YNPCB0241_FD_198679 | JGI IMG/M metagenome (GOLD analysis project Ga0272449, IMG submission 198679) | Hot spring sediment microbial communities from Yellowstone National Park, WY, United States - YNP-CB-024-1 | ecosystem: Environmental > Aquatic > Thermal springs > Hot (42-90C) > Sediment...
TTATGAAATTATTAAATATTTAAATCTTTTAAAAGAAAAAGAAATAGAAAAGTTAAGTTTGCCTAAAGATTTTTTTATAAATTAGTTAAAGTCTCTTTTAAAATTTTTCTTGTAATTTCAGGATCAATTTTGCCAGAAGTTTTTCTCATACATTGTCCTATTAAAAATTCAAAAGCGTTTTCTTTGCCATTTTTAAAATCTAAAACAGCATTTTCGTTTTCTTTTAAAACTTCTTTTATTATACTTCTAATAGTATCTACATCATCTATTTTTTTCTCTTTTAAAATATTATCCAAAATTTCTCCTTCAAAAATCTTAAAAAGCGCATCTTTAAAAATTCTTGAAGATATTTTATTTTCTTTTAAAAGATTCACTAACTTTGCAAAATCTTCTGGCTTTATTTTATTTTCTTTATATTTTTCAACCAAACCAAAAATATCAGTCGTTAAATAATTAAAAACTATCTTAATATTTTCTTTATTTTTTTCTAAAATTTTAAAAACATCTTCAAAAAAAACTAAAGCCCATCTTTGCCAAATTAAAATATCTACCTCTTTTAAATTTAATCCATAATTTTCCATAATTTCTTTTCTAATTTCAAATGGGACTTTTTCTTTTTCTATTTTAATATTACTTAAATCAAAAGGAACTAAATCTGGCTCTGGAAAATATCTATAATCATGAGCTTCTTCTTTGCTCCTTTGAATAAAAGTTTCTTTTTTATTTTCATCCCAACCGCGAGTCTCTTGCGCAACAAAAGAACCTGATAAAATTACCTTTTTTTGTCTTTCTATTTCATAATCTATTACTTCCTTTAATGCTCTTAGAGAATTTAAATTTTTAACCTCAACCCTAGTTCCGAGTTTCTCACCATATCCAACTGAAATATTAGCTTCAAATCTAATTTGCCCTTTTTCTGGATTAGCCAAAGATATATCTAAATATCTTAAAATTAAAATAAGTTCTTTAGCAAATTCGTAAGCCTCAAGAGAGCTAGATATAGTTGGTTCAGTTACTATTTCAATTAAAGGAGCACCGGCGCGATTAAAATCAACTAAAGAAAAATTTTCAAAATGAATCATTTTACCAGCATCTTCTTCTAAATGAATTCTTCTTAATTTTACAAAAGATTCTTTATCTTCTAAAAAAAATTTAACTACACCACCCTCAACAAGAGGCAGTTCATATTGAGAAATTTGATAATTTTTAGGAAGATCTGGATAAAAATAATTTTTTCTAACAAAATAACTCTTAAAATTAATTTTTCCTTCTAAAGCAATTCCTAACTTTATTGTTTTAATAACGGCTTCTTTATTTATAACTGGCAAGGCACCCGGTTGAGCTGTACAAACAGGACAAATATAAATATTTGGAGTATCAGCTTCTTTATTAGGGCAAGAGCAAAACATTTTGCTTTTTGTTTTAACTTCAGTATGAATTTCAAGTCCAATTTTTGGTTTTAATTCTTCCATGTTTTAAATTAATAAAATTATAACTAAAAGGGGTTCCTGCAATTTTTAATTAAAATATACAATCTTTTTTAATTTCTATTTTTTACTTTATTTTAAACTTTCAAAATTTTTCTTATTTTAAAATTAATATTTTCGGGCGAATCATTTCCATCTATAATTTTCCAACCAAAATCTTTAGAAAGCTTAAGATAAGCATCTTTTAGTTTTTTGAAATATTCAAGAGGTTTTCTTTCAAAAATACTTTCTTTTTTAATTCTTTTATAAGCAACTTCAGGATCAACGTCTATCACAAAAACTTTATCTATTTTTATATTTTGAGTAACTAATTTGTTAATTTTTAAAAGCATTTCTTTATTTATATATTTTTTAACATTGCCAACATACCATTGGTATACAAAAGTAGAAGGAAAAGACCTATCAATAATTATCCAATATTTATCTTTTAATTTTTTAATTTTAGAATATACTAAAAATCTTGATGCATTAAAAATAAAAAAATGAAAAAGAGGTGGTAAATTTTTATTTAGAATATCCTTAAATTCTTTAGTTGGCTCTTTTAGCTTTAAATATTTTATTTTATTTTTCTTTAAATAATTACAAAGAAGTTTCACTTGAGTTGTTTTTCCGCATCCATCTATTCCTTCAAAGATTATAATCATATTATTTTTTAATCAACTATTTCAATTCCCATTGATTTTGCAGTTCCAATTACCATTTTAACAGCTTGATCAATATCTTCAGTGTTAAAATCTTTCATTTTTAATTTTGCAATTTCAATAACATCCTTCATACTAATTTGAGCAACTTTTTTTGGAGTCTCTCCAGATCCTTTTTCTATTTTAGCTGCTTTTTTAAGTAAATAACTCACAGGTGGCTGTTTTATTTCAAAAGAAAAAGTTTTATCTTCATAAACAGTAACTATTACTCTAAAAAGTTCTCCTTCGTTTTTAGAAGTTACAGCATTAAATTGTTTACAAAATTCTTGAATATTAACACCGTGAGGAGCAAGATTTGATCCAATAGGAGGGGCTGGATTTGCCTGTCCCCCTGGTATTTGTAATTTTATTTTTGCTTTAACTTTTTTTTCCATGTTTTTTATATTTTTCTAATTTGGTAAAAGTTAATTTCAAATTAATTTTAATTAAATAGAAGGCGAATTGGCTCTTCTATTTGAAATATTTTTTAATTATCTCTTTCATAAATATTTATATTTTTTTAACTTGGTAAAAGTTAATTTCAACTGGTGTTTCTCTATTAAAAATATTAACTAAAATTTTAAGTTTGCCTTTTTCTTGATCTATGTCTATTACTTTACCTTCAAAATCTTTTAATGGACCTTCTATTATTTTAACTAAATCATTTATTTGAAAGTCAAAATCTAAAGTTGGTTCTTGATTCATTCTTCTAAAAATTTCTTCAATTTCATTTTTATCAATAGGAATTGGTGTTGTGCCTGTACCAACAAATCCAGTAACATTGGGGGTATTTCTTATATGATACCAAGTCTCATCAGTAACAATCATATCAACAAGAACATATCCTGGGTAAATTTTTGTTTCAATTATTTCTTTTTTACCATTTTTAATCCTTACCTTCTTTTCTTTCGGCACAATAGCATTAAAAATTTTGTCTTCAAGATCAAAAGCTTTAGCTCTTTTTAAAATAGCCTCTGCAACTGCTTCTTCAAAACCATTAACAACATGAATTGCATACCAATTTCTCCCTAAATTTATTTTTTGCCTTGCCATGGTTAATTAATAAATTAATTAAATTAATTTTAATAAATCGTTAAAATAATAGCATCAAAAACACTTAATATTAAAGCTACTATTAAAGAAAATATTATAACTCTAATAGATAAAATTATAACCTCTTTCTTTGATAACCAATTTACTTTTCTAATTTCTGCTAATGATTCTTTTATATATTTTGAAATTCTCTCAATCATTTTTTAGCTTGATTAATTAAAACTTTATCTTTTTCTCCTTTAAAAATAAGCGGAATTCCTGGTTTTATTTGCTTTGTAATTATTTTTTGGGCTAATGGATCAACTATAAGTTTTTGAATTACTCTTTTAAGTGGTCTTGCTCCATATTCTGGACTAAATCCTTTTTTAATTAAAATTTCCTTAATACTTTCATCAAATTTTACTTCAATATTATTTTTCTCTTTTAATCTTTTTGCTAATTTTTCAAGCTGAATATCTACAATTTTAACAAGATCTTCTCTTGAAAGCGGCTTAAATACTATAATTTCATCTATCCTATTTAAAAATTCCGGCCTAAAGAACTCTTTTAATGATGCAAGAACTTTTTCTTTATAATTTTCAAAATTAAAACTTTCTTTTTCTTCTTGATAGGAAAAACCTATTGTTGAAAGTTTTCCTAAATACTGACTACCTAAATTTGAAGTCATAATAATTATTGTATTTTTAAAATTAACAGTTCTACCTTTAGCATCAGTTAATCTACCATTATCAAGAACTTGAAGCAGGATATTAAATACATCTGGATGAGCTTTTTCTATCTCATCAAATAAAATTAAACTATAGGGTTTATGTTTTATAATTTCTGTTAATTGCCCTCCTTCTTCATAACCAACATATCCTGGTGGCGATCCTATAAGCTTTGCAACAGAATGCGGCTCCATATATTCTGACATATCAAGTCTTACCATAAGTTTTTCATCATTAAACATAAACTCTGTTAATGCCCTTGCAAGTTCTGTTTTTCCAACTCCTGTTGGCCCTAAAAACAAAAATGAAGCAAGTGGTTTATCTTCATCAGCTAATCCTGTCCTGGCTCTACGCAGGGCATTTGCAACAGCCTCAACTGCCTCATCTTGACCAACAACTCTTTTTTTAAGCTCTTCTTCGGCTCTTTTAAGTTTTTCTGCTTCACTTTCAACTAATCTTGTTATAGGAATTCCTGTCCATCTTGAAACAACCCTAGCAATATCTTCATCTGTTACTTCATCTTTTAAAAATCTATTTTTTCTTGAATTTAAAGTTTTCTCTAATTCTTGCAATTTTTTCTGATAATAAGGAAGTTCTCCATACAAAATCTCAGCAACTCTACCAAAGTCACTTCTTCTTTCTGCGTCTTTTGCATCTTCTTTAAGTGCTTCTATATGAGATTTTAGATCATTAATTTCTTGAACTAATTTTTTCTCTTCTTCAAAAATTTTCATTTTATTTTCATATTCTTTTTTAATATTTTTCAATTCTTTTTCTATTTTTTTAATCTCTGCTGATGGTTTTTCTTCTTTTATTAACGCTTCTTTTTGAATTTCAAGCATTTTTATTTTTCTTTGAAGTTCATCAATTTCTTGGGGTAAACTTTCTCTTTCAAGTTTTAATGCTGCTGCAGCTTCATCAATTAAATCAATTGCTTTATCTGGTAAAAATCTTTGAGTAATATATCTTATTGAAAGGTTTACAGCGCTAACTATAGCAGAATCACTTATTTTAACTCCATGAAAAACTTCATACTTTTCTTTAAGACCTCTTAAAATAGCTATTGCTTCTTCTGGAGATGGTTCTTCAACATAAACAGGCTGGAATCTTCTTTCAAAAGCAGGATCCTTTTCTATATAAAGTTTATAATCATGAAAAGTAGTTGCTCCTATAATTTGAAGTTCTCCTTTTGTTAAAGATGGCTTTAAAATATTTGAAGCATCAATAGCACCTTCTGCTGCACCAGCACCAACTAATGTATGAAGCTCATCTACAAAAATAATATATTTATTTTTATTTGAAATAACTTCTTTTAAAAATGCTTTTAATCTTTCTTCGAACTCTCCTCTAAATTTTGTACCAGCAACTAAAGCACCTATATCTAAAGCTATAACTTCTTTATTTTTTAAAATGTTTGGAACATCGCCAGCAACTATTCTTTGAGCCAAACCCTCAACTATTGCAGTTTTTCCAACACCAGGCTCTCCTATTAAAACAGGATTATTTTTTGTTCTTCGTGAAAGTATCTCAATTACTCTTCTTATCTCGCTATCTCTTCCTATAATTGGATCTAATTGTTTTTGCCTTGCAAGCTGAGTTAAGTTTTGAGTATATTTTTCTATAGTTTTAAATTTAGTCTCCGGAGTCTCATCTACAACCTTTTGATCGCCTCTAACTTCTTTTAAGTATTTTAACGCTTTTTCAAAATTTACACCATATTTTTCTAAAATATATTTAGCTAATGTCTTTACATTTAAAAGAGCCAAAAATATATGCTCACAAGATATAAATTCATCACCCATTTTCTGAGCTAAATTTTTAGCCTCATCTAAAACTTGAACAACTTCATTTGATAAATAAATTTGAGTTATGTTAGAAGAGGTAAAAATTCTTGGAATTCTTAAAATTTCATCATTAATAGTCTTTTCTAAATTGTAAATATCAACATTTAATTTTTTTAAAATATCTAAGGAAAGGTTTTCTGGTGTTGTAATTAAACCATACAAAATATGTATAGCTCTTAATTCTGAATGATTCAAAGAAAGAGCTTTTTCTTGTGATCTTTGAAGAGCCTCTTGAGCCTTAAATGTAAACTTATTAAACGGAATCATGTTTCTATATAAATTATACTAAATTTTTAATTTTGATTTATTTTGATTTATAATAATTATACCACAAATTTATGAAAAATAAAGAAGAACCGGAAAAAGAAAATAAAATAAAAGAATACTTTAAAAAAACCATTTCTCTTTATTTTCTAACAATATTTTTGTTTTTGGCAATTTTTCTACTTTTAACTTCAAATTTACCAAATAAATTAAAAAATTATTTCTCGATTACTAAAAATTTTAAAGCATTAAATAGTAATTTAGATTTTCTTAAAAATACAGAAATTGAAAAAAGGGGAGATTTAAAAGAAAAGTTTAATTCATCAATTAAAAAAATTGAAGATATAAAAGATTCAGTTTTAACTGAGAGTAAAAATTTTATTCAAAAAGTTGAAAATATTAAAGATGATATTGTTGAAAACATAAATAAGATATTACAAAAAAACATTCAAATTCCAGAATCATTCTATTTTTATTCTAAAAACCCAACAAAAATTTATATTCAAAATGAAGATGCAAAAAATTTATATATAGATTGGGGTGATGGTTCAGAAGAAAATATAAAATTTGATAAAGAAAAAACAATAACTCATTTTTGGGAAAAGCCAGGAAAATATAAAGTTAAAATTAAAATTCTAAAAAACAAAAACTTGTTAAAAGAAATTAATTTAAATTTAATTGTAGAATAAATTTGTGGACCGGGCGGGAATCGAACCCGCATCTTGGCATTGCGATTGCCACGCTCTACCATTGAGCTACCGGCCCAAATATATATAAGAATTTTTTTCTTTGAAATAATCTAAAAGTTTTTTATAAAGACTGTTTGATTTTAATGTTTTCGAGTTTCCAATTACAATAAGTTTTCTTTTTGCCCTAGTTAGTGCTACATTTAGTCTTCTAAAATCATCTAAAAATCCAATAATATTTTTATCATTAGCTCTTGTAAATGAAATAATTATTATATCTTTTTCTCTTCCCTGAAATCCATCTATAGTTTTTATTTCAATATCATCTTTGATTGTTTCTTTTAAAATTTTAACTTGATCCTTATATGGGCTTATAATACCTATACTTTTGCTTTCAATTCCTAATTTTTTAATATTTTCAACTATTTCCTTTATGATATTTATTTCTTTAAAATTAAAATAAGATGTTGCGTTTTGAAATTTTTCCTCCTTACTATCAACATCAATAAAGCAAATTGTTTTTTGTGGATTTAAGATAAAATTAATCTCATCATTTAAATTTTTTAAAATTTCAATTTTTTCTTCTTCTAAAATATTTTTAAGATTTCTTTTTTTTGCTTCTTTAGCTGAAATTATTTTCGAATTGTAAAAATTTTCATTAGAAAAATTCAAAATATCATCTGGCATCCTGTATTGAATGTTTAAGAATCCTAAAATTTTTTCTCCATAAATTTTAATTAATCTTTCAAAAAGGCTCAAGGATAAAAAAGGAGATATTTTTTCGCAGACAACAGTCGGAGGGAGCTGATTTTGGTCGCCTGCCATAATAAATTTTCTTCCCTTAGTTAAAGGAATTAAAGTTACAGGCTCTTGACTTTGATTTGCTTCATCTATAAATACAACATCAAAATAAAATTCATTTAATATATCACTGCCAGCGCCAGAATTTGTTGCACAAACAACATCAGCCCTTTTAATTATTTTTCTTATAGCTCTTTTTTCAAGCTTTCTTACTAATTTCTTTAACTTTTTTATTTCTTTTTTGTTTTTAATAAAAGTCTCAATATTTTTTAAATTTTTATAATCTATATTCAAGCTTTTATTAATATCTTTTAATCTTTCTATTTCTTGCCAAATAATCTTAATTTCATTAAATTCACTCGTTTTTTCTAAAATAAAATCTAATGTATTATTTAAAATACTTTTTAAAACTTTGGCAGGATGCCCTATTCTTACAACCTTAATATCATATCTTAAAAGAGCTTCAACCAAATTATCTACAGCAATGTTAGAGTCTGCAGTAGCCAAAACTTTATATCCTCTTTTAACATGCTCATAAATACTTCCTGCAATTGTTGTTGTTTTTCCTGTACCCGGTGGTCCTTGAACTAAAAAGAAATTTTTTGCTAAAAGAGTTTTTTTAACTACTTCTTTTTGAGAACTATTTAAATAACTATTTTTAATTTCTATATTTTCATTCCTAAATTCTGGCTTTCCTTTTCCTAATAAAATTTTACAAATTTCTCTTTTAAAAAATAAAAGACTTAAAGCTTTTTTTGCCCTCTCAAAGGTAATATCATTACAAAAAAGATCAACCCTTAAATTCTTATTTAAAAAATTCTCTGGTGGCTTTTTATCTAAAATTACCTTAATTTTTGTCCTATCCTTATAACTACAAACTCCTTCGTAAAAAAACTTATTTGGATCCTCGCTTAAAATAACAAGATCTCCCACATTTATTTCATTTTCTAAAATATAATCTTTATAAAATGAGATCTCATACCTACCGCCTACTATTCTTTTTATTTCTTTTGTTTTTAAATTTAAAATAGCTCTTCCAGATTTTTCTCTATCTTCTGGATTTGTTTTTCTAATCTCATCCCAAATCTTTTTAATACTTTCATTTCTTTCTTTATCAATTAAAAAAGAAAAATACCTATAATAATCAAAATAATCATTAAAATAAATTTTTTGCTTAATTTTCATTTTACTCGTTTTAAAATAAAAGTCGGGGAGTCGGGACTTGAACCCGAAATCTCCTGGACCCGAACCAGGCGTGTTTCCTTTACACTACTCCCCGTTTTTTTAGTTTTAAATTTTGTCGGGGTGTCGGGATTTGAACCCGATCTACATGCTCCCAAAGCATGCGTGCTGCCGTTACACCACACCCCGAAATTGCGCGGGCGACGGGATTTGAACCCGCGACCTCCTGCGTGACAGGCAGGCGCTCTATCCGGGCTGAGCTACGCCCGCTCTGAGCCAGGGACGGGATTTGAACCCGTGACCTCCGCATTACCAGAGCGGTGCTCTAACCAACTGAGCTACCCTGGCAAAATAAATTATAACAAATTCTTTATAAAAAATCCTAAAAGAAAAATTAAAGATTGAACAATTACTAAAACAGGCCCAAATTCAAAATTTAAATTAATTGAGAAAATTAAACCTAAAATGCTTGTTAAAAAACCAAAAAAAATAGAAAATAAAATTAATTGATTAAAACTTTTTGCAAATAAACTACTAAAAAGAGGGCAAATAATAAGATAAGAACCAACTAAAAGAACTCCTACTATTTTAATTCCTAAAGAAACAGCTAAAGCAACCATAAAAAGCAAAAAAAGATCTACTGTATGTTTTTTTATTTTATAATTTGCTGCTAAATCCTCAGATAAAGTCACTAAAATTAGTTCTTTTTTAAACCTTAAAATTGAAATTAAAATAAAAAATAAAATTAAAGTGCTTAATATAAAATCATTTAAACTTATTCCTTTTATATTTCCAAATAAAGACTCTATTAGTTCTTGATCTTTTATAAATATTTTACCTATAGCTAAAGAAAGCAAAAATATAAAACCAACTATTGCTTCTAAATAAAAACTTGTTTTCTTTTCAATTAAATATATAAATAGAGCACCTAAAATTAGAAAAATTAAAGAACCCCAAAAAATATCAATGCTAAAAATTAAAGAGAGTGCAATTCCTGGAAGCGCAATGTGAGAAAAAGCATCAGCAATCAAAGAATATCTTCTTAAAACTATAAAATTTGACAAAATAGAAAGACAAATACTTGTAAAAACTGCTATTAAAATTTCTAAAACACCCATATTAGTGCTTATGTTTATAAATTCCTACTTTATAACCATAAAGCCTTTCTAAAACTTCTGGTGTTATTTGATTTAAAAATCCATCACAAATAAGATTTTTATTTAAACAAATAATTCTTTGAGCAAAAGAAGAAATAAAAGAAAGATCATGAGAAACAACTAAAACACTAAATTGCCTTTCTTTGTAAAAATTTTCTAATAAAGAAAAAACATTTTCTTTATTTTTAGGGTCAAGAAAACTTGTTGGCTCATCTAAAAGTAAAAGATCTGGTTTTTGAAAAATAGATTGCAAAATTAAAATTTTTTGAAGCTCTCCTTCTGATAAATTAGAAATCTTTTTTTTAAAAATATCATCACTTAAAAAATTTTTTATATCATTAATATTCATATCAAAAAGAGAAAAAAATTCTTTAACATTTAATGGAAAAAATTTATTAATATTTTTAATTTGAGGAACTAAAACAACTTTTATACCTTCTTTATATATAATTTTTCCTTCATAAGGAATTTGAAAAGTTAAAGCCCTCAAAAGAGTAGTTTTACCACCACCATTTGGTCCTATTACTCCAACCCTTTCTCCTTCTTCAATCTCAAAATTTATATTTTCTAAAATAACATTTCCTTCTAAAACAACTTTTAAATCAATAACTTTTAAAAGCATATTATTTTTTGTTATACTTTAAAACAGCCTCTTTTATTAACCTTTCTGCATCTTTTCTTGGTTTCCAACCTAATATTTTTACCCATTTTTTAGGTTGAAGTTCTTTGTAAACTTTAAAAAAGTGAGAAATTTCATCTAATAAAGCCTGTGGCACATCTTTTAAATCTTTAAAATCATTAAAATAAGGGTCTTCTGATGGTACACATAAAAGTTTTTCATCTTTTTCGCCTGTATCAATCATTTCAAGATAACCAAGTGGCCTTGCTTCAACTAATGTTCCTGGTAAAAGAGGGAATCTTGTAATTAAAAGTGCATCAAGAGGATCTCCATCATCACATAAAGTTTTTGGAACGAAACCATAATCACATGGATAAACAACAGAAGAATAAAGAACTCTATCTAATTTTAAAAATCCAGTTTCTTTATCAATTTCATATTTATTTCTTGTACCTTTTGAAATTTCAATTAAAACATTTACTTTTTTTGGATAATCTCCTGGTGTTAATTTTTCAATCATATTTTTTAAAAATTTAGCTAACCAAAAGGTTAGCTTTAAAATTAATTTAAGCTTCTGCTATACCAAATTCTATTTCTTCTTGTGGTCTTGAAATTGATCTTATATCTATTCTCCAACCAGTTAATTTAGCTGCTAATCTTGCATTTTGTCCATTTTTGCCTATTGCAAGAGAAAGTTGTTCCTCTTCAACAAAAACTTGAATTGTTCTTTTTTCTAATATTTTAGTTTCAACTACTTTTGCTGGAGCTATTGCATTTGCAACAAATTTTTCTGGATCTGGGTCCCATAAAACTATATCTATTTTCTCGCCATTTAGTTCATTAATTATAGTTAAAATTCTTGCTCCTTTAGGGCCAACGCAAGATCCTATTGGATCTATATTTTCTTTATGAGAAACTACAGCGACTTTTGATCTTAAACCAGGTTCTCTTGCAATAGCTTTTATTTCAACTATTCCTTCATTAATTTCTGGAATTTCAGCTTCAAAAAGCTTTTTTAAAAAATTAGGATGAGATCTTGAAAGATAAACTTCTACGCCTCTTGGTGTTTTTTCAACTGCATAAACATAAAATCTAAATCTAAGACCTATTCTGTATTTTTCATTAGGTATAGATTCTGAGACAAACATAGTTCCAAGGGTTTTTCCAAGATCAACATAAATAACTTTTGGCTCAATTTTTTGAATAGTTCCACTTACAATTTCATTTTCCTTTTTTTTGAACTCTTCATAAACTATTTCTTTTTCAATCTCTCTTAATCTTTGAGTAATTACCTGTTTTGCAACTTGAGCAGCAATTCTTGAAAATTCATCTTTAAAATTTGCATCTTCTTCAATTTTTATATAAAGATCCTCTCCAACATTTATTTCTGGATTTATTTTTCTTGCTTCTGAAATTTTAATTTGTTTTTCACCTTTAATTTCTTTATCATCCTCTACAACATTTTTTACAATATAAAAATCTAAATTATTATTTTCAAAATCTATCTTTGCTTTTATAGTATAATCTTTCAGGCCTTTTTCTTTCTTAAAAGCAGCAGCAAGAGAATCTTCTAATGCATTCCAAATCTTTTCTTCCGGTATTTCTCTTTCTCTGCTTATTGCTATTATATATTCTTTTAATGATTGAAAATTAAGCATAAAATAATTTTAACATAATTTTTATTTAATTTATAATTTTAAATGCGAGGTTATGCACTTTTAATCGTTCTTTTAATATTTTTATTCTTATTGGGCGGTGGTTTTTATCTTATTTTTAAAAGTTCCTTTAATCTTAATTTTAAAGGTGTTTTAAGACCAATACCTTATGAAACTACAACTCCAAGACAAATTAAAAAAGAGTATATAAAACCAAAAGAGCCTGCAAAAATTGAATATCAAGAAAAAATAAATAGTTTAATTAAAATAGATGCTCAAATTTTATCAAAAGAAGATGACAAATTTTTGAAAATTTATTTATCTGGATATGACTACAAAAACAACGAAATTATAAAAAATTTTGAAATTAAAATATTGCCAAGATCAAATTTTTGGTATCAATCTTCAAACTATTTTCAAACTAAAATAAATCCTCAAGAAAATTTAACATTAATTATAAGAGGCAAAAATAAATACGGTGAAGTTAGCGAAAATAAAATTTTAAATATAAAAAGTTTAATCTCTCCCTACGTTGATAAAATAAGAATTTCTATTTTAAAAAGACAAGATCCTCAAATGATAGAGTTTTTAAATATCACAACTTCTAGTATAAATTTAGAAAACATTAAAATAAAATCTAATTTTTATAGCCTGACATTACAAAAAACTAATAAAATTTTATTTCCTTTTTACTCAGATATTAAAAATGATTTAACTTTAAAACCAAATGAAAGATTAATTGTTATTGCTCAAAAAAGTCCAGTTGGTGTAAATTTTATGACAAATAAATGCTTAGCTTTCTATCCTAATTTAAAGAATCTTCCATATTTTCCGTATAATTGTTATCTTCCAGATGATTTTTCTTTTTTGATTCCTCAATGTCAAGAAAAATTAAAAAGATTAAGATGTGACTACTATCCTTTAGATTTTATTTTAAAAGAATTTAGCTTCAATTATGACTGTATGAAATTTGTAGAAGAAAATTTTACTTATAAAGGTTGCTTTAATAAAAATAGTTCAAAATTTGATTTTTTAACAGGTGTTTGGTTCTATTTTATTGGGG
>Ga0272449_1003593_pt1 | contig 13196 bp, 10 predicted proteins | sample YNPCB0241_FD_198679 | JGI IMG/M metagenome (GOLD analysis project Ga0272449, IMG submission 198679) | Hot spring sediment microbial communities from Yellowstone National Park, WY, United States - YNP-CB-024-1 | ecosystem: Environmental > Aquatic > Thermal springs > Hot (42-90C) > Sediment...
TCGAGGTTATCACGCCGCCCTCGCTCATGCTCGTGACCCTGAAGCCGGGCGGAGGCTCCACAACAGAGTCACCATGGCTCATCCAAACATTAAGCCTTCTCGGCAGGCCTTCCAATAAATCATCATAATCTAGGATCTCGATGGGGGTCCTGCCATACTCCCCGAACCTCCCCCGCGAGACCCTCCCACCGAGAATCCTCGCGATCAGTTGATGGCCATAGCAGATGCCAAGCACCGGGAGGCCCCTCGAGATTATCGCGTCGAGGTTCACGGTCGGCGAGCCGGGCTCATAAGCGCTCATAGGACCGCCCGAGAGTATCACGCCGCCAACATCACCCCTCTCAAGCTCGGCGACAATATTCTCAGGCTCAACGATCTCCGAGTATACCCCGAGCTCCCTGCACCTCCTCGCAATAAGATGAGTATATTGGCCCCCGAAATCCACGACAATAACCCTCAATTTCCTGCCCATCAAGCTCTAATGAACACAACATACCGGAGGTGATAAATCTTAAAGATGCGATGGAAAATTATGACTCCCCCCAGAAATTATCGTATCGAAGCCGTTGGTCTACTGAATGCGATAGAATAAAATCAGTATTTTTCAAGGGAAAATTAATGTTTAACAATAATCCTAAGTGATGATAGGGTGGTCTGGATTGCCGGATGTTATAGGATTAGGGGAAATAATGGTGCAATTTAATGCCGTAACCCCGGGGCCCTTGCGCCATGTCACATATTTCGAGAAGCATGCAGCCGGAGCCGAGGCCAATGTAGCTGTCTGCGTAAGAAGACAGGGTCTTAGTTCGGGCTTCATCACAAGGCTTGGCGCTGATGAGTTCGGGATATATCTTTATAATTGGCTCCGAGGAGAGGGTGTAGATGTCTCTCAGATAAAATTTGACACTACAGCCCCCACTGGGATTTACTTTATTCAGAGGGGCTTCCCAGTTCCGGGAAAAAGTTCGGTCATTTATTATCGAAAAGGATCTGCTGCAAGCAAGCTCAGCGAAGAAGACATAAACCCGGAATACTTTGCAAACGCGAGGACCCTGCACCTCACAGGTATAACCCCAGCATTAAGTGACTCAGCATTAAAGGCATCTAAAAAGGCTGTGGAATGTGCCAAGAATCATGGATGTAAATTATCATTTGATACCAATATTAGGCCACCGCTCTGGAGGAGTGCTGAGGAGGCTGCAAAAACCCTTCTACCATTCGTGGAACAAGCTGACATACTTTTCACAGACCTAGCCGATACAATAATATTACTAGGAGAGAAAGAGGTGGATAAGGCAATAGAAAGCTACCTCTCGATGGGGGTCGAGATTGTAGTTTTCAAGCTTGGAGCAAAAGGCGCGATAGCCGCATCAAAGGGGGAAAGGGTCATGGCTAGGGGTTATCAGGTGACAGTCGTTGACACTATAGGGGCAGGAGACGCCTTGGCCGGAACATTTCTAGCATGTACTCTCAAAGGATTTAGCCTGGAAAGGTCGCTGAAATTTGCAGTAGCTGCTGGAACGCTAGTCGTAACTGTAAGAGGTGACCAAGAAAACCTCCCAACGCAGCGCGATTTAGAAACATTTCTCAAAGCATTTGAAGAGGAATAATCTGGGCTGGGGAAGGTTGTGTAATTGGTTAGAGTAGATTTTTCTCTCTGAGTCTTAATTTAAGCCTCTCCAGTTCTTCATCTGATAATGGCTTATGAGGCGGCTTCGGATATCCCACATCAATTCCTCTAAGCTTCAAGACCGCATAGGTTGCTGGTATGTTTGGCACCGAATACATTATATCCCTCAGCTCGATTATGAAGAATTGTCTTTCCACGGCCTCTTTATAGCGCCCATTTTTAAGCATCTTATAAAATTCAATAATTATTTCTGGAAATGCATTTGATAAGCCAGCAACACATCCATGTCCACCCGCTATCATGCTCGGCAACATCAGCCTCTCGGTACCGACGAAGAACTTAAAATCCCGGCTCTTGACAGCCATCATAAACTGGTAAAAGAGTATAATGTCTCCGCTGGTATCCTTTATGCCGCGAGCCCCCTCATCGGCGATCCTCTTCAGGAGGCTTGGCGTGATACCGTAACCAACCCTAGGGGGAATATTGTATACGAAGACCGGTATATCCACCTTCTCGATCAAGCTCTTGAAGAAGTTATAGACACCATCATCGTCATACTTGTAGTAGAATGGTGGCGTGCTGGCAACAGCATCGGCGCCCACATCCTCAGCATGCTTGGCAAGCTCGATGCTTGTATCGACATTTGACGAGCCAACATGAATGATTACATCCATATTGCCTGAAGCATACTCCACCGCGAGCTCGGCAATCCTCTTCCTTTCATCAATGCTCATGGCCGGTCCAAGTCCATAAGTCCCACATACGAAGATTCCGTTAACACCATTTTCATGGAGAAATTCTATAAGGCTTTTCACGCCATCAGCATATATCTTTCCATCGGCGGTAAATGGGCTAATCATGGGGCATATTATACCCTCAAATTTCATGGCTCAACATCTCATTCTTAACGGGTCATTTATTAATATATGCACGGCTTAAAGCTTGTCTTCAAAAAGAAGATGAAGTGAAGTTTAAGGAATCTTTGTCTCTAGGACCGTGTTTTCCTAAATCTGTCCTCAAGCCTCTTTAGAACCTGCGTGAGTGTTGTGTACTCCATCTCGGTGGGGTCCAGTCGTGCAGGCATAATCTCTCCCATGGTTCTCATGTAGATTGCTATCTGGCTTGCTATATTCCGGCTGTAATCCCAGAACGGGTCGTCAAAGAGATCCGCCGGCTCGGCTCCATCAATTCCGATTAGCTCTCCATTTGATATCTGCCAGCCCATGGCAACTACCCTTGGGGGGCCGTCGAAATATGATATGATCGCATGCCTTCTGAAGCTCACGGGCATTAATGGGCCATTATGGCTTCCCCTCATCCAGCCCGCCACCAGATGAGGTATGGCGAACGGCGCTAGGATCTCGCCGATTGCTGGAAAGCCGGACTGCGCTCTAACGATGAGAACGGGGTCATCCTTGCCGACATATTTACCGGCTATGAGGGATAATCTGCTTGTTGAGGCGGCTGCCGCGGGCTCATTATCCTCAGCCCTATAAACTCTGGATATACAGTACCTGCCGGTAGTCCCGATCAAGGCCAGCAGATCATAAGATTCCTCGGGCGTCCTAATCCTAACCTCCTTCCCCTCAATCATATCTAGTACCTCGAAGATGAATCCACCTCGAAGCCTCGGGTCTATAACAAGCCCAGCAGTGTTAAAAGGATCAGCGAAGATCTTGTAAAGCGGCAGGTTCCATGCGCCGGGCTCGGTTTTATCAGCCGCGAAAACTATCACTGGATCGGATCCCCTTTCCTCGAACTCGAGCTCCGCAACGCCTGGCCCCAGCCCACGAATATTCCCGCTAAAGGCATCAGATAGCAGATCTTGCCCAGCAGCATAGAGCTTCAGCGGCTTAGAGACTTTCTCAGTTATTTCCTTGAAAATATTCCATGCAAGCCCATGAATCTCAGTATTCTCCTCCCCCTTATGATGGGTGATAACGAGCCCTATATCGTCTCCAACGCTATAGACGTAGAAGCTTTTCACAAGCTCGGTTTCCTGAGCTTCAGCAAGCATTCTTTTCGCCAGATCAAGCATCTTCTGGTGAGGCCTATAATGGCCGGCGACCGAGCCAACATCAGCCTTGATCACCGAAATCGTTGTCCGCACCATAACCGGATTGCTAGAATTAAGCCAGCTCTCTATATATATTGTGTATGCATAAAAAGTCACATGATCCAGAATTATTAAATAATTTTATCTCAACTCATGTACTGCAACCCTCATTCTCCCCCGAATGAAAACATCAATGATGCCATGATGATATTACATTGAACTTGGAACGTTAGATGATTAGGTGTGTCAGGGTGCTCTAATAATAAATTATGCCGACTTAACATTAATATAGTAACATTTTCCTGTAGTCGGGGGTGATTGAGAAGATTGGATCCAACTATATCAAGAGCTGAAGTTAAGTTGAAGCTGGATCCTACACAACTTGAGGAGTTAAAGAAGTTAAACCCCGAATTAGAGATCTGGTGGGATGGCCATCCAGGCTATTTCAGAAAGTTCCAGCAAGAGCTCATAGAGAAGGGCTACTTGAAAGAAGATGTTGATAGAATAAGAAGGTGGATGTCGCATATTGAGGGCGGGACCTTCTTTTTCGATGGATGCACGACGAACCCCCCATTAAACCTAGCATTCCTAAGGAGTTCCCCCGAAGTTGTCCAGCTCATCAAAGAGAGATATGCGAACCTGTTAAAGAAGAGCTGGTGGTATGGCTATTGGATTGTTGGGAAGCTGGGCATGGATAAATTCCTGGCGAATTATTATAGGAGGGGGAGAAAATATGGCTTCGTCTGTATGCAAGTGGATCCGCATTATGCGCATGACGTTGAGGTGATGAAGCTTCAGGCCTTGGAGCTTGCAAGGGCAGCGCCTAACGCCATGATAAAGATTCCTGCAACCAAGGAGGGCATAGAAGTTATAAGATATCTGACGAGTTTGGGCATCTCCACTAACGCCACATCATGTTTCTGCGTTCCTCAGGTTGCTATGGTGGCCCAAGCAGTTAAGGAAGGATATGAAGAAGGTGTTCAGAAGGGTGTAGATTATAGTGGATGGAGATCGGTGATCACGATGATGATCGGCAGATGGGAGGCCTCCGATGAATGGGATGCGGAAGCGAAGAATATGGGAGAGAATATCACTGAAGAGGATCGGAGATACTTTGGGCTCTTAATGGTCAGGAAGGCTGTGGAAGCTGTCCGGGGCATAAATGCTCCAACAAAGGTCTTGGTATGCTCGACGAGGAAGGGTCCAGGCGACCGCTACCTGCACTTGGAGGGGTTAGCCGGCCTCCCGATAATAATCACCATGAATAAGGAGGCGATAGAGTGGGCTCTAACAACGCCGATGAGAGACGGGTCTGGAAAGATGAGGATCATGAAGGATTTGCCTCAGGAAAAAGTGAATAAATTATTGAAGTTTGATTGGGTTAGGAAGAGCATAGATCCGAAGGGGCTGACGATCGAGGAAATCCATGCCTCCAGTTCCCAGAAAAAGAATCTGAGGGAGTTTGCAGAAGCATTAGAAGAAATACAAAAGATCTTCACCCCCTCTAAGCCCAAAACACCCTTTTAGAGATTAAACATTTTTATTTTTCAAAAAGCCCATTATCAGACCTGATAATGTTCGGAAGGAAACGCCCTGTCTCTCGATTTAAAATTGAGAAGACTCTATTGAAAAATAAATATAAATAATGTATTTGAAAAACATGTGGTAGTTTATCCCTCTTCTTTGAGCAATCCAAGCTTTTTAGCATAATCAGTTCTTACCTTGCGAGCTACAACGGGATTCTTCAAAACACCTATATTCTCTATTTCCGCCTCGATGATATCGCCTGGGAAGATGGGGCCGGTTGGCGGACTTCCTGCGGAAAGCACGTCCCCAGGGTATAACGTCATGAATGTAGAGACGTAAGCTACGATTTCGTTCATCTTAAAGCGCATCTGACTCGTATTTCCCTCAGATTCAACGATGCCATTTCTCCTACGGACCATTCTTAGGTTATTAACGTCTCCTACCTGATCAGGGGTCACCACGAATGGACCTAATGGAGCGAATGTATTCATATTCTTTCCTATTGGCTGGAGCAGGAAAGTCTTAATTTCTAGGTCATGGCTGGTTATGTCGTCTAATATCGTGTATCCGAGGATATAGTTCTCAGCCTCATCCTCGGTGACGCTGTCGCATTTCTTTCCTATAATGCAGGCGAGTTCCCATTCATGATATATAGTTCCATAGCCGACTGGGATCTGTATGGGATCCATGTGCCCGATAATGCTTGTTGGAGATTTTAAAAATACCATGGGGACTTCAAGGCGCTCAAACCCGAGTTGCTCTCTATAGACTTCAAAATTTAAGGCGGCGCACACGATCTTTGTTGGATTTTCAACCGGCGGAAGGATCTTGACTTGGTTAAGATCGTATAAAATCTTCTTAAACTTGTTCTCCTCAGCGGCTTGAAAGATTTTTGAGGCCATATGCATAGCGGCATCGCCGTATTTGCAGAAGGATATTATGTCTCTAAAAGCCGTCCGGGGAACTTTGCCGCCCCTCCCGTATAGCTGGCTCGAAGCCTCCTCCAAGGGTATTACTTTCCCTAAATCCTCTAGGACGAGTCCGAGCCTTTTCTTAGCTCCAACCTTGAATAGGCAAAACTTCAATGCAGGCATCCTCCTCCCTCGATCAACTCCATCGTTTTGGGACGCTTACTTCTTTATCTTCAGTTTAAAGACCTTCTCAGCGGTCTTGTATAGGAATTTCTCCCTCTCCTCATTACTGACATTTATCCTTCTCGCCTTCTCCAACTCTATGAGCGTATTAAGCGGGAGATCTGTCCCGAACATCACTTTGTCGCCGCCGAGAGTCTTTATGAACATCTCTATGTCCTCAGCCATGCACCATGATGTCTCCAGGTAGACGTTTTTATATTTGGATGCAACAAAAAGCGCCTCGCCCGCATGAAATATGAAGCCCGCATGAGCGAGCACTATTTTGACATCGGGGAACTTTTCTGCGAGAGGGGCAACTGCAGTGGGTGACGCGAATGGTATTCCTAACCCTGTGTGCACCATGACAGGCACTTCGAGTTCGTTTGCGAGCTCGAACATCATTTCTGCGTCCTTTGTCCCTAGATTCACCGCATGGCCTGCCGTGTGAACCTTTATCCCAACAAAGCCATAATCCTTTATCCACTTTCTAGCCTCTCTTTTCCATTCGTCGGGTTCGAGCACATGCGGGTTTATGCTGACCATCCCGAAGATCTGGCCCTCATACTTCCTAGAAAGCTCGACAATCCTGCTGTGGAGATGATTCGGGGGTTGGGGATATGCACCTGGAAATGGCTGAAGGATCATTGCCGTGATGCCGACGTCTGTCAAATTTTTGATCACTTGCTCCTCGGTGACATTTAATCCGAAGACTCTACATGGTCCCAGATGAAAATGCGTATCTATGATCACGGTTTTCATGGGAGTATTAGATGGGCTGTTGTAAATAAACCTTATTTCTAAATAGATAACACAATCATGGAATGATCCTTAACATAGTTTATAAAAAGGAGAGAGAAGCATGTTTGCTATACCTGATTTAAGGCTTTTTCCCGTACAGCTCATTTGCAACATAGTCTAAGCCTAGTTCTATCAGCTTCCCCTTCAAGGGCCATCCGGTTTCAGGATCCCATCCTCTAGCCTTGTAATATTCATCTAGAAGTTTCTTGAATTTCTCCTCATCAAGTGTTACTCTCCTCGTCCAATTAGGTCTCTTGAAGAATGGGATCACCCGTTCATCATCTTTCCTTGTTCTGCCTTCCCTGACGGCTATTGCCCTTTCTAAGTTGAATATTCTCTCACCTATTTTATCGAGTTGTTCTGCAGTGTACTCGATGCCGGTGACAGCGGCATATAGCTGAGCTTCAAGGGATGGATCGCCGAATCCATCTTCGGTGAAGCTACTTGCCACTATTGGGAAGGAGTAGTCGTCTGTCGGCAGGCTTGAGGTTAGGCATCCTCTATTCTGCATCCATATAGCAGGAGCGACTTTGCCATCATACCCCTCGGCTACCGCTTCCTCAGTTCCCCAAAGTTTCTTTACGAGATTTTTGAGCTGCTCGGGCTTGAGGGGTCCCACATAGTGGGTGCCATAAACTATTCTTGGATAAGTGTGGCCTGTGTCTGCGAATGGATCCCTGTTATCCGTTGCCCACAGGAGCGCTCCTACGATCCAGTATGGGTATTCGAAGAAGCCCCATACTCCCCTTCCAGCGCCGTGTTCAGTGTAACCGCAGGTTACATGTGGGACAAGCTCGTCAGGTATCCCGAGCTTTTCGGCGGCCCTCGCGGTTCCTTCCGCAATATAGTCGCCTATGCCTTGCCTGTAAGCTGTCATGTACAGCATTTTTGCCCAGAAATTCGGGTCATTCGGGTTTATCGGGCAGTCAATACCCAGATCTTTCTCAGTCTTCAATCCTTTGCAGCGGCATAAGAACATGGCTAAGGCTATTCCTCCGATAAAGTCCCATTGATTGATCCCCAGCTTGTCAGAGAGATTTTTAACCACTAATCCGTCGGCGAAATCTAGGCTCCATTTTACGTGTGCCGGGGCAGCTGCCTCGGTTTCGAAGCCCATGAAATACGGCCCTATACACATCGTCGTACCGCTCTCATTTACGTGGAAAACTTTGCTGGGCAGATCCTTCCACATAAATGAGCTCCAGACGAATCGACCTCTTGAGCAGAGTCCTGGACATGCATGAGTACATGCGTGGAATTTTCTTGGATACTTTATTTCCACTCCATCATAGGATTTGGGGAGATGCTCTTCGGGAATAGCTCTACCCCCCTGTAGAAGCTTCAGCGTCTTCTGCCACAATTCAAAAAGTCTTTTCGGATCAGCAACCTCCAGTATTCCAGTTTCATTTACCTCCTTTGCATTTCTCCTGCTGGTGACAGCTATTGCTTTGAGCTTTTTGGATCCCATAACAGCTCCAAATCCACCTTGGCCGAACGCGTTGCCTGATCCACTATTTATCGTAGCTATCCTGGCCAATCTCTCTCCAGCAGGACCTATAGCGATGGAGACGGTTTCATTTCCATGGATCTTAGACAGTTCTCTTTGCGTCGCGAAGGTATCCATGCCCCATAGATTCTCAGCATTAAGTATCTCCACTTGTCTCTCGTCGTGTATCCATAGGTAGACCGGCTTCTCTGAGGCCCCCTCAATAATTATTCCATCAAATCCGCAGTACTTCAGCTCTGGGCCGAATCTTCCACCGGAATTCGATCTAGTGAACCAGGGTCTTGGATATACTTGCGGAGCGATTCCACCCAGCGCTGTTCTCCCAGATCCTGGTGATAGTATCCCCGTCAGGGGTCCTGTCATGAAGATCAGCTTGTTGTCGGATGAGAATGGGTCAATGCCTGGCTTGAGTTCATCCCATGCGATCCTAGCTATCATACCTCGACCGCCAATGTAATCTCTGGCGTACTTCTCGTTAAGATTCTCGATGGCGATCTTCTGGTTTGTTAGATTCACTCTGAGTATCTTTCCAGCATAACCATATAGCTTGCCCATTCTCCTCACCTCCTTACGAGTTCTAGCGCTGATGCTGGACAGACTTCTACGCAGGCCGGGCCTTCAGGTCTCCCTCGACATAGATCGCACTTGAAGTATTTCTTTTTTCCATCAACTATCTTGTACCGTATTATCAGCTTTTCCGGCATTAGTGGACAGGCTCTTTCACAGGATCCGCATCCTATGCACTTCTCCTCGTCAATATATCTGGCTCCAGTATCTGGGTCGATCTGCACCGCGTTGGCCGGACATGCATAATAACATCCTGGAGAGTAGCATTGGACGCAAACTTCAGCCTTATGGTCTCCGGCAAATGGGTCGTATATCAGATGTATTCTAGAGAGGGCCAGGTTCTCTTTCCCCTCATGGTATAGCGCGCATGCAAGTTCGCAGGCTCCGCATCCCGTGCATCTTTCCGGATGGTACTTCAGGAACGCGGATTGCTTTACCGGCACAGTTTTTACATCCGCCTTTGATGAAGCTTTCATAGTATCTTTAGCTTGTTATGATCCACCTTATAAGAATTTTGTCACAATATTACTTTGGGGCATAATTCGAGCACGTCCGTAATTGATCGGCTTCTAGCTTTTCTTTAGATATAGATTTTTCATGTTCTGCTTTAGCATCGTGATTCCCGGTCCATTCCCAAAGCGCATACGAAAAATATATAGGAGTGCCATGGTTGCATTACTACCTGAGAATATGGGCGAGAAAACATCTAGGAGGAAATTCCTTGGAACAATCGGTGCTGGTGTTGTTGGCCTGATTATAGGCGGTGTAGTTGGCTGGTTGGCTAAACCCGAGGTCGTTGCCGAGAAGACCGTAACAGCTACTGTTACCAAGACCGCGGAGGTCACGAAGACCGTAACAGCTACTGTTACCGCTATGCCTACTCCAACGGTTACGGTAACTACTCCACCAACCACTGTGACCACGACGCCTGCTCCCACCGGCTTGGATCCTGTTGCTCAAAGGGCTGTTGATGGTGTAAAGGCCCTGATAGCGAGTGGCAAGGTAAAGCCGGGGACGACGATAAAGCTGCTGCACGCTGGTGGATCTAGGGAGAACTGGGAGAGGGCTATAGAGCTCTGGAAGAAGTATGTTCCAGAGATTAATGTCGAGCTCGTGACCGTGGACATAATCGATGTTAGAGTTAAGGCGATGGGGGAGGCGGTTGCTAAGACAGGAGAGATAGACGGCTTCAACGTGATGTCCACTTGGATTGGAGACCTCGTCGAGGCAGGTGGTGTCCAGCCGATAGACGAGTGGTTCAATAAGTATGACCCAGGCTACACCGGTCCAGATGCTCCAATCGAACCATTAGGGACTTATTGTACCATGTATAAGGGGAAGAGGTATGCTCTAATCACGGACACCGACGTGTTCACCTTATCATATAGGAAGGATCTATTGAGTGATCCGACGTACAAGAAGGAGTTCGAGGCTCAATACGGCTTCGAGCTGAAGATCCCGGACACTTGGGAGGAGGCGATAAAGATCGGAGAATTCTTCACGAAGCTGAATCTGACCGCTCCTGGAGGCGAGAAGGTTTATGGGCTGTACTTCTATATGGAGCCGAGCTTCGCCGGCTACATAACATGGTGGGATATCTTCACAGAGTCTGGTGGAATATTATTCGACCCAGAGACCATGGATCCGAAGATAGACACTCCTGAGGGAAAATATGCGCTTGACGTGTGTCTTAGGATGCTGCCATACATGCCGCCTGAATGCCTAACAGCGCCCTGGCCCGACCTATACGACAAGTTCGTGAAGGGCCAGACAGTGCTAACCGCCGGGTGGCCATCATTATCCAAGGAAGCTGGAAGACCTGAATCACCTGTCAAAGGAAAGTATGGCTCAGCGCTGATGCCTGGCGTCGAAGTGGAGGTAGGCGGACAGAAGAAGATCATTAAGGCGGCTCCAAATCCAGTTAACTGGGTGGGGACGGTATCCGCTTACAGTAAGAATCCGGAGCTGATGTATCTATTCTACCAGTTTGCGACGAGCCCGGACATCGGGTTGGACATGGTTTTGAGAGGAATAATCCTAGACCTATATAGAAGAAGCTGGTTCGTTGATCCGAAGTACAGGCCTAGATCCGCTGAGCTATATGGCGAGGAATTCGTAGACGTGTATATGAAGTCTATAGAGGTTTCATGGCCAGATCTCATGCTAAGAGGTGGTCCTGAATACTTGGACAAGCTGACGAAGATGTTGAACGCCTGCTACGCCGGAGCATACGATCCAGAGAGGGTTCTAAGCGACATCGCTGCAGAGTGGGACACTATCACGAAGCGCTATGGCGTTGACAGCCAGCTAGAAGCATGGAGAGCCATGATCCAGCTATACCCGGAGCACATCAAAGAATTGTGGCGGGCTAAAGGCTACATGAAGTGATTTTCCTAAAAATAATCCTCTTTTTTTACTCCTTTTCAAAAATTTATATGCATTAACAAGACTTAAATCGAGCTTGGTGAATGCCGATCCTTGGATAGGAGGTGGGTGTTTGGCGACAAAGCCGCCTAGGTCGGTAAACCTGCTCGCGAACCTGCCGCTGAACATACTGCTCTATGCGGTTTTAATAATCCCGTTGGCAATAATGATCTATATATCATTTACAGACTGGAACCCGGCTAAAGGATACGACTGGTGGCAGGCACCGCTTAGCGGGATCAACAATTTCGTCCGAATGCTTGGAGACGTTAGGCTTGGAGCCGCTCTTGGCAGAACAATAGTCTTTGTACTCGTCGTGGTGGCTGTCGAATTTCTCCTAGGGCTGGGAATGGCTTACCTACTTCTTGCGGAGTTCCCTGGGAAGAGGGGAATAATATCATTGATAATATACCCGTTGATGCTGCCCTGGGTTGTCGTGGGCATGGTCTTCTACCTACTTTTCGCGGACTTCGGGCCCGTTGTTAATGTATTGAAGGCGATCATGGGGGAGACGTTCACAAAGACGTCCCTACTCTTAAACCCGACCATAGGATTTACTGTCATAATGCTTGCTGATATATGGCAGTGGACACCTTTCATGTTTCTCATATTGTATGCGGGGCTATCCGCAGTGCCGAAGAAACTCATTGAGGCGGCCCAAGTTTTAGGAGCATCAAGCCGGACGATCTTCTGGAGGATACAATTCCCGCTTATTAGACCACTCGCAATGATAGCTCTAGTGTTAAGATCCCTGGAAGCGTTCAAAGTTTTCGATGCGGTATACATGATAACTAGAGGAGGACCGGGCTCAACCACTGAGACGATCTCATTCTATATCTACATGCTCGCGGTCAGATACTATGACATGGCTTATGCGTCCGCGGTCTCGCTGGTACTCCTGATAGCACTCGCAATAGTTATTAGAGTGTTTGTAAAATACGCGATTGAGAGAGGAGGTGCCTGAGAATGGGCGTAGCATCCAAGGTTCTGCGAATAGTTGCCATTGCGATATTCATGGCATGGCTTATGATACCCATAGTGTGGACGCTTTCACTATCATTTAAGCCGTACCTTGAATGGAGAGCACCCCACTTCTGGCCGAAAAACCCTACCCTGCTAAACTACAAGATGCTATTCTTCTATGAGAGAGAAATCGCTGGAACGACTGGCGGAACGGCTCTCACGAAGCCGATGATCACACCCCTGATAAATACGCTAATAGTGGTGGGGGTTTCGACGATAATCGCCGTAATAATAGGGTTCTTCGCGGCGTATGGGGCAAGCAGATACAACTCGCCCGGACCCTTCGGCTTATACTTCACGCTACTAACAAGGATGGTTCCACCGGCGACATTCGTAACACCGGTCCTCATATACTACAGGATGATCGGCTTCCTAGACACGCAGCTAGGCCTCATACTATTATACGCCGCTGCTACTGTAACCTACTCTATATGGATACTTAAGGGATTCATAGACCAGATCCCGAGAGAATGGGAGGAGGCAGCCATCCTAGAAGGCCTATCGCCGCTTAGAGCAATGCTGAGGGTCACA
>Ga0272449_1003594_pt1 | contig 13194 bp, 9 predicted proteins | sample YNPCB0241_FD_198679 | JGI IMG/M metagenome (GOLD analysis project Ga0272449, IMG submission 198679) | Hot spring sediment microbial communities from Yellowstone National Park, WY, United States - YNP-CB-024-1 | ecosystem: Environmental > Aquatic > Thermal springs > Hot (42-90C) > Sediment...
AGAGAGGCTGACTTCAGTCAGGGCGGAGGGCCCGGCACTGGCCCATGCCCATCGCCGTCTTCATCCCCACCCCGCAGTAGAAGGCCAGGTCCGCCAGGGCATTCAGGACCCGGCGGGCCCAGTCGTCTGCTCCCATCAGGCCGTAGGTGACCTGTCCCACAAAGCCCACCTGGGGCGCGTGCTTGAACTCCTGGATGCGGGTTTCCAGCCGCCGGATCCGCTGGATGACGACGTGCTCCTCCAGATAGGCGGTGACCGCTTCTTGGTCCACCTGGAGGGACGACGGGGCCATGTGGTTCCACGAACGGAGAAGGCTCCCGAAGACCAGCGTCGGGTCCGGCAGGACGACGACTTTTTTGCCCCATTCCTTCTGACCGAATCCGAAGGCGGTGGGGGAGGCGAATTCCAGCGTGATCTCCTCGTCCGGCGGGGCTTCGGCGGCCAGTTGTGCCCAGGAGGTGTACCCGGCCCAGCGATGGCTGCCGGGGGTCACCCGGACTTCCTGGACCTGCAGGGTGGCGGCGCCCAGTTGCAGGACGGGGAGGGCATCGTCCCGCAGGAAGTGGGACATCAGGCGTTCGTAGATGAGGGGGTGGAGGACGGTGAACCGGAGGAAGCAGGTCATGTCCGGCGAAAGGTAGACCCGTCCATCGCGCGCCGGGCCGGCCCCCCAGAGGGGGGAGACGGTGAAGGGCCGCACGGGGGCGTTGGGCTGATGCAGCATCTCCGCCAGGACCGGGTCGGATTCCCGGATGGCGCTCAGGAAGGCCGCGTGGGCCTGATGGCCCACCGTCGCCCCCACCGTTGCCGGTTGGGTGGGGGCCAGGATCAGGACGAGAGAATAGAGGTCTGGGGGAGGAGACATCATGTTGATCAGATGATAATGGCCTCCGGCTTGAGACGGTTCTTGAGCAGGAAGTGTCCCTGCAGTTCGGCATGGGCCAGGAAGGCAGCAGTGCCCAACAGCACTCGATAGCCATTCTCGGCCGTGCCATCGGGAAAGCGCACCGTCAGCGGGCGCGCCCAGATGTCCGTCCCTCGCAGCCGGGCGATCATAGCGCCTGCATCCTCCGGCGGGACGATCAGCAATGGCAGCGGCCGTCCGGCCAGAGTCTCAATAATCCGCTCGTCCAGCGCGCCGGCCACTATATCCCCGCCCCGCTCCCGGGCCACCAACCGCAGGCCGCGTAACGCTACTGGCGCTCCGCACCACTTTCGCTGGAAATCCTCTCGCTCCTCCTCGCTCTCGTAGACCAACTCCAGGCTCAATTTTGGCTCCCGCCAGCCCCATAGCCGTACGTAAAAGTCGCCCCGCAGGTCGGTCTCCGCACATTCACGCAGGAACTGGGTTCGGCCCGAGAGCACGGTCAACTGGTAGTAACTAATCAGATGAAAGAGGTCGTAGGTGTTGACCGTCTGGCTGGAAAGGAGGTGCTGGGGGTCGTAGACCACGGCCGTAGGGCCCTGGAAGGAGTCACGGAAGGCGAATAGGGCCCGGGTGACGACGACCTGACTCTCGACGAACTCTCGCAGCGCCCGCCGTTGAGCCTCATCGGCCAGCAACTGGTGCAGGTGAGGTTCCAGGTCGGCCGGGTCATAACGGCCGGTCTGCGGGTCAAGCCATTCCAGCCAGTCGGCTACCTGGCGGGCAGTATGCTTGTCAAAAGGTATACGGTCAACCCGGGTCTCGCTCAGCCAGCGCTCTCGCTCCTCGTAGCGTTTGAAGAAGCCCCGTAGCCCACCGGGGGTGCGCCGGCTGTGGGGAGCGAAAACCTCCCGTACCCGCTCGTACAGGGCGTCCAGTTCATCCTGCAAGTCCGATGGCATGACCTTGCCCATTTGCCAGATGGGCCAGAAGCATTCAGTGATAGCGTGGGAGCGGATGTAGGCGTAGAGGGAATGGCGGGACGGCAACTGGCCGCAATCGGTCACGGCCTGGGCGAACTCGGCCCGACTCATGGTCTGGCCATCCAGGGAGGCCAGGGCTGCGACAGCGTCTGGCGGCAGGAGGGCCACAGCGCGGCTGGGGTGGTTGCTCTCCGGCTTGCCCAACACCCGGCCTGCCCGCCCGATGCGCTGGATGAGATCATCGCTGAAGCGAGCGTCGCAGACCACAAAGTCCACGTTCTGCCGCTGCTTGTTCATCTTCGCGAAGTTGTAGCCGATGTCCACCGTGGGGGTGGCCAGGATCAGGTCGCGGCTGGTGGCCTTCTCTCGGGCCTCTGGCGGCTCTGGTCCGGTGATGCGCCCCATGCGCTCCTCGGGCAACACGCGGCGCAGCGCGTTGTAGGTCTCGTTGATGCGCCACAGGCTGGAACTGATGAGTGCACCGTCCAGGTCGTCCCTGGTGACCCAGCCAGCCATCTCCTGCCGATGGGTCCTGGCCCACTCCTGGATCTCTCCCTCAACGATGGCCAGTTCCAGCGAGGTCAGTGCCGGCGTGGTAGGGTAGTCGGCGCTCTCGGGCGGCTCGTTGTCCGGGCTGATCAGTGTCCAGCGAGAGCCGAACAGTCGGTCCAGGTAGGTGAGTACCTGGGGGGCCGGCGTGGCCGAGAGCAGGCAAACCTTGCGCTCGCGCACCTGGAAGTAACCAAACTGGTCAAAGAGGGCGAAGGCGAATAGGAAGTTGGCCAGTTGCTTTGAGTTGTAGTAGTGGAACTCGTCCACGACGATGTAGTCAAAGGCGGTCAGGAAGCGCTCAAAGACATTGAGCCGGTCGTGGGCCTGGTAGCGGAAGAACAGGGCGTAGTAAAAGATGTCCGGGTTGACGACCAGGATGATGGGCTGTCGACGGGTCGCCTGCGACTCAAATTCCAGGTAGTTGCGGATGAGGCGTTGGAGGGTTTCACCAGGGCGCTGGCCAGATTCAATTGCGCGCACGTCGGCGGCAGTGACCCGTAGCACTTTGAAATCAAGGCTGTGTTCGCCCACGAAACGCTCAATGTCTTCGGCGTGCTGCTGGAGCAAAGCGTTGGTAGGGGCGATGAACAGCGCGTTCCTGCCCGTCCCGTTCAAGTCGAAGAGATAGAGCAGGCTGGCCACCGTCTTGCCGGTGCCGGTGTTGTAGGTATTGACCACCAGGTCGTGGCCATGCAGGGCCTGGTAGGTACGCAGTTGATGGTACAGCAGCGGGTATCTCAGGTTCCACGGATTTTCGGGAGCCAGTTTTTCTGCGTGGGGGAGGAGAGTCAAGGTGGCCATTGTGCAGCGTCACCTGCCTCTTGTCATTTTCAGTTTCTCCACTCCAAATCGCATTCCGGCGGGCAGCATCGTGCCGTCGGCCAGTCGGTAGAACCGACCGCTCAGCACGGCGTTGAGTACCAGCGGTGTGGGTGGCACGCTGATCAGGTCAAAGACCTCCAGCCGTGTCTCCGGCGGCAGATCGGCCGGGTTGAGCAGGTAGGGCACCCGTACCCCCTGGGCCTCCACCACCTGATAGGAGACTTCCACCGCCTCCACCCGTGCCTTGCTCATAAACTTGCCCAGGCGGATATAACTGGGCAACCGTAGCGCGTCCCGGCTCAGCACGTACCCTACTGCCTGGTTGCCAATGGCCAGGTAACGGATGCGCCCGTGCTGTGGCCGATTCTCCAGCCCCACCTTCTGACGTCTGCCATCGGGCCAGTGGATATACCAGGCCTGGCCTTGCTTTTCGGCCCAGGTCCCGTCAGGCCGGGTGACGATGACATTGTTGGCGAAGGTGTACCAGTAGGCATCGGTCTGAGCATTGAACTGGCCCAGGGTGAATCGTGGCTCGCCCACCAGTGTGGCCGGGGTTACGTACACCCCTCGCTCGTTCAGTTCCGTCAGGTGCTCCCGATAGTGGATGGTGCCGTCGTTGAAGTAGGGTGCCTGGCAAAGCCCAAAAGCATAAGCCAGGGCAATGTTCCCGATGAGCGGCTCGGTCTGGTAGTAGTCGCTGACCTCCCGGCTGCTGAAGAAGGTGGCCTCCATCAGCCTCAGCTCAAAGCGGTAGACATGCATGGCCCACCTCCTATCTTTGGGGGCCGTACATCGCTGTTGTCTCCTCCAACATACGGCGTACTGCGTTCTCGTCGCGGTAGAAGGCAGCGATCTCGTCCACCAGTTCAGCCACTTCATCGGGCGGCAGGATGGTCAGTTGGCCCACCACGCGTGCGCTCAGTTCGCTGGCTGCAGCCTGGACTGCCTCTACCACTGCTTTGCTGCTCAAGGGGAATTCCAGGTCGGCCTTATCGCCTCGTAGCCGGTCGTAGACTGCCTGAGTCAGTTCCAGGTTGCTGAACAACTCGCAGTCGCTGAAGATCACGCCGGCCAGGATATTCTTCACTTTGCCGATACGGGAGGAAATGGCCCCGTAGCGGCTGGAGCGCAGCACGTTGCCCAGTACGTAGCGAAACTCGCCGGCCGTCAGGTCCTTCAGTGTCTCAATGTCCAGGAAGATCGCCTCCGGTTTGACGTACTCGTCAGTGCCGATGCTGTGTGAGGGCTGGCTGGTCTCTGGATCGCGCATGGTGCCGGTGTCGTAGGGGGCGTTGAACTGGCGGGTATCAGTGACCACACTAGCCGGGTGCAGACTGAAGGCATCGTCGGTGATCACCCGCGATTTCTGTGCGCCCCCTCCGCCAGCGGCGTAGCCGTAGATCATGCAGTCCATACACCGCTCGCAGGGGTCGTTGCGGTTGAGGGCGCACACCACTCCTGTTCTCTGGCCGGGGAAGAGTTTGCCGTATTTGCGCAGCAGTTCCCGGCCGGTGCGTCGCTCCACCGCGGTCTGCTTACGCTTGCTGATGACGACCCGCTGAATCACCTCACCGCTGTTCAGACCGGCATGGACGAATTCCTTACTCAGCGGTTCCCCGCTTCCTTCGGTGCGGAACATGGCCTCCGATTCCACCCGTCGCACCAGGAGCAGGCTGATGTAGCGCCCCTGGGGGTAGTTGCTGTAGGTGGGGAGAAAGTGACCGGCATATTTGTCCATGATGCTCATTTTGTAACCTCCTTAATGTGATTTGGAAGTATGTTATGCTTCTTCTTCTGTCTCAGCCTCTGCCTCTTCTGGTATCTCTTTGCGCGGGATCTGCTCTCGCACGTAGAAGAGGAAAGCGGAGCGGAGCAGTTTCTCATCGGCCAAAAGCTTACGCACGTTGCCCGCGTAGACGCCATCCAGTATATCACCGAAGAAGGCATCCACGAACGCTTTGCTTGCCTCCCATTTTCTGCGGCCTGGCCTGTACTGCTCCTCGGCGATGCGGCTCAGGTGGTCGAAGATATCCATCGTCGCTGCGGCCATCAGCGCCTCCCGGTCGGCGGCTCCGCCGGGGTGCCCCAGTTTCCGGAGCACCTCGTCCAGCGGGAAGAGCAGGCTGCTCTTTTCCAGCGACCGTCCACGCAATCCGTTTTGCCAGGCAATCTCCGCCAGCCGTTGGAGTGCTTCGCTCATTTTAGTCATCCACGCACCTCCTTTGCTCAGAGATAATCGTTTCACGTGGGGAAAAGCCTGCCGCGAGAGCCAGGTGATCAGCCCTCCTTCTCCCTGTCGGGCATCCCGTACCCTGGCCTCCAGCAGTTTCTCGGTGGTGTAGAACAGAGCCAGCGGCCCCTCGGCCAGCGCCCCCACCAGATCCGTCATCTCGTCCTTACGGGTATCGGCAGTGCGGGTCAATCGCTGCAGGGCGAAAAGGTGTCCCACTTCCTCCCACAGCCGGGGGAGCGTCCCTGGCTCCTGTGTTCCATCCACGAACTGGTTGTAGTCGTTATGAGGCAACAGCCCCCGGCAGGTCAGTGGGATGTTATCCACGTACAGGTCGCTGAAGTCTTCCTTGCCCAGCGGAGGCACGGGCGAGTTGCTCAGCAGGACCTTGACCCCGAAGTGGCGTTGCAGGATCAGCGCGTTCCACAGGGCGAAGAGAAAGCGCTGGGTATCGTTCTCTCCGGCCGGGTTGATGGGGAAGATGAGCAGGTTGCCCACCGTCTCAGCATAACGGGGCAGGTAGAGGCCGTAAGGTTGCGGCGTATCCCTGGCCGTGCGAGCGCGGAAGGCGGGCGGCACCATCTTCCCTTCCAGATAAGACCGGATGGCTTCCTGGTGGCGCAGGTTGAGAGCCTGCACTGCCGTGTCCTCTGTGATGATCCGCTGCACCGTGCGATACAGCCCCTGGATGAAAGGCTCCGTCAGGAAGGAGTAGGGGAACATGTGCAGGTAGATGATCTTCTCGCCCCGCACCGCCGGGTAGTTCAGTTTCTCCAGCAGGAACTGGATCTGACATACAGCACAGATGTACTTCTTGGGTTCCCCCGGCCCGCCCCGCAGGCGGTTGGAGAAGGTTTGTACCGTGATGTCATCGCGCACGTCGGCGGTCATCCATTTGGCCGTGGGGAAAGTCCCGCTACAGTAGACGCACTGCTGGTGCTGGTTGGCCACGTAGTGAGCCAGATGATCTCCGAAAGCGACCGCTTCCTGACCGTCCCGGCCGAAGACGGCATAGCGGGCCAGGTAGTCCTCAAACAGCGCCACCTTGGGGTCTTCGCTGGTGCCGGCCCCGCCCATGAGTCTGGTTCCATCCTCCTCAATGCGCCGGTAAATCTCCTCTTCGGACAGCGTCAGGTCGCGGGCCAGTACGTAGGCCCGATCGTAACGGGCATCAAAGTAGGCATAGGCTGACCATCGTGCCTCTGGCAACTCCAGCAGCCGATAGATGTGATCCCATGGCTCGGATACCTGATCGGCGAAGTGGGTAGCCAGAAAAATGTAGTAGCTGCGAGCCAGTTCAGCCGCTCGCAGGAGTGGAGCATCCATGGCGACTAATGGCTCCACCGAGTTCAACGCCTCCTCTACCTCCCGCTCGGCGCAAGGGACAGCCTGGGCGTTTTTCTTGAAGGCTCGCCTTGCCCGCTCCCGCGCCTTGCGGTCCAGATCGGCCGGGTCAAAGTTGCGACGCTGGACCAGATTGTATACTTCTCGCCAGATGAGACCGAAACTTACGCCCAACTCCAGACACTTGCTATCCACTTTGATCCCCTGTCCGGTGGACTGGATGAAGTCACGGAACTTGGACTCTGTCATGCCGGAAATCGTCTCCGCGATGCGCTGGGCTATGGCCCGCCGGCACGCTGGATCAATGCTCAATTCCCGGCCTTGCTCCATCAGGTAGGCCACACCGTTGGGGTAAAACAGCAACGGCACCAATCCATATCTGTTCCTCAGTTCGGCCACGATGGCGTTGTGGATTACGTTGCTCAACAGCCCACGCGTCTCGGTCAGGCGGTGGGTGGTGAACTCATACTGCACCGGCAGGCCACTGTCGGCCAGGTAAGCGTTCAGGTGCCCCAGGAAGTCGGACTTGTGGTCCCGTTCTTCTAGTGTGTGTGACAGGTCCACCACGTCTGCGGCCCGCATCAGGTGCAGCAGGGCGTTCACCCGCTCCAGGCCCAGACGGTATGCGGATGCCCGTTTCACCACCCAGCGCTCGCCGCCAGCATGCTGGTGGCCCGAGTGCCCTCGCACCAGGCTGGTGATGTCGGCCAGGTATTCCTGCCATTCCGGGAAGAAAGCGCCCAATCCCAGTCGCTCAATCTCACTGGCTACATTTTCGGCGGTGGCCAGCTGGCCGAATGCCTCCTGGCGGCCCAGCGCCTTGTTGATATCGTGGACGGTGAAGGCCGTATATAGTACCCGTGCTTCCTCATCGCTCAGGTGGAGCAGAGGTCGCAGCGTCTCCAGCACGAAAACACCGTTGATAACGTGGGTGTACAGGCTTTCGCCCCGCTTGCCGCCGTACTGGAAGATCGCTTTGTAGGGTAGCAGGGCTTGATTGGCTACCTGGTCCAGATAGTCTTTGAAAACCGATGGCTCCTCTTTACCGATAAGAAATGCGATGCGTTGCAAGTCTAACGAACCCACTCTTCACCTCCTCAAGAGTTGGGGGCAAGACCTCCCTTCGTCTGAGAAATTGTGGTCCGAATTGCACGTTCCCCCTTATCTGGGTTCTGATATTTCCATTGTACCATACTGACACCCCCACAACAGTGGGGGGATCATAGGTTGATGCCGTATAACCGGGCCATTTCCGTCACCACCCGCTGCATTTCGGCCCGGAGTTCCGGGCCGCCCAGGACCCGGCAGCCCGCGCCGTATTGCAGCAGTCGCTGGACGGCCCAGAAGAGGTTGTGGGTCTCCCCGCGCACCAGGGCGCTTCCGTCCTCCCGATGCTCCACCGCCCGGACGGTGATCTCTGGATGGCGCGTCACCCCCAGCCGGGCGATGGGCGGCGCCAGTTCGTAGACCACCTCATACGCCCGGCCGCGCGGCAGGACAGGGGGCACCATGTCGGGCAGGACGCGCAGGCTCCGAATTCGTCCCAGCCGGTAGTACAGGTACTGCTGAAGTTCTGTCACCCCTTCGGGTCCGGAAATGTCCCGGCACCAGCCGTAGAGATAGTAGTGGCCCCGGCCGGGGTCAAAGTAGACCCGGACCGGGGCCACCCGATGCCGTCGGGGGACACCGTCTTCATACTGAGGGGAAAGATACTCCAGTTCCACCCAGCGCCGTTCCGCCACGGCCCGCTCCAGCCGAAACATCAGGGTCGGCGAAATCTCGTCCTGGTCCCGCTGCCGGAGGCGGAGTTCCAGTCCATAGCGATACCGGGACACCGCCGGAATCCGCTCGTCGCTCAGGTAGGAGATAATGCGGTCCAGAAACGCATGGACTTCATCGTGGTAGGGGGACTCTTCATCAAAGACCCGGCCCAGCCAGGCAATGGTGCGGAGGTCTTCGTCGGGGAGGTCCAGCAACGGCGTCCACAGGGAGTGGATGGTGTACCCTTTCTTCTGGCGGGAGTAGCGGATTTCTACGCCCAGCCGCTCCCGGATTCGGACCAGGTCGTTCTCCACGCGCCGATGCAGCGCCTCCCCCTCCGCTTCCCCATAGGCATCCTCTCCCACTTCCGCGCGCACGGCCTCTACCAGTCCCTTCCAGTCCGTCGGCCCTCGCTGGACCCGCCGGATCATGGCCATGCAGCGCGTGATGACCAGCCAGGTGCTTTCCCGGTTCCTTCGGGTCATCTCTCCCTTTCCCGGCCTGCATGGATAGGATTCGGTTATCTGACTGCTCCTTACCGGCGCAGTCGCGCTGCGTCTACCCGCGCCCGCCTGCCGTCCCCGCCTCCCGCGCCAGGTCCAGGTACTCCCGCCGCACCAGTTCCTGCTCCTGGACGCCGAAGAGTTCCAGCAGTTCGCCGATGAGTTCCGCCTTCCGCTCCGCGTCCTGCGCCGACCAGGTGCGGCTCTTCAGTTCCAGGAAATAGCCGGGCAGTTCCGGACGGGTCACCCGGTCCAGGTTGACGGCGAAGTCCGTCCCGCCGTAGCGGATGTGGTACCTCCGGCGTTCCTTGTGGACTTCCCACTCCGCCACCGGCTTGAAGTACTCCCGGTAGAAGCGCAGACTCCGGGTCGCGGGGGCGTCAAACCGGGAACGGGAGAGCAGGACGGAGTGGGGGAACTCCCGCTCCTTTGTGTCGCCCGTCAGCGTGAGCCGGTAGCGGACGTCGGCGACCTCGTCGCCCTCGCCCAGGATTTCCTCCTCCCGGTAGCGCAGGCGACTGTGTTCGGGGTCGTCAAAGAGGAAGTAGGTGTCGTACTGGCGCCGCCGGGATTGTTTGACGACGGGGATTTCCCCGCCCGTCAGCACGGCCAGAACCCCGGCATCGTCGGCCAGGTGGACTTTGACCTGGACCTCAAAGGTCTTCTCCCGCGCCACACCGCCAATGGCGACCAGTTTGCTGAGGATGCTCTCCTCCCGGACGCTGAGGAAGGCGTCAATTTTGCGGGCAATTTCCATGGCCTGCGCGCGCATCGCCTCCGTATCCACCGTCAGCAGGACCCGGTCCCGCATCAGCCAGCGGCCGTCGCAGAGGACGTGGCGGACGTCGTGGCCTTTGGCCGCGTAGACCAGCAGGGAGTAGACGCTGTCGGGGTCCCGGTGGAACCGGGGGGTCAGGTGCAGGTCCTCCAACTGGACGACGGCGATGTCGGCCCGTTTGCCGACTTCCAGCGAGCCGGTCAGGTGGGCGATGTGGAGCGCGCGGGCGCCCATACAGGTCGCCATGGCCAGCGCCTGACGGGCCGGGAGGGCCGTGGGGTCGCTGGTGGCGCCCTTCGCCAGCAGGGCCGCCAGTCGCATTTCCTCAAACATATCCAGGTCGTTGTTGCTGGCGGGGCCGTCGGTGCCGATGCCCACGTTCAATCCCAGCGCCAGCATTCTGGCGACCGGCGCGATGCCGCTGGCCAGTTTGAGATTGCTGGTGGGGTTGTGGGCCACGCCCGTCCCGTGATGGAGCAGGGTGTGCATCTCCCCTTCGTCCAGATGGACGCAGTGGACGGCGGTCGTTTTCGCCTCCAGCACCCCCTGTTTCTTCACCCACGGGATGATGGGCATCCCGTACTCGGCCCGGTGCTCCTGGACCTCCTGGGCGGTCTCGGCGACGTGGATGTGGATGGGGACGTCGTAGGCCAGGGCCAGACGGGCGCACTCCTGGAGCATCTCGGCGGTGGCGGTGTAGGCGGCGTGGGGCCCCAGCGCGGGCACGATGAGGTGGTGCCCCCGCCAGCGCCCGATGAAGGACTCGGCCAGGCGCAGTCCCTCATCGTAACTCATCGCGTCGGGGGTGGGGAATTTCAGGATGGACTGGGCACAGACGGCCCGCATGCCGACCTGGGCGGCGGCGTCGGCCACGGCCTCCTCGTAGTAGTACATGTCGCCGAAGCAGGTGATGCCGGAGCGGATCATCTCCGCGCAGGCCAGTTGGGTGCCCAGCCAGCAGAAGTCGGGGCGGACGAACTCCCGCTCCACCGGCATCATATAGCCGATCAGCCAGACGTCCAGGCGCAGGTCGTCGGCCAGGCCGCGCACCAGGGTCATGGGCGCGTGGGTGTGGGCGTTGATGAGGCCCGGGATGACGGCGTGGCCGGAGCAATCCACCGTCTCGCGCGCCGTCCACTCCCGCCCCACCTCCTCCGCCGGCCCCACCGCGACGATGGCCCCGTCCCGGACCGCCACCGCCCCCGGCTCCCAGATGTCGTACCGGTCGTTCATGGTGACGACCGTGCCACCGGTCAGGATCAGGTCTGCCGTTTTCATCCCTCCCTCCTTTGGGAGGATTATAGCGCGGATTGTTTGGGGGGCAAACACAAACGTGCCAGGCACTTCCAGAAGTGCCTGGCACGTTCCCGTGGGGGGCTGGCTATCTCAGCACAATTCGCCGGAAGCGCTCCACGTACCGGACCGTCCCGTCCGGTTCCTCTTTCCGATACCACTCCCGCAGCCGCGCCTCCAGGCCGTCCGGGTCGGCGATCTGGGAGCGGTGCTGGCGGAGAGCCTCCAGTTTCAGCGCCAGTGTCTCGGTGATGTCCACCTCGGTGTCCGGCTCCGCCGCGCCCGCGATGTAGACCTCCCGCACCCGGTGGGGCTCCAGTCCCTCCGCCAGCAGTTCGGGGAACTGGCGGGGGTTGCGGGCATCGGGGAAGACGGCGTCCAGCGCGGCGTCGCCGATGGCCCGATGGTCGGGGTGGTTCAGGTAACCGGAACGGTAGCGGACGGTGGGGTCGCAGGTGATGACCACGTCCGGTTTCCAGCGGCGAATCTGGCGGGTCAGGTCCCGGCGCAACTCCAGGGTGGGGGTCAGGGAGCCGTCGGGGTAGTCCAGGAAGACGACCTCCCGCACGCCCAGGACGCGCGCGGCGGCCCGCTGTTCCTCCTCCCGGATGCGGGTCAGTTGGTCTGTGGGGATGGTCAGGTCATCGGCGCCCCGCTCCCCGTGCGTCGCCAGGACGTAGATGACTTCCCAACCTTCTCGGACCCACCGCCCCACCGTCCCGCCGCAGAAGAACTCCGGGTCGTCCGGATGGGCCAGGATGACCAGAACCCGTCCCTTTGCGCTCATTCGTCCTCCTGAGGCCCGGAAACGGGGAAATCTTTCGGCAGGACCTCTACCTCATTGGCGGGAACTTCTACCCGCTGTTCCTCAATCTGGACGATGACCGTCCCTTTCAGCGGGGCCAGGTCCACCACTTTGCCCACGCCCCGGGGGGTGCGGACGATGCTCTTGAGTTTGGGCAGTCCCTGGAGGGCCTCCTGGTAGGTTTCGTACTCGTAGGCGATGCAGCAGCGCAGCCGTCCGCACATCCCGGTGATGTCGGACGGTGTCAGGGAGATGCCCTGGGCCTTGCCCATGCGGATGGAGACGGGGCTGAAGTCGGAGAGGAAGCGGGAGCAGCAGCGGGGCTCGCCGCAGGCCCCGTATCCGCCCAGGAGTTTCGCCCGGTCCCGGGGCCCGATTTGTCGCATCTCCACCTGGGTCTGGAGGTTTGTGGACAGTTCCTGCCGGATGGCCTCCAGGTCTACTTTCCCTTCCGTCTCGTAGAGAATGGTGAGCCGTTTCCCGTCCAGCGTGTACTCGGCGGTGGCGAACTTGACCGGCAGGGACTGCCGCAGGGCCCGGGCGCGCAACTGGTGGAGGACCTCCCGCGCTTTCTCCTCCCACTGTTGCCGGAGGGCCAGGTCGGCGCCGGTGGCCCGTCGGAGGATGGTCTTCAGGTCGTCCCGGCGCTTCTCCGGGGGCAGATGCCGGATGAAGGTGACGCGGCCGATCTGTCGCCCCCAGGCCGTATCCACCACCACGAAGTCGCCGGGCCTCAGGTCGGTGCAGGAGCCGGGGAGGAAAGAGTAAATCTTCCCCCCTTCCTGAAAGCGGACGCCCACGATGGGCTGTTCCGCCCGGTCCGGTTTGGGGGACGGCTCCTGGCACTGGACCGGTTCTTCGGCTGGAACCTCAGTCTCTGTTTCCACTTTCTCAGATTCTTCCATAACTGATTATCCGCTTTCAATGGGACACGGATGGACACGGATGGTATGGATTTTCACGGAATTTTTATCCGTGCCGATCCGGGAAATCCGTGTTGATCCGTGTCCTATTTCATTGCTCTGCCCACCAGGTCGCCCAAATGCAATTCCTCCACCGTCACCGGGGGGATGCCCAGTTGGCGGTCGGCAAATTCTCCGTGACAGTCGGAGCCGCCGGTCACCAGGAGGCCGTGGCGGAGAGCGAACGCCCGACAGCGGGTCGTCGTCTCCGGAGAGTGGTAGGGGGTGTGGCACTCCACCCCGGCGATGCCGAACTCCAGAAACGGGGCCAGCGCCTCCTCTATCGGCCCCGGGTG
>Ga0272449_1003596_pt1 | contig 13189 bp, 10 predicted proteins | sample YNPCB0241_FD_198679 | JGI IMG/M metagenome (GOLD analysis project Ga0272449, IMG submission 198679) | Hot spring sediment microbial communities from Yellowstone National Park, WY, United States - YNP-CB-024-1 | ecosystem: Environmental > Aquatic > Thermal springs > Hot (42-90C) > Sediment...
CCCAATGCCCAGTGAACCCACTCTAGAGGTAGCAGTGCTACCAGTGAAGGGATGGGTGAGGAGAAAGCCCAGATGCAACGAATAAACATAAACAAATGAGAATGAGCATCTAGATACCATCTCATCTACTAAGCTCAGCAAGAATACTTGTTAACCTTGATATAGCTGCTTCTTTAACTCTCTGATAAAGATCATCTTTACTAACTCTACCCTCTCTAATAGCTACCGAAATCTGTTTAGCATACTCATAGGTAAACACAGTGTTGCTACCTGTTAACGGGTCTCTTATTGTTAGAGGTGAACCTAGTTCTCTAACCCATTTAGAGAACTCCTCTGGTTTTACTACAGCTATATTCTTCATCACCTCGACCAGGAGTTTATTTACATCGGGATCAGCTATAGATGCTTCGAAATATGTAACAACAGCTTCTCTCACCTCGATCTCGAAACCTGTGTTGTAATTCATAGAGTTCTCCAACGCTTCTCTAGTTCTTGCAGCCATAGCTTCTAACCCTGGAACATTTCTAACAGGTAGATAACCGAATTTCTCAACAACAATTCTCTGAGCCTCAGAACCTAGAAGCCATAGTATAAATGCTTGTGCTTCAACTGGGTGTTTAGAACCTTTAGCAATTGCTACAGGTGATACATAAGGTATAGTTTCACCTCTAGGTGTGATAAAAACTGCTTTCCCATTACTAACTTTTTCTGCTTGAAGTCCATAACCTATGTAAGCAGGAGCAACACCGACAACACCCATAGCAGCATCATCTCTAGCTTTCTCAGAACTTGTAACAAAACTAGATAAACTCCCTATAGCTGTAAGTATTCTCCAACCATCTTCCCAACCATACCTCTGCAGAATACCTATAACAGTTGTTCTAGCTGTACCGCTCTTCGATGGAAGTGGGAAAGAGATTAGATACCTACCCTCAGCTAAAACCTTAGCATAGCTAGCATTTACAATATCTAGCCAACTCTTAGGTATATCTAATCCGTATCGCTGTAAAAACTCCTTATTAACAATAAACCCATAGACACCAAGACCAATACCAACCCAGCAAACAGAACTATCTTTCGAATACCCAACAAAATTCTGGGGAACCTCTTTAACAACATCTAAAAGCTCCTTAAGATCCATAGCTCTAAAAAACACCTTCTTCACAAAGACTATTAAAAATAGCTGCCTCCCCCACAAGGAATAGATCTACCTCACCTCTTAAACCAAGATCTCTCCACAAACTAAAATCCAATTTCTTAATCTCAACATCGACAATATTATATTTCTTAGCGATATCGCTACCAAGAAAAGCAGATCTAATAACTTCAGCTTCTTCAGCAGATAACCTAGAGGCAATAACAAGCTTAACAACCTCCTTAAACCTCGACACATAAATTACATAGCTAACAACACTTGCTACAATTAAGATACTTACTATAATTAATACCAATAATTTCATCCTCATACTTATCACCAAAAATCATCAAAATACTAGATATCAATATTAAGTCTTATTGAACGTTCAACAAAACTGTAGTACAATGCCTAGTAAAATTGTTCAACATGGATATAAGTAGTGAATAGCGTAGATTATGTAAGATTAGAATTAGGGTTTTTCTGTAACGGATCAATTTGATGAAGGTGATAATTATGTTAAGAATCGAAATTCATGTAGAGAAACACCTAGTCAATATTTAATAGAAGTTCATGCTGTAAATACTTTTTGATATAGAAATCCTAAAAACTCTAAGTAATCTAGGTAAAAAATAAATGGTTATCTTTATCTAGATTTTTTCTATCCCAATAGCCTTAGCTATATCATATATTAGTGGTGGTTTCCACCAAGTTATTTGAAGAACTCTTACTATTCCTATAATCCATAGGATTACTATCGCTAAGCTTATTAAAATCGATATAACCCATCCTACTATAGGTATCAACGCTAAGATAGAGTTCACAACCCCCACTATTATTGCTACTATGAAGAATGATAGCGATAGGTATGCCCAATACTTTGCATATCTATATGTAGGTTTAAGCACTAGTACAAGAATAGCACCAATTATTGAGAGAAGCCATGCTAATAAAGCCCATATCTTCTCATCATCACTAACACCACTAATCTGCTGAGTCAATATACCTCACCTCTCAGTATCTTTATGCTGAATACCTAGTATATATATGTATTGTATTCCTAAGTTGTTTTATTTTATTAGGATACAGCTTATCATCAAGTAGTTATATCATTAATGTAATGTTATGTTCACAGATTCGTCTAAATCCTAGCGAAAAGGAGAAAGGTAATGGAAATATAAATAGCTTGAGGAAAACAATGTTGAAGAAGTTATATAATTTATGTGTTGATATCTAAGAATTTCCTATATTTAAAGAGTAAGATTTTACTTTAAATAAGATTGATGTAGATTATCATGATAATTAATATTCATGCAGAGCATTCCAACATAAATATCATATTTATACTCTTGGTAATTAAATTAATCGAACTAATTAAAAATTCGATACTTAGATTCATTGATATATACATTTTATAACAAAGTTCTAATTACCAACTTGAGCTACTAACTAAATTAATATTCTATCCAATTCATATTTTCTATGTTAGACCGATGTTATTAATGCAATTAAATATGTATACTCATCTATATCAGCAGTCTTTTGATAAATTAAACCTATCCTTGTTGCATAAAAGTTTAAATTCAGAATTATAAGAATTTATTAATAGTGGTGAACTAATGGTAGCAAAAATAAACGTAAATCCTTTTATTGCATATGCATTAAAAAGGTTTGGCATGATGGTATTGACATTTTCTGTAGCGCTATTTTTAATATTCATTTTGCCAAGGATGATACCAGGTAACCCTCTCGCATCAACCATTTTTAGATTAACACAAGGTGGCATCACATCACCAGAACAGCTCAAAGCTACTGAGCAAATACTTCTTGAAACATTTAAACTCCATGAACCTCTACATATTCAATTCGTTGACTTTATATCTAAGTTAATACACGGAGATCTAGGAACATCTATACTATTCTACCCGCTCAGCGTAGCTAATCTTATAGCCTTATACCTTCCATGGACACTCCTGCTCATGATTCCCGCAGTTTCACTATCATGGTTTGTTGGAAATTACATTGGAGTTATAGCTGCAATGAATAGAAATAAATTTGTAGATAAGGTAGTGTTAACGATATTCATGGTACTTCAAGGCATACCTCCCTACGTTTTAGGTATGTACTTAATCCTATTACTCGCTGTTTATATCCTGATTTTCCCTACAGGAGGTGGATGGCCTCCAGGAATGGTACCAAGGCTTTCAGCAGAATTTGTGCTAGCTTACTTAAAGCACTATATTCTTCCATTCCTATCAATCTTCATAACATCTCTTGGAGGTTGGGGATTGAGTATGAGAAGTATAGCAGTTCAAGAACTTGCTTCAGATTATATGGAGTATGCTATACGAGGTGTAGGGCTTTCGCAGAAAAAAGTCGTTAATTACTTATTTAAATGTTCAGCTTTACCCCAGATAGTAGGTCTAGCAATTGTTTTAGGATGGAGCGTTGCAGGATCCGTCATAACAGAGATAGTGTTTAGTTACCCAGGTATTGGTATGATCTTCTGGAGAGGTATCAATGCACAAGATTATCCCTTAATTCAAGGAATATTTATAATAATTATAGCAACATTACTTTTAGCTAACTATATATCAGAATTATTGTTTGCATACATAGATCCTAGAGTTAGATATGCCTATGTAGGTGTATAGCAAATATGATTTCCTCTACAATAATAAGGTTATTTAGAATAAAAAAATTTGCAGTAGGATTGCTCATTCTCTTAGTAGTACTGTTCATAGGGATTATAGGTCCTGCGATATATAAAGTGAGCCCTACAAGGATGGTAGGAGGGAGATATGCACCTCCAGGAGGGAAATACCCTTTAGGAACTGATGCCTTAGGGAGAGACGTATTAGCACAACTTTTGCACGGAATCAGAGGATCGTTATATGTAGGGGCGATAGCTTCTGCTTTATCATTGTCTTTAGCGATATTCTTAGGAACAATCGCAGCAGTATTTGGGGGTCTAGTAGATAAAATAGTAATGACCTTATCAGAGATATTCCTTCTAATACCTTCCATACTATTGATGATGTTATTAGCAGCATATCTACCTGAGAGAAGTTTATGGATAGTAGCAGTTGTCATAGGTATAACCTCGTGGGCTGGATGGTGTAGAGGATTTAGATCACGTACCCTTAGCATTCTCTCATCGGAATTCATTAATTTAGCAATTCTATCTGGTGCTTCGAGATTGAATATAATAATCAGAGATATAGTTCCTATCATAGCACCCTACGTATTAGCTGCTTTCGCAATGCTCTTCTCCTATAGTATAATGGCTGAAGCAGGTTTAACATTAGTTGGTGTTGGTATGACGAAAGACGTAACACTAGGGTTAATGCTATACGTAGCTCAGATATATGCTAATGTTAGCCAAGGTATTTGGTGGACTATTGTTCCACCTTCTATCATGGTTACATTGATATTCTTATCATTATATATGATAGCAACATCGATAGATGAACTCTTTAGCTATAGGTGAAATAATGAGTATTCTTGATGTTAAGAATCTTAAGGCTTACTATTTTACAAAAGCGGGGATAGTGAAAGCTGTTGACGGTGTTAATATATCTATAGATAGGAAGATTATTATTGGTATTGTAGGTGAGAGTGGTTGTGGAAAATCAACATTAGCAAAAGCTTTATCATTTAATGTTGAGCCGCCACTTAAGATTGTTGAAGGTGATATAGTTATTGATGGAATTAAAATAAATGATAAAACCGTTAATGAAATTAGGAGAAAAATCTTAGGGATCAAAGTTGCCTTGATTCCTCAATCAGCCATGAATGCATTAGTACCTATAGTAAAGATAAGAAGTTTTATAAAAGATGTTTTGAAAGAGAAAACAGGTTACACAACGCTGGAGATATTTGAATTAGCTGTAAAAAGGTTTAAAGAGCTTAATTTACCTATAGAAACATTGGAATTGGATATGTATCCATTTGAGCTTTCTGGTGGTATGAGGCAAAGAGTATTAATAGCTATAGCTACATTGTTAAACCCATCTTTATTAATAGCTGATGAACCTACGTCAGCTCTCGATGTATCAACACAAAAAATAGTTTTAGAAACACTCTATGATATCTATAGAAGAGGTTTAGTAAAGAGTATGATATTTATTTCTCACGATATTGCAACAGTTAGACAGATAGCAGATGAAATAATCGTTATGTATGCTGGAAAATTTGTTGAGAAAGGCTCAACAGAAGAAATGATAAACGAACCTCTTCATCCATATTCAAAAGGATTAATATTTTCAATACTTACACCTGAGTTAATAGTAAGGGAGAGAGTAAGGAAAGCTAAGGAAGTTATACTTAAAGGCGAACCACCAAGTTTAATTAATCCTCCACCCGGCTGTAGATTTCATCCGAGATGCCCCTTCGCAATGGATATATGTAGAAAAGAAGAACCTCCAATGATAGAGGTTGAGAGAAATCGTTTTGTATCTTGCTGGCTATATGCAAAAAGGTGATTATATGTCTAAGGCGATTCTAGAAGTTAAGAATTTAACTAAGGTATATAGAATAGGCTTGATTCGTCAAAAAGAAATTGTAGCTGTAAATAATATTGATTTCAATGTTAAGGAAGGGGAAATAATATCACTCGTTGGGGAAAGCGGCTCAGGTAAAACAACAACAGCTAGGATGATATTAAGACTTTTAAAACCAACTTCGGGAAACGTATTATTTAATGGAAAAGATATTTGGAGGGATATCAGAAATAAGAAAGAATTGAAATGGTATTGGAGAAATGTTAATGGAGTTTTCCAAGATCCATACTCATCATTTAACCCAACACATACTATAAGATTTGTTATGCCAAGAACGTTCAATCTTTTCGATGAAGAAATAGACTATGATACTAAAATAAATATGATAAAAGAAGCACTTAAAGAAGTTGGGCTTATACCAGAAGAAATTCTAGATAAAAGACCATTTGAGCTTTCTGGTGGTATGAGGCAAAGAGTATTAATAGCAAGGATATTCTTGATAAGACCAAAGCTTATTATAGCTGACGAACCTACAAGTATGATAGATGCTACATTAAGACTTAGCTTACTAGATCTATTCCTCAAGCTAAGAGATGAATTCAAAACATCACAAATATTTATAACACATGATCTCGGCCTAGCTACGTATATAAGCGATAGAATATTAGTTATGTATAAAGGTGAAATAGTTGAAGAAGGTATACCTGAAGAAATTTTGAATAAACCATCTCATCCATATACAAAGAAATTACTTGAATCAGTACCTAAGCTTTACTCAAAATAGCTTACATAGAGACAATTTCAAGGCATCTGATTACCATCGATAAAATAAAGTTCATAAAAGTTTATAAACTTGTGCACTGTAGAGCTTCTTTTTAGGGTGAGTTAATTGGTAAGTTTTAATGCAGATAACCATAAAGTAGGCATAGCACTATTAATCGTATTAATAGTATTGCTAAGCTCATTACCTCTAAGTATTAGAGCCCAAGTTCCGCAACTTCCAAGAGATCAAACTCTTATAGTGTCTCAATCATGGGCAGTACCATCAGGATTTAACCCATTTATACCAGGTCTCGCTGCTTGGGGTTCAACATTTCTCCAATATCCATATCTATTTGTGTATAGCGTGCTTACAGATGACTATGTACCTTACTTAGCTAGTTCACTTAGGTGGGTAGATCCGTATACTCTCGAGATAAAACTTAAATCTGATGCTTATTGGTGGGATAAAACACCTATAACAGCTGAGGATGTGGCATTCTCGTTTAGAATTCATAGAATGTGTAGTACACCTTCAAGTTACATTTGGATGTATATAGAGGGTGTAGAAGCAAAAGATCCAACTACTGTTATCATACATGTAAATAGAACTAATGTAAACTACTTTAGAGTTATAGACGTATTGCAGTGGATGATCGTACCGAAACATCGGTGGGAGAAGTTGTACAAAGAGATGGGCTGTAAAGCATTCACAGAGTTTCCAGATAATGATCCGAAACAGATTATAGGTGGAGGTCCATATAGAGCATTATTTATAGTTGGTGATACATGGGCCTATGAAAGAGTAGATGATTGGTGGGGAGTTAAATACTTTGGTCTACCTGCACCGAAATACGTTATGCATATAGTGCCAAAAAGTGATGAACAGGTGAGGATGGAATGGCTTGCTGGCAATAGAGACCATATGTCGCATTTCGTAGATAGACTATGGGAAATAATAAAGGATCCGATGTTTGGAACTTTCGATAACGAGAATTGCCCACCTTGTCTGTTTGCACATGGAATATCTGTCCTCGCACTTAATAATGAGATATATCCACTTAGCGATGTAAGGGTTAGGAAAGCTATATACTATGCATTATTAGCAAACGATAGATATGCTCTTAGAACTGCAGGCGAAGTAGCAATGTCAGGATATTTGAGATACGATATATATCCAGTGCCAATTATACCTGTTCATCCAAGAGCTGAACGTTATCTTGCCAATCTTGTAGAATCATTCTTAAAAGAAGCAACAATAGAAAACGCTAGAAAACTTTTAGACGAAGCTGGTATTATTGATAGGGATGGAGATGGAATCAGGGAACTCCCTGATGGAAGATCATTCAAACTCACCTTTCTATGTGTAACAGGATGGGTACCAGTAATAGGTGCATCTCAGGTGTGGGCAGATTGGCTTAGAGAAACACTAGGAATAGATGCTAGGATTGAGACAAAAGATTTCTCAGTAGTATGGAGCAATATATGTAATGGCGAGTATGAAGCAATATGGTTTCTAAACACAGTAATAGAACCTTCAACACCATGGATAAACTTCGATGTGCTTATGGACCCACGTTTAGGTCCATGTCCGCCAGGACCGATATACCGATACAAGAACCCTGAAGTAATTCCAATACTAGACGAAATTGGAAGAACATGGATTGAATCGAAAAGAATGGAATTATTTAGAAAACTGCAAGAAATATGGTTAAGAGATTTACCATCTTTAATAGTGGGATCAGCTACTCACTGGTATCAATACTATAACGGATATTGGGTAGGATGGCCAAATAGAGCAAGAGTTGAAAAAGAAGGTGCTTGGTATGCAACTAATTGGGAACCTGCATTCCTCTTCGTAATATTCCAAATAAAGTCGTCTAAAGAAGTACCATCTGGTCAGCTACCACCAGTACCAGAATTCTTAAAGCCTCACAACAGAATCCCTGCAGCTAAATTCTTTGAAGAATTAGAGAAAGTAGTGTTAACGCCTACTCCCACACCTACACCAACCCCGACACCTACTCCCACACCCACCCCGACACCGACACCAACACCTACTCCCACACCTACACCTACACTAGCAACAATTACAACTACTGTTGTTGTTACTCAAACTATTGAGAGAACCGTTGTATCAACTGTTGTTTTACCAACAACAATACTATCAACTTTAGTGACAACAGTATCAACAACAATTAGAGAAACAGAATGGGGAATAACAATAGCATTAGCAATAGTATTATTCATAGTTGGATTACTAATAGGATGGTTTATAATAAAGAAAAAATAACTTAAAAATAAAATATTTTTAACCCAATTACATAAAATCTTATTTTCATTAAGATTTTTAAACTTTTGCTTTAATTTAGGTTAGTAGATGGTGGTTGTTGTGAAGGTGAGTAGAGATAAAGAGATCCTCTTAGTTGATGGCGGTTTTAAGTTTTTGTTGGGTGTGAATTATTGGCCTAGGAAGCTTAATGTTAGGATGTGGAGGGACTGGGATGAGGGTGCTATTAGAGAGGATATATCTTTGATGAAGAGTCTCGGTATTAGAGCTGTGAGGTTCTTTATAAAGGACGAGGATTTTGCTGATGAGAATGCTGATGTATATCCGCAAGCTCTTGAGAAGCTTAGGAAGTTCCTAGATATACTTTATGAGAATAGCGTTGCAGGGTTTGTTTCGTTAATTGTTGGTCATATGAGTGGTAAGAATTGGAGAATACCTTGGACAAGGTTTGAGGACTTGTATAGATCTGAATCTATTGAGAAAACTATGAAGTTTGTTGAAAGGATTGTTAAGGAGTTTAAAGATCATCCAGCTATTGCTGGTTGGATTCTTAGTAATGAGATAAGTTTTGTTAAACGTGCTGAGAATAGAGAAGAAGCTTTAGCGTTACTAAGGGCTTTCTCTAAAACTATTAAAAGTATTGATAAAGATCATGTTGTGTCTTCTGGTGATATACCTGGTAGCTATCTACAGGAAATACCTAATGTAAAAGATTATGTAGATTATGTAGATCCTCATCTATATCTATACGATACAGATTCTATAAGACATGGCTATACATATGGTGCTATGCTAGAGCTATTCTCAAACGATGGAGATATACCTGTGATCCTAGAAGAATTCGGGTTCAGCACATACACGTACTCAGAAGATAGCCATGCTAAATTCGTAAACGAAGTACTTTACACAACTCTAGCTCATAACGCTTCTGGTGCATTTATATGGTGTTTCTCAGATTTTATACATGAAAGTGATCCTTCATACGAATGGAGACCACTAGAACTAGGTTTCGGTATCGTTAGGAAGGATGGTTCTCTGAAACCAGTTGCCGAGGTTGTTAAAAGATTCGCTAAAGAGGTTGAGGAGATAGAGAAACTCGGTATCTATACAGAGTTTAAGAGGAGACCAGAGGTATCCGTTATAACACCTTTCTATGTGTTTAAAGACTACGAATTTGTACAATATAGAAATATTTTAGGGTTCTGGAGATCTATACAACCAGTAATTACAGCAAATATACTCCTATCATCAGCAGGAATAGATAACACTGTGGTGTACGAACTCGATATAGAGAAAACATTTAACACTAAGAAACTTCTTGTATCGCCATCAACAATAGTTGCACTTTCATCAACATGGAGAAAAATGCTGAACTACGTAGAGAAAGGCGGGAATCTATATGTATCCTTTATGAAAGGGTTAGGAGAATTCATAGCTCTACATGAAGCAGCTACACATCTATGGATAGAGCTTATGGGGGTAGAGAATATTCTTGAAGCAGGATCCCCAGGTATTAAATACCTCGGGAAAACCGTTATCAAGTTCGAGAAAGATCTAGGGTTTATCGGGAAAGGTGAAGAGATATCCATAGATATACCTGTACCTGTCTACACATATAGAGCCAGACCTGTCGACTCCGAGGTTATAGCTGTTGATAACAATAACAATCCTGTACTCTTTAAAGCTAGAAGAGGTAAAGGCTATGTATATACAATGCTTCTACCTATAGAGCTTATACAGTCGCAAATCGTTGTAGAGTATATGGATTGGAGCGGTAAGATACAGAAAATCTATAGATCTATAGCGAAAGAAGTTGGTATAGAGATAAGATATGAAACATCATCACCAGAGATAGAGATTAAACCTTTCTACGGAAAACAATCAGATATAGTTATAGCTATAAACCACGGAGAGCACAAGAAAATAACCATAACAAGCACAAAACAGTTAAAGAATATCACAAAAATAGGTGGCAATGCAATAGTAACATCGTGGACAAGTACAGCAATAGATATAGATATGCCTAAGAAATCGGCTATAGTACTCCATGTACAGTACCAGCTTTAAACATGCTCTCAAAACAAATATTCATAGATAGTTTTTTATCTTAGATTTTCCAAAGCTTAAATGCTGTGAAATATTTGTTGTACATCATTGTAAAGCTCTGTAGATATACGAGGTAGGAAAAATATAAGTAGTTTTGTGTAGCTATTGATATGTGTGGTGTAAAAGATTGATAGATACAGCTCTACTTTTAAATATCTTGGCGGCTATAGGCGGTATCGGAGGTTTGGGAGTAGTTATTGGTGTTGTTCATTGGCTTGGCAAGAAGTTTGCTGAAGTAGATGGGGGATTTCGTTTAATTGATGAATAACTAGGATCGTTAGATAAAAGAGTAAGCTTGTTGGAGGAGAGAGTTGGTTCGCTAGAAAATAGGGTTAATACTTTAGAAGCAGGTGTTAGAAAACTAGGTGAGAAAATCGATACGATGGATAGGAAGTTCATATCATTATTTACAGATCTTGTTCATAGTATTAAACATTCAACTGAGTTCTTAATCGAGGTTTTAAGTTATGAATCTATTGTTAGAAAAGAAGTTGCAGAACCTACGAAATCTGAGATAAGGAGGATATATAGTTCCTTAGAATATAGATATCCTCATAAAGTTAACCCATTTATGAAACAGGATTTAGAGAGGATGAAGTACCTTATAGAGAAAGAAGAGTTAACGTATGAAGAAGCTGAAGAACTTAGACAACTAGCAGAAAAAGCATGTAAAGAGTATTGCCATGAAATACCTGAGATATGGAAGATATACTGGTACGCTGTTGCATGGAAAGGAATAGCTTTAAGATTACAGAGAGAAAGATCTGAAAAGAAATCAGCTTAATTCTTCTCTATACTAAAGCTATCGCTATCCCCTAGAGAAACTTCGTATTCTTTGGATTAGTTAAAAAATAGATGGGTAGATATTTTAGTGAATTTATTTGTGGAGATATTTCCATATTGGTGTTGGAAGAGCTTTTTCTCCTAAGACTATAGGCTCTATACCTGTTATTTCGCAGAATCTTACTAAGGCGTTTACATTGTTTCCTGGTATTCCGTGGATATGGTTTGCTGGGAAGACATTTATGAATTCTTCGAATGATGCTCTAAGTTTTACATACATATGTGGCCATGTTGGGTTTGTCTGTTCTTTCAACTTCTTCTTTTCTTCTTCTGGTAAATCTATTGCTTCTCCTCTTACAATAACCATGTATAGCTTGTCATCGAATACACCTAGTCTTGCGAATGTCATTTCACCTGGCGCAGCATCGAATTCTACTGATGCTCCACCTGCTGGAAAGTACATCTCTATAGCTGGCCATAGAGTTACCTTCTTGAAGTTTTCTGCTGGGTTCCAGCTTCTAGCTGCGTACCAGCTTGGGTGGTTTCCAGAGTTTGCGAATATCCATATATCTTTCTCTGGAACGTATAGTCTTACATCTGCGAATAGTACTGGTACACCTCCGCCTATGTACTTGAGTATCTGCATAGTTATAGCGCCAAACGCGTCAGCTTCTGTTGAACATACGAAAGGTTCTTTAAGTCCATTCCAATCGTATGGATCGTTCATAAGCATCTCTGCTACATCTGTTATAACAACATGTTCTGTTAATTCTCTCTGACCTTTAATACCGCAGAAATCGAATCCATACTCTTCGTTTATCTTCTTCATAGCTAAATAGAGCTTTATCTGCATCTTCAACTTCTCAGGTGTCAACATCTTTCCATCGCACTTAATTCTATCTCCAAGCATCTCTGTAAGCCATTTGAAACCCTTCTCAACCTCGTTCTCGTCAACCTTCTCCATATATTTAACGAGGAGTAGCTGATCTATTTGATAAGCTGTAATACCCAGCGTCTTCTGAATAGGTATCATGTAGAAGTACCCTGTCTCCATACCCATGGAGTGCCCTCCGTAGATCCCGAAGACCTGACCTCTTAGAGATACATAAGCTTCTGCTGCTCTTATCCAATCAACTATCTCCTCCTGCACCTTGGGATCCTCAATATCACCAATAATTCTATGAGTTTTTAACCCAGCTTGCCAAAGAGCACCAGATGTAGCTAATAAACCTACGTTACCTGGGTACTCCCCCTCATTATTAGACACATTCAGAACGGGTTTCCAATAGTTGATAACTTCATAAAGTACACCCCTAGCAATCTAATACCAAAACAAAGATATATATATTTGTTATAATTTAGTTAAAGTATCTAAGATCTTTAATCAAAGTAGTTTACCTATAAAATTATTTTTACAGCAGTTTGTTGAACACATGATTTAAATCTTCAATTATTTAAATATCTTTTCCAACAGGAATTAGAGTTCTTCAACAGCTTTTCTAGTGATGGGATCTGCTATTATGTATTTATTATCTTTTTTCTCAACTATTGAGAGATCAATTAGAGTGTTTAGTAGTTCGTTAAGTGTTTTATCGTTTATTGTTCTACCTTCGA
>Ga0272449_1003597_pt1 | contig 13189 bp, 8 predicted proteins | sample YNPCB0241_FD_198679 | JGI IMG/M metagenome (GOLD analysis project Ga0272449, IMG submission 198679) | Hot spring sediment microbial communities from Yellowstone National Park, WY, United States - YNP-CB-024-1 | ecosystem: Environmental > Aquatic > Thermal springs > Hot (42-90C) > Sediment...
GCGACCCGCATACCGAAGTATCCGGCCAATGCTGAACAGATCGCCCCCACCACGAACGACACTGCCACCAGACGGACAGGTCCGCGGTTGATGAGCGCCAGGACGGCCGCCACAACCACCACGAACACCGAGAGTACCTTATACTCACGGCTCAGAAAGGCCATGGCCCCTTCGCGGATCGCCTGGCCAATCTCCTGCATCCGCTCGGTGCCTGGTTCTTGACGCAAGATCCAATTGGTTTTCCAATACGCATACAACAACCCCAGAATTCCCGCACCCAGTCCTGCATATAGAATCGCATCTGGATTCATGCTCAATTCTCCTTCCCAGCTTCGGGCCCAGCATCTTAGCTGGCCGGGTCCAAAAAAGTGTCAAAGTAGGCTACCAAATTCGCCGCCCGGCGTCAAACTTTGAAGTACCCTCCCGGACGAGGTTCGGCGGGGGACCCTCTCCGAAGTCCGCCATCCGCTTTTCCCAAGTCCCCTTCCTCGCCTCACTTTGCTGGGAAATTCGTGGACGCCGGCCACAGTTCTGCAACTCCATGCCTGAGAAATCGCATATCTGGAGGGCGCTGTAGAACGGGCACGTTTCTCCACGTTTGGGGACCACTATCGACCGGGTTCATTCCCCAACCCCGGCGCGCCGCCACCCTGGCGCCTCCCGCCGCTGCATCGCGCCCTTCCGTGCCCATGCGGCGCCCGCTTCCCACTGCCGGCACGCACCCGGCCAACAGTGAGGGGATCAGGAAATGCGCTCGAGTACATGGAGAATTTCGCCGATCAGCAAGTGGTGGACATCCTCCCGCGGATAAAACTCCGCTTGAATCGCCACCGGGATGTCGTCGGCCCGGAGTGGACTGAAGTATAGCCGCCGGCATTCCAGCACACGCTCGGCCTCCCGAAACGTGACCCCGCCATGAGGGGTTTCCCATGGAATGAGTCCGCATGTCTGGGCCTTATCCATATCTCGGCCCGAGTGCGCCCCACAGAATTGGAGTACGGAGCGGTACGTGTCGGAGAAGAAGGAAAGCGTGAATACGTCGTGGGACTGAAGGAGTTCGAACGTGTAGCGACTAGGTCGCACGAAACAGATCGCGGCCGGGCGTTCCCACAACACTCCCAGGGCGCCCCAGCTGGCGGTCATCGGGTTGAACCGTGACCGGTCGCCGCCCGTGATCAGCATCCACCGCTGGCCGATTTCGAACATCGGGCGCACCCACAACGAGAAGGGATCCGTAGCACGAAACTCGGTGGCGTTCATGGTTGCAGCCCTTGGATACCAAGCGCCGAGTCGCATTCGATCAACACTAGAGCATCCTCGTCGGCCGCCGGCCGGAACTGCAGCTCTGCGCCAATCTGCAGTGGGTGACGTTGTCCAGTCCGGGGATCGGTCCAGCTGGCCCGGACGATCCGGCCCACGCGGGCTCGTTGAAGGCGAATCGGCTGCGCGATTGGAGTATAGAGCACGATGCGATCGCCGGACGGCGTGCTGGCCGCAGCGACCCAGCGACGAACGTCGTTCTCTCCAGGTTGCTCCACCAGCAGGTTCGGGGCGGGTCGGAGCGTCCAGAAAGGCAAAGACTCGAAGAACGCTCGGATGTGACGCATTTGTTCGGCCCCGGGCATGCGCAGAGCTTGCGGCCATGGAAGCGGGGTGCCGGAGTTGGGATGATCCACGGGCGGTCCGGAGCCGTCATCCCAGCCCCAAACACCATGGCCACCGTAGGTGAATCCTGCTGGCGGGTGGGTGAGAAGACCCCACAAGATCGCACGGCGCGTCATCCACGGTGTGATCGGCGTGCGAGACTGGTAGGCTAAGTGGTGTTCGTAGGCGGGCTCGAGATCGACGATCGGGCGAGCCGGACCGCGGGACCACTCCGAGGCGGGCGGTCCGCGCACAATCCACTTGAGCGTGGAGGCACTGTCACCGTGCCCGCTTTGATAGCCGATGAACGAGTACCAAGCTTCCTCAGCGAACTCGCTCGCGACCCAAGACTGCCCACAAGGGTGTAAACTGACTGGCCCTGACCGACCATCACCGAAGACGGCCCGGCCGATCGTTCGCCAGCGCGGCGCGTTGGTTCCACCGTAGTGGCCATCCCCGCCGAGCAACCAAGCCACAGGCCAGCCCTGCCAACGCGCCCTCATGTAGCGGGCCAGCCGAATGGCATCTTCCAACGGCAGGTAGTGGCCCGGATCCGTAGGTTTCAATGCCCAGAGCATGACCGGCACATTCAGTAGGCCGGCCTCCGCGACCGCCCGAGCTCGTCGGTCGAGCCGCTGGAAAAACTCCGGTTGGACCATGATACGGCCAGTTTCGGATGTGGTGAATGCAAGGCGTCCATCCCGATCCCCCGCGGGCGCAGCGCGCCAGTGTGTCGCCACCCACTGCACGGCATTGAATCCTTGCTCCGCGCGTGTTCGGAGGTACAGGTCCCATTCTTCGTCCGAGGATTTCAACGCACCGTTCCAAGCCGTATCGGCGAGCCAGAAAAACGGCGTACCATCGGCGTGAACGAAGTGCCACCCGGTATCCGCAACGCGAATCGGGCCATGCCGATCCCAAATAGTTCGTGCCGCAGGAGGCGCGCAAGCAAATTGACCACGCACTCCATGGAGTCCGGCATCGCTGCGGTTCGAGCATTCGGTCTCGAACGTCCAAATGCCTTGGCAATCGACCAACCATCGGACCCGCCAAACCGTTCCACCATCCCAAAACGCTTCGGTGAAAATTTCTTTGCCATCCGGTCTGGTTAAACGGACACGAACTGTGACATCTCGCCAAGGATCGAGGGTGGGAGCTTGATGACTGCGGAATTCTTGTTCCCACATTCCCCAGCAAGGCACCATGGGTGGGTTGAGCGCGGCATACGTGGGTGGAAGCGCCAGAATGACCCCGAACGCACTATAGACAAGTGGCCCAACGCGGATCATGGCTCACTCTCCTTGTCAATGCTCGCCAGATGGCGGCACTACGATCTTATAATCCAGACTTAGACCCATCACAAGCGCAGGGTCCTGCGGCACGCAGTAGTTGTAGGGGCTGATGAATCCACAGAAGACGCGGGCCGAGTCCGCGAGTTCTTATGGCGCCGGGCTGTCTTGGAGACAAACGCCGAAGTTGGACAGAATTGGGCGCCAGGAGCCTCCAGCGCGTATTGTCCGAACTCCAAGGCAGAACGGCCGGCGGATTTCGGCCTGCACCCACAACAGCGCGGAGCGGTTCGAGTCCCGATGTGTCTTACCGGGGCACCCGGATAGAACCGAGTGAGGCATGGTGAGGCCGCATGGCCAAGCGGCCAACTCATCCTTCCTTGCGTGCTTTGTTTGTCACCCACGCTTCTATCCATAGCTCCAAACAGGCGCCAAGCACCTTGGGAAAGTCGCCATATTTCGTTGGTCATGAGCGAGTTGTGGTGGAAACGTGATGACCAGTTTCAGAAGAATCATCATGGGAACACCGGACAACCAACTTTCAGCGAACCCAGGCTGGACATTGCGTCGAGCTTAGGCAGTGCGGATCATGACCCAATCTAGACCTTGAACTTCGAATACCGATCCCTCCACCAGCGACATTGTACGACCCGTACCACACGTGAACACTAGAGTCCAGGCTGTTCCAACCACTCGACGCGACGCCCCCCACCGCGGATCACGTCTCGTTGTTGGCCCCGACCGACCGGCTTTGCTCCACACCTCCACGAAGAAGCCCACTCCGAGGGTAGACACTTGGCCACCTGAAAATGGCCAAACTTTGCACCGAGTGCGCTTCGCATTTCCCCGTAAAGGTTGGCTCGCCCATCAACTGGGCAAGATCACCCGCCGAAGCATTCCATAGGCGACGGCAAACACCACAAGTGTGGACGCCACATATACGGCGTTCGGGTGTGGAGAGGTCCATATTGCCATCGCCTGCAACAACGGCAAAGCTCCGAGCAATGAACCGACCCGATGCCGCCGTGCCGGTTCGACTTCCTCGCGGTGCGCAATGGCCGAAAGAAGGAACACCCAGCCCATCCAGACCGCCAATGCTGTGACCGTACGCCATCCAAAATACTCCCATGGTAGTCGGTTTGACCACGCGCCCATCAACAATGCTATTCCACGGCATGCCGCCAAGGTGGCGGGACCCCACCCGGCGTGGAAACAAGTGACGCGGTGGTACAATAAGATTAGCAGCGACAGCACGATAGCCAGGGTGGTGCCCGAAACCCCCGCGCCCAGAGAAGCCACCAAACCTACGCACCAGGCAACGAGTCGCGCGCGACGCGCCGCGCGCAGCGAAACTGCACCCGTGACCAAAGGGCGGTCAGGTCGATACCGACGGTCTTCCTCTAGCCCAGTGATGTCGTTATCCAAAAGTCCAGCCGCATAGAGGCCCAACACGGCGAGGACCGCCCAACCTGGCCAAGGATGAATTGTGCCGGAGTCCGCCATCGCCACAGCTGCGCCCGCCAAAGGATCGCCGCTCACTGTGAGGAAATTCGGCGCCCGTAGCAGGCGCAGCCATGCACCCAGCGTGGAATTCGTACGCCATGACACCCGTGGGCTCAACGTTGGTACAAGGACGGATCCTGCCAGGGAAGATCGAGACGCGGGCGAAACTTCTCACACTGCCCATAGAAGGCCATTGGGTTATGGAACAACAACTGTTCGATCTGCTCGGTATGGAACCCGTTGGCCTTCATGTGCTCGGCCACCTTCGCGAGCGAACAAGGATCTGACACGCCCCAGTCGGCGGAGCTGTTGACCAAGGCCCGGTCGATTCCCCACCGTTTGAGTAGCCCGATCACACGTTCGGGATTCAGTTTAGAATAGGGATAGACCGTCAGGCCCGCCCACACGCCTGTGCGCCGCACCAGATCCATCGTATCCTCGGTGTTGTGGTCCACGATGATGCGGGATTCGTCGTAGTTTAGTTCTCGCAGGATCGCAAGGGTCCGTTCAACACCATCGCGCTTGCGGACCTGTGGGGTGTCATGGGGGCTGTGGATCAAGACCAACATCCCGCGCGCCTTCGCAAGTTCGAGTTGGCGTTGAAAGATTTCTTCTTCATTGCGAGTGATCCGGTTGAATCCGATCTCGCCGACCGCAACGCACCGTGGGTGGTCCAAATATGGTCCAATGCCTTCCAGCACTTCCAGAGCGAGCTCCTTGTGGTCTGCTTCTTTGGGGTTGACCGCGATACACGAGTAATGATCGATGCCATACCGTTCGGCGCGGACGGGCTCGAACTCGAGGTTGAGCATGAAGTGGTCCCAGAACGTTCCCGCATATCGCCGCGGCGCGCCGAGCCAGAACGAGGGTTCCACCACACACCGAATGCCGGCTCGGTACATCGCAGTGTAATCATCGGTGGTTCGAGAAATCATATGGATATGGGGCTCGATGATGATCATTGCAGTTTCTCCAATCGCTCTAATTCTCCAATCGCTCTAACTCTTCTTCTCGCTAGGGTGCACCACTGGACGCTCGTCGAACAACGGCAAGCGCGGCATGGCGTCCATCGTACCCCGGCGGGACCGCCGTGCCCGGGCCAATCGAGGTTGCCCAGGTTCGGCGTACTCTCCTTCCTCCAAATTGGCGAGAATTTCCGTCGCTCGTTCGATGACCGGTTCGGGCAGGCCCGCCAAGCGGGCCACGTGGATTCCGTAGCTCTTGTCCGCGGCCCCGGGAACGATGCGGCGCAAAAACGCAATCCGGTTGCCGTGCTCGCGGACCAGCACGTTGTAGTTCTTCACGCCGGGCAAGGTCAGCGCCAGATCTGTTAGTTCGTGGTAGTGGGTGGCGAACAAGGTCTTGGCCTTCACGGACGGCGTATTGTGCAGGTATTCGGCGACCGCCCACGCTAGGCTGATGCCATCGAAGGTGCTGGTCCCGCGGCCGATTTCGTCCAACACGATCAAGCTGCGCGGTGTGGCGTTATGGAGGATGTTGGCGGTTTCTTGCATTTCGACCATGAACGTGCTGCGGCCGCGCGCCAGGTCATCGCCGGCGCCCACCCGCGTGAAGACACGGTCCACGCAACTAATTTCCGCTTCGTCGGCCGGCACAAAGGACCCCGCATGGGCCAGGACGACGATCAAAGCCACCTGTCGGATGTAGGTGGACTTTCCCGCCATGTTGGGGCCGGTGATCATGGCGATCTGGTGGTCCCGGGTATCCAGCAGCGTATCGTTCGGCACGAACCGCTCGGCGTCGGGCAGCGTTTCGATCACCGGGTGGCGCCCCGCGCGGATGTACAGCCGATCGCCGTCGGTCATTCGTGGACGTACGTAGCGTAGCGAGAGCGCGCGTTCCGCGAACGTCGCCAGCACATCCACCGTGCCAATGGCGCCCGCGGATTGCAGCAGGGATTCCGCATGCTCCAAGACGGCGGCGCGAAGTTCCTGAAATAGTTCGAGCTCCAGTTGGACCGCCCGCTCTTGCGCTCCCAAAATTTTTTGCTCGATCTCGCGCAGCTCGGGTGTCACGAATCGTTCTGCGTTCGCCAGCGTCTGCTTGCGGATATAGTCCGGCGGCACGTTGGCCAAGTTGGCCTTGGTCACTTCGATGTAATAGCCAAATACCTTGTTGTGGCGGACCTTGAGGGAACGTATCCCGGTGCGTTCCTGCTCCCGGGCTTGTAGCTGCGCGACCCAGTTCCGCCCTTCGGTTGCGGCCCGGCGCAGTTCGTCCAATTCAGGATGAAAGCCCGGCCGGATTATGCCTCCTTCGGTTGTGGAGACGGGTGGATCCTCCACGAGTGTGCGCTCGATGCGGTCGAGCAGATCGGGCAAGGGATGGATTTCATCGGCCAGCCGCCGCAACAAGGGCGAGTCCAGCCCACGGAGGATTTCTTGAATCTCCGGCCAAGGTCTGGCCGACTCGGCCAGCGCGCGGATGTCGCGAGCGTTGCCACCGCCCGCAGACAGTCGCGCCACGATCCGCTCGACATCCCGGACTTTTCCTAGCAAATCCCGCATACGCCGGAGCGCGTCCAGATGCCGAACCCATGCATCCACAGCGTCGTGGCGTTCCACGATGACCTCCAAGCGTGCGGCGGGGCGCGCCAACCAGTCCCGGAGACGGCGACCGCCCATCGGCGTGCACGTGGTATCCAGCACGCGCAACAGCGTCGGCCCGCCTGGAGATTTGGGCAAGAGGATCTCCAGATTCGAAAGGGTCGCCTCGTCCATCACCAGGTAGTCCTCCGCCATCCGACGGGTGAGCCGTCGAACGTGCTGGGCGGATCGCCGCAGTTGGACGGTCACATAGTGGAGAATGGCTCCCGCGGCTCCAATGGCATGCACGAGTCCTTCGCACCCGAATCCGTCCAGCGAGACCACGCCGAAGTGACGGAGCAAGACATCCCGAGCCGTGCCCGGCTCGAAGTGCCAAGCTTCGAGGCGGGTGAACATCGGCCGGTCTTGGGGGGGCTCCAAGATGTGTTCCACTTCCCCCTCATCTGGGATCAGGACTTCCGCAGGCGAATATTTGCTCAACAGGTCGCGAAGCGCGGCCGGCGTAAGATCGTCGTCGAGCCAAAATTCGCCGGTCGACAGGTCCAGCATGGCGAGGCCCCACGAGGTTCCTTCGCCATACACGGCGGCCAAGTAATTAGCGCGCCGGGATTCGAGGCATTCTTCTTCCACCACCGCACCGGGGGTCACGATCCGCGTAATGTCTCGTCGGACCAGGCCCCGGGCCTTGCGGGGGTCCTCCAATTGATCGCACACCGCGACCTTTTTCCCTGCGCGGAGCAAGCGAGCAATGTAACTGTCCGCCGCGTGGTGGGGCACCCCACACATTGGAACGGCCTGCCGCCGGGTGAGGGCGATGTCGAGAATGCGAGAGGCTTCGAGGGCATCCTCGTAAAACATTTCGTAGAAGTCCCCCAACCGGAAAAATAAGATGGTGTCCGGGGGCAGTTCTTTGCGCAGCCGGCGGTACTGCGCCATCATCGGGGTGAGATCGTCACTCATCGGGATCCGGATCAGCGGTCATCGTCGCCGAAATCCTTCCCTGCATCCCCTCGAAACGCATCCTTGTCGCCCTCCGCAAACAGATCTTCCTCGTCCCATAAATCTTCATCAGCGAACAATTCATCATCTTGGTCCAACCCGCCTTCGGCTGCGCACGATGGACAGATCGAGCTATCCGGAAAGCACGCCGCACAGAACTCCGTTCCGCACAACTCACACGGACGGCACTCAGCGTCCCCATGAACCGGGCATCCGCCCTCGTCAGGCAACCAGTCGTGAAAACTTCTGCGGCTCACGTTCCCGTCCTCCCGGGGCCCGCGGCTCATCCACGAGCACCCCGCGAACAGCGCCAAAATCAACCTAACACGGAGCCAGAGCAACTGTCAAAAACTGCCCGTTCAGGCCCAAGGATCCGCGCGATGGGGTCGCCGGTTCGATGGTGGGTTCGGCCTCTCGTCGATTCGGGGCGTCACCCACCACGACGCAAGATCCCATTCACCGTGGTCCTGTGCTAGCAATTTTCCACCTCCCGGTTCGGGCCAACTCCCACCCCGGACAGGGGCGGCGATCGCGCAATAAAACCGGCCGATGTGCGTTGTATTTCGTGTGAACAATCCACGAGCAATGACCGTGAATCAATGGACCATGTTGAGTCGCCCCCAGGTTTGGAGCGCCGTCGGGGTTGCGGTGGTGTTGCTCGTCACGGCAGTCACGAGGGCGGACCACGTGTTGGAGGATGGTCCTGCCCAGCCTAAGAACCGCATTGATCAAATCGTGTTCGCACGGTTACAGCAGCTCGGCATTGTCCCCGCGCGCAATTGTTCGGACGGGGTATTTGTGCGTCGCGTGTACTTGGACCTGATCGGGACGCTACCCACGGCCAAAGAGGCGTCTCGGTTCCTAAACGATTCCTCCCCTGACAAACGCGCACGTCTCGTCGAAGAACTCCTGGCCAGGGAAGAATTTGCCGACTACTGGGCCATGAAGTGGTGCGACCTCCTGCGGGTCAAAGCCGAGTTCCCGGTCAACCTGTGGCCCAACGGCGTCCAGGCCTACCATCGGTGGATTCGCGATGCGATTCATACCAACATGCCCTACGACCGATTCGTGCGCGCACTCTTGACAAGCAACGGAAGCAATTTCCGAGATCCGCCGGTGAACTTTTATCGCGCGGCACGCGACGGCGATCCCATCGCGTGCGCGCAGGCTGTCGCGGTGACGTTCCTGGCCATGCGGCCAGAATCGCTCAGCCGGGAACAACTGGGCGGGCTGGCGGCCTTCTTCACGAAGATTGGCATCAAAGGCACCGGCGAGTGGAAAGAGTCCATCGTCTTCTTCGATCCCAATCGAGTGTGCACGAATCCCGCCGTAGGCCCCCAGCCAGTCTTTCCCGATGGCACGCCTGCGAAGATTCCTCCGGGCACCGATCCGCGCGTCGTATTCGCGGACTGGCTCGTACGACCGGACAATCCTTGGTTCACGCGCGCCATCGCCAACCGCGTATGGTACTGGCTGTTCGGGCGCGGGATCGTGCACGAGCCGGATAACTTTCGGCCCGAGAATCCACCCTCGAACCCCGAATTGTTGGACTACCTGCAACAGGAGCTTGTGAACGCGCAATTCGATTTGCGCCATCTATACCGGCTGATTGCGAACTCGCAGACCTATCAGCTCTCCCCGGTCGCGACCACCGACTCGCCTCAGGCCACCGCCAACTTCGCTTACTACCCAATGAGGCGGCTGGAGGCCGAGGTGCTAATCGATGCGATCTGTATGATCACTGGAACGACGGAAGAGTACTCCTCGCAAGTCCCCGAGCCATTCACGTGGGTGCCGCGGACGGTGCGGTCCATCCAGCTGGCCGATGGCAGCATCAGCAGCCCATTTTTGGATATGTTCGGGCGGCCCCCACGCGACACGGGCTTGGAGTCCGAGCGCAGCAATCGGCTCACCCCGGAACAGCGGCTGCACTTGCTCAATTCCTCTCACATCCGGCGGAAGATTGAACAAAGTCCCAAACTGGCCACGTTGTACTTGTTGCGCGATCCGCAAGAAATCGCTGTGCGTGCGTACTTGACCGTTTTGTCGCGCTACCCGGCGGCGGACGAACAACAGCGCGTGCGCGAGTATCTCCAGAACGGTCCGGCGCGAGGTCGCGACGCGGTGATCGACATCGTGTGGGCATTGTTCAATAGTTCCGAGTTCTTGTATCGACACTGAAGATGCCGCAGCAGGAGGCACGACGATGAAGACGAATGCCAACACGAACTTGACCCGTCGAGAGGTCATGACCACCACGCTGATGGCGGCGGGTGGATGGTGGCTGGTGGGTCCGGAATCCTGTGCAGCCCCGAGCGTACCGAACACGGGACGAGCCAAGGCAGTGATCCAAATCTGGATGTGGGGAGGGCCTTGCCACATCGACACCTTCGACCCTAAACCGAAGGCCGGCTATGACTACTGCGGCCTGCTCGACAAAGACATCCCCACCAACGTGGATGGCATCCGAATCAACGAGAACCTGCCCATCCTCGCCAAGAACGCGGACAAGTACGCGATCATCCGCACGATGACGCACGGGAACAATGCGCATGAAACCGCGTCGTATATGGTCCAGACTGGCCGCAAACCGGGCGACGGGATTGTCTACCCATGCGTCGGCGCGGTGGTTTCGTACTTCAAGGGCTACCGGGGTGGTTACAAGGGTCTGATCCCGCCGTACGTCGTCCTCACGCGTCCGCAAGGACGTTTCTCGGAAGCTGGTTTTCTCGGCAACCGCTACAAGCCGTTCGCCACCGGCGGCGACCCATCGAGCCGCACGCGGTTCGTGGTGGAGGGAATTGTGGCCGAAGGGATCACCGAAGAGCGCCAGAAGGCCCGGCGCGACCTGATGTTGGGGTTGGACCGGCTGCGGGCTGCACGCGCGTCGGATCCGGCGATCCAGGAACTCGACCAGGCGGACCACCAGGCGTACGAGCTCATCTTGGGCGATGCAGGCAAGGTGTTCGACCTGAACCAAGAAAAGGACGAGCTGCGGGATCGCTATGGGCGCACGAAGTTCGGCCAGGCATGCCTAGTCGCGCGGCGGCTAGTGGAGCGGGGTGTCCCCTACGTAACCATCAACTACGAGGGCTGGGACACGCACAAGCAGCACTTCATCGCCATGAAGCGCATGCTGCCCGAACTCGACAAGGGTTTTGGCACACTGCTGGAGGATCTGCACCAACGCGGCTTGTTGGACACGACCATCGTGTGGTGGAGCGGGGAGTTTGGGCGCACGCCTCGGGTTCAATGGGAACCGCCATGGAATGGCGGGCGCAATCACTTCGGCCGCGTGTTTTGCGCCGTGGTGGCCGGCGGCGGCTTCAAAGGCGGACGCGTGGTGGGAGAGACCGACGAGAAAGGCGAACAGATCGTGCGTCGGCCCGTGTACCCATGGGAACTGATCCGCACCATGTACGTGCTGCTCGGCATCGATCCTTCCGCCACCTTGCCGCATCCGCAAGGTCGCACGGTGTACGTGAGTCCCCAACCGAACGAAGGCTACGAAGGCGGCGAGTTGGTGACCGAATTGCTATGACCATGACCCGGAGTATCCCGATGTCAGGGTTCCATAAGCTCTGCGGATGGTCACTAGGATTCGGGCTATCGCTTTCGTCCGCCTGGGCCCAACAACGCGAGCCCCATGCGGCCTACATCTATCCGGCCGGCGGCGCCCGTGGAAGCACGTTCGAGGCGGTTCTTGGCGGTCAGTATCTCGACGGCGCTACAAACCTGCTCGTGTCGGGTCGCGGCGTGCGCGGAGTTGTCCTGCGCCACATCCGCTGGCTTACGCCCCAGCAGCTGAACAGCTTACGGAACAACTTCGACAAGTATCAGCAGCTGCTGGCGATGTCACGGACGAACGACACGTACAAAAAAGAAGCCGAGGATCTCCGCCGGCGACTTGAACAGCAGCTGCGAGAAATCGGCATTGACGAGTTCAGTATGCGGGCGCTTCAAGATTATCGCCGCATGGTGAGTGACCCCAAACGGCAGGTCAATCCGGCTCTCTCGGAAACCGTCCGACTACGGATTGAAATTGATCCTGACGCGGAAGTGGGCGAGCGAGAAGTCCGCCTCCAGGGCGCCTGGGGGATCACCAACCCACTAAAGTTCCATGTGGGTGTCCTGCCCGAAAAGCAGGAAAAAGAGCCCAACGACGTGGGCCCCAACGTGGTCACTACCAATCCGCCGTTGGTGCTCAATGGCCAAATCCTGCCGGGCGATGTGGACCGCTTCCGTATTCGAGCACGAAAGGGCGAACGTCTCGTTGCCTGGGTCCAGGCCCGAGCGCTCATTCCGTATTTAGCGGACGCCGTACCGGGTTGGTTCCAAGCCGTGCTGTCCATATACGATCGCGAAGGCCGCGAACTCGCCTACTGCGATGACAACCGGTTCGATCCCGACCCAGTCGTGAGCATCGAGGTGCCCGCCGACGGCGAGTATGACATCGAGATTCGGGATTCGATCTACCGAGGCCGCGAAGATTTCGTGTATCGGATCACCGTGGGCACCGTTCCCTACATCACCGGCATCTTCCCGCTCGGCGGCCCGGTAGGCACCGAAACGCCGGTTCAGTTGGTCGGCTGGAACCTTCCAAAGTCCGTCCTACCGTTTCGGCCCACTGCCCCTGGAACGTTTCCAATCGCGGTGCGTGCGGGGGACTTGCTGTCCAACTGGCAGCCGTTCCGCGCCGATACCTGGCCGGAAGTCATGGAACGAGAACCCAACGATGACGCGACCACCGCTCAACGGGTCACAGCGCCCTTGATCGTCCATGGTCGTATTCAAGCCCCAGGAGATCGCGATGTGTACCGTTTCGAAGCTTCCGCCGGCGTCGAAATTGTGGCGGAAGTCCACGCCCGGCGATTGAACTCGCCGCTCGATTCGGTTGTCATTCTGCAAGACTCGGGGGGACGCGAGATCGCGCGCAACGACGATTACACCGATCCTGCCGCAGGCTTGGTGACCCACCAAGCAGACTCCCGATTGCAAGCTCGGATCCCGTCCAACGGCGTCTATTTCCTGGTGATCACAGACACGCAAACCAAGGGGGGACCCGACTTCGCGTACCGCCTACGCCTCAGCACTCCACGCCCGGACTTTGAGCTCCGGGTCGTGCCGGCCTCGGTCAATCTTCGACCGGGCGCCACGGTCCCTCTCACGGTGTTTGCCGTCCGTCGC
>Ga0272449_1003600_pt1 | contig 13180 bp, 9 predicted proteins | sample YNPCB0241_FD_198679 | JGI IMG/M metagenome (GOLD analysis project Ga0272449, IMG submission 198679) | Hot spring sediment microbial communities from Yellowstone National Park, WY, United States - YNP-CB-024-1 | ecosystem: Environmental > Aquatic > Thermal springs > Hot (42-90C) > Sediment...
CCCTGGCTGCGTTAGCTGGAGCCGAACCACGTACCCGCTTGATTGAGTTCAGTGAACTGAATCCTCAATACGACCTCGATGATCGCACGGCTCGACTGGCTGCGGTTGCAATCTGGCATGCACTGGTTGCGTTTGCTGCTCACCGCAGGTCCAGATCGTAAGCGAGTGGCTACGTTACCCAACACAAATACCACAGGTTACAAGCTGAATATAAAAAGTGCCCTCTGTGTTGGACTTCGCACATACCGAACGATAAGCACCGTCTGAATCGAAAGCGAGATGTCGTCATGCAAGCAAAAGCTGTCACACCGTATCAACGCGCCTTCCAGTTCATTGTTTTGATGGGTATCGTCAGCCTGCTGGCCGATATGGTCTACGAAGGGGGACGTAGCCTGAGTGGACAATACCTTGCGTTACTGGGTGCGAGTGGCACAGTTGTAGGATTGACTGCCGGTATTGGCGAGCTGATCGGCTATGGTCTGCGTTTGGTCTTTGGTTACCTGAGTGATCGCACTCGTCGCTACTGGCTCCTCACCATTCTCGGCTACGGTATGACCGTTATCGCGGTGCCGCTTCTCGCCTTAACCAATAACTGGCCGCTGGCTGTTGGTCTCTTAATGGTTGAACGCTTGAGTAAGGCGTTGCGCAGCCCCGCCAAAGACACGCTTATTTCATATGCCGCCGAGCGCGTTGGTGCAGGCAAAGGATTTGGTCTGCACGAAGTGCTCGACCAAGTTGGCGCGATTGCTGCTCCTCTGCTGTTGACCGGTGTGCTGGCGTTTAGCAATAGTTTTCAACTAGCATTTGGGCTGCTGATCATTCCAGGGGTGCTCTGCATGGCTGTTCTTCTCACGGCAAGGAGACAGTTTCCCCAACCGGCTGACCTGATTGGCAAGACACCGACGCTGTCAACCACCGGTTTTTCGCGCCAGTTCTGGCTCTATATGATAGGTGTAACACTCTTCGCTGCGGCCAGTGTTGATTTTGCGCTCGCTGCATACCATCTCCAGCAACAACGTATTATTGCGTCAGCCGCCATTCCAGCGCTCTACGCATTAGCAATGACAGTTGATGCAGTGGCTGCATTCGGTTTTGGTTTTCTCTACGACCGTATTGGTCTCTACGCGCTGGTTGGGATTACGGCCCTGGCTGCGCTGAGCACACCCCTCCTCTTCAGTGATGGTTTTCTGATGGTCATCATTGGGATTGTAATCTGGGGTGGAGTCTTGGGGGCGCAAGAGTCGATCTTGCGCGCCGCAGTGACTCGGTTTGCACCACTGGAACGACGTGGCGCGGCGTATGGTCTGTTTAATGCCGGTTTCGGCATAAGCTGGTTTGTCGGTAGTGCATGTTTCGGTTTGCTGTATGATATATCACGACCGGCATTGATTGGCGTTTCCGTGGTCTTACATCTCACTGCGGCGTTAGTACTCTGGAGCGTTGCCCGTCGGTAGTACTTCTCATCGTATGAACACATTCGTCATTGAACTGTTGTCGACCATGACTGTCGCCAGTGCCCTCGCTCTCTGGAATGGATGGGGCATAACCCGCTTACTTTTGCCAGCTACGCTCCAGCCATGGCGCGCCATCCTGGCGCCACTGATCGGGTATGCGTTAACGGTGTTGACCGGATATTGGGTCGTGCGCTTTTTCAGTGGATTGGGGCTGGCACTGGGTCTGTTGTTACCAATTTGCGGAGTGCTGAACTGGCTGGCCTGGCGGCGGCTTGGGCCACCGCGCATACTAACCGCGCTCCATCAACATTGGACAGCGCTTCTCATTGGCTTTGTCGGGATAGCGATTGGCATTGCTCCGTTGTTGAGTTACGGCTATTCCGCCCCTATTGGCGAGGGTTGGGATATAGAAAATTACTGGCCCACTGCACGCTATCTGACCCGAGGGCCGGTAAGCGCAATTGCAACTGCTCCACCAAACCCGCTCCGTGATCTTAATGCCAGTCCACCACGTATCGGATTAACGCTTGGTTTCAGTATCTGGCAGGGTAGTGTCGATCTCTTGAGCAGTGGCGAGCCGCTGACTAGCTTTGGGCCGCTGTTGGCCTGGCTACGGGCGCTAGGTGGAATCGGTCTCTACATTCTTTTGCAGTCGGTATTCGATCTACGACGTTGGTCAGCAACTCTCGGTGCTTTGCTGGCCGTGCTCAACGGTCTTCTGCTATGGGTCAGTTTCTTCAACTTCGGTATGCAAATCGCCGCCTGGCCCCTTATCCCATTGGTGATCATTCTCGGCCTGCACGCTGTGCAATCAATGCGTTTTGGCGAAGGATTGCTCGTTGCCGCCATCGCTATAGCGGCAGTCCCGATCACGTACTATCCAGCACTCGGCCCGCTCGGGTTAATGGCTGCCGGAATTGGCGCTGTTAGGCTCTGGCAGCAGCACGAACGCCGGTTGGTGCTCAAACAAAGTATTGGCCTGATCTTGCTTGCGCTGGTACTGGCAGCGCCAACCATCCCTGACTATTTTGCCGGTTTCAATTATCGCTATAGCTTACCGCTAACGACACTGGGCCTGTTTCGTTTTGTGCCACTGAGCGACATTGTTGGTCTGACGCTCTTCCGTTTACGTGACGCACCAGAAACACTAACCCCACTCACCGCTATTGCTGCTTGTATGATGTTCCTTCTGGCCGGCTATGCTGTGATGGCTGCACCGCAACGTAGTCGCTGGCTGGGAATGGTGACCGGGGCAGCCTTGTTTCTCCTTACCCTCCGTTTTGTGTCAGTCTACCATTACGGTTATCTCAAAGCGGCAGCCTATCTGGGATGGATCGTAAGTGCATTGGCAGTTGCCGGTCTACAAGTGCTCAGCGAACGATTATCATCGCAACGACAATGGTTATACTACGTTGTCATGGCCGGAACGATAATGCTGATCGGCGGGCCGATCACATTCACCGCCGGACGTGTCGTGGCCGACCACTGGGGAAAACCGGGTTTGTTTGCCGGAGTCCTGCCTGCGCTCCGTGATTTACGTCAAGTTGTACCACCCGGTAGTACAGTCTTTCTGTCGGGCGACCCGCGTGTGCAGGGAGTTACCAGCGCACTAGCCGCGTATCTCCTCGATCACGCTGCCGTCTACGGCTCAGTACGTACCGGCTATGCCACTTCAACAGCGACAACCAGTACTGGAATTGGAGAATACGTCCTGCTTCAACGAGACGAAGACCCTCGCTTGTGGGGTCTAACCGATCCGCCGATCTGGCGCGGCGGCCCATATCTGCTCTACCGAAAACCGGATACACTGCTTGCGTATCAGCCGCTCGATCAACTCCTTACGGCAGATCAGATAACGACGCTCACGATAACTGCTCATCAATTGGCAGGACATGCATCGCTACTCGATGATGAACGTGCCGAACGCTGGCTCATCTTGCAAGTAGCAACCTTGAAGGATAGTAAACTGCTGATTAAGGAGCAAACGTACAACGTTCCTGCCGGCAGGCACTGGATCAGCATTGGCCCATTGACAACACCACAAACGGTAACCATTCGTCAACCTGATCCTGATCCAGTGTTGTTGCAGAGTGCCATGCTCACCGCAAAACCACCGGCTATTCTTGGTCAATTACCGCACAGTATCGTGTTGAGTGCTACCAGTAACGCACAGGATTTACACATCACAACGACTCTCGTCATGCTAAACCCAGATAGTGGTCCAGTAGTAGCCGCCATCGAACTCTGGGATAACCAGCACGGGTACCTCTTCGGACGCTACGGGTTACGGATGCCATTGGCTACCGTGCCACGAGAGGTTGCAATAACGATTGATCTTGGCAGTGGTACGGCAATAGCGCAAGATAGCACTGGTGCCACATTACCGCTCGGTATCCAGTCGGGTGGAGCAAAACCCGGCTCATATACGGCCCGCCTCTGGATCGGCACAGACCAACGAGCCTTGTTAACACCGGTCGATCTCTTTGCATTTACCATTCATCGTAGTGGTATGATCACCCTCGATTGGGTAGCACAGCACCCACTTATGATGACCAGCATTGATCGCCCCCTCAACGTACTGGATACGCGCATCGGTGAAGATATGTTGCTACACGGATACGATCTGAGCACAGAACAGATTGCAGCCGGTGATACAATTGCCATTACGCTCTGGTGGGAGTCCTTGCACAATCAGCTCGATGAGCGCAGTATCATGCTTCACCTCCGCAATAGTGCAGATGAACGGATCATCGATGCCGACGGCCCACCTGCCAGTGGTGGACGACCGACCACTCAGTGGCGCACGGGTGAAGTGATCATCGACGATCGGCGCTTGACTATTCCTGCCGATCTGCCACCGGGTCGCTACTGGTTAGTCATCGGGAGCTATCGCTGGCCGTCACTTGAACCGCTGGTATGGTCGGATACATTGGAAACCGGTCGGCGAATTCCGATTGAAGTACAAGCGCTCCCAACCAGTCGTTAAGGAATCCATGACGTACAGCTATGAGTACGTTTGCCCAACAATCCGTATTGGCTATCGATCCAGGGTTTGGCCCAACTCCGTGCAACCTGTAACAACTTTTGGTACAATATAAATATAGATGAGTGCAACGTCACCCGAAACGACAGGTTGCAACCGCTTCAGGATGCCAAACTCCCGCAAGGTAACCCTGACGGACCACAGACGGTGTAGTCGCAGGTATAACGAAAGAGCACGGCTATGACAAAGAACACACTCACTATCATTGACAACCGCACCGGCAAGACGTATGAGATTCCAATTGAGCACAACGCGATTCGAGCCACCGATTTACGCCAGATCAAAGTCTCAGATGACGATTTCGGCTTAATGTCCTACGATCCGGCTTACTTGAACACTGCGTCGTGTAAAAGTAGTATTACTTACATCGACGGCGACAAAGGGATTTTAGAGTATCGTGGATACCCCATCGAGCAGTTAGCCGAGAAGAGTTCATACCTTGAAGTTGCCTATTTACTCCTGTACGGAGAATTGCCCTCAAAAGAGCGGTTGGAATGGTGGGAGTACCGGATCAGTCGCCATCTCTTCCTGCACAACAGTCTGGTTGAGTTGATTCAAGCCTTCCGCTACGATGCCCATCCGATGGGGATTTTGATCAGTTCGGTGGCCGCGATGTCTACCCTCTATCCTGAAGCCAAGAACATTCACGATCCGGCGGTACGTGAAAAACAGATCTGGCGTATTATTGGTCAAATCCCTACCATCGCGGCTTTCGCGTACCGGCACCGTATCGGGCGGCCATTCAATTTGCCAGATAGTTCTCTTAGCTACACGGCTAATCTGCTCTACATGATGGATTACATGAACCAACGTGAATATGAGGTAAATCCGGTTCTGGCGAAGGCGCTGGATGTTCTCTTCATCTTGCACGCCGATCATGAACAGAACTGCTCGACATCGGTGATGCGGAGTGTTGGTTCAAGCCATGCCGATCCTTATAACGCACTGGCTGCCGCTGCCGCGGCACTGTATGGCCCACTTCATGGCGGCGCCAACGAAGCCGTGCTACGAATGTTGCAACAGATTGGCCATCCAAAGAATGTCCCGGCCTTTATCGAGCGTGTGAAGAAGGGAGAAACCCGGCTGATGGGGTTTGGTCACCGGGTGTACAAGAACTACGATCCGCGGGCAAAGATTATTCGTAAAATTGCCCATGAAGTCTTTGCGGCAACAGCAACCAATCCTCTGCTTGATGTAGCCATCGAGTTAGAGCGAATTGCGCTGGAAGACGAGTATTTTATCTCACGGAAGCTCTATCCGAACGTTGATTTCTACAGTGGTCTGATCTACCAGGCGCTCCGTTTCCCCATTGAGTACTTCCCCTTCCTGTTCGCAATTCCTCGTGCCTCTGGCTGGCTGGCACAATGGCTAGAGATGCTCAATGATCCTGAGCAAAAGATTACCCGTCCCCGGCAGGTATACATTGGGCCGCAGCGGCGCGATTATGTACCTATCGATCAACGGTAGGAGTCGCTGATCAATCCTCCTTTCTCTCCTTTCAGAGAGAAAGGAGGATCGTGTTTTTTGTTCCGACGTATTTCGCCTTATCTCTGACCAGGCACGCCCCCGCCATAAGCAGGATGATTCCTCTCCCAAGCCTCTGGTGAGCCGGTAGAAGCGAATTCCTCGACTGCCAGCTAGCCGGGCAGTGTATCACACGGCTACCGGTTTCACCCTATCACTCAGAGCGTGATCAGAAACTCGTAGGTGCTCAGGAAGGGTGTCGGCTGAAGTAGCGCACAACGAAGCGCTCATCAACAGCCTGGGCTTGTGATGAAGCTTGATCAATGGCATTCCAGAATGATGAGATGAACGGTGGCGGGCAACTGGCTCCTCACCTTCCCCCTGGCCCTCTTCCTCTCCCACGAGAGAAGAGGAGGGGGAAGATTGGCTCCCCCTCACCTTCCCCCTGGTCCCCTTCCTCTCCCACGAGAGAAGAGGAAGAGGGAACGTAGGGTGGCTGGTGAGCAAGAACGTTGGCAGCTCCTCACACGGTGGTTATGCAGGCACGATACGTGCCCAATGAGAAAGCTGGGTTTTTGATCAGGCGCTCAGAGCACGGGCCACTAGCCCGTGCTCACTGATGAGAGAATTGCCGGCAACCAGGCCTTTAGACCTTCAACGCACTGCGACCGGCATAACGTGCCGCACTGCCCAGCTCTTCTTCGATACGCAGCAACTGATTGTATTTGGCAATCCGGTCGGTACGAGCCGGTGCACCCGTCTTGATCTGACCGGCATTTGTTGCCACCACCAGATCGGCAATCGTAACATCCTCACTCTCGCCCGAGCGATGTGATACAATCGCCGTCCAACCACTTCGTTGCGCCAGTTGGATCGCGCTGAGCGTCTCGGTAAGCGAACCGATCTGGTTGAGCTTGATCAGAATCGAGTTGGCAGCACGGGCATCGATGGCGCGCTGGAGTCGGTTGACATTCGTGACCAGGAAATCGTCGCCGACCAGTTGCACACGATCACCCAGTTTCGCCCGCAACAGCACCCATCCTTCCCAGTCATCCTCTGCCAGACCGTCTTCCAACGAGATAATCGGATAGCGATTGACCAGATCGACCCAATAATCAACCATCTCGGCACTGGAGAGTGAACGACCTTCACGCTTGAGATGATATTTGCCGTCTTCGTAGATCTCAGTGGTAGCCGGATCAAGCGCGATCATTATCTGTTCGCCGGGTCGATAGCCAGCCTTCTCAATAGCCTCCATGATCAATTGCAACGGTGCGTCGTTGGTTGGTAGGCTGGGTGCAAATCCGCCTTCATCACCTACGGTCGTACTGAAGCCACGGTCGTGAATAACTTTCTTCAAGGTGTGATAAATCTCGGCCCCCCAGCGCAACCCTTCACGGAAACTTTCAGCGCCAACCGGCATAATCATAAACTCCTGAAAGTCCGTGCTGTTGGTCGCATGCTGCCCACCATTCATGATGTTCATCATCGGTACCGGTAAGACATGAGCGTACACACCACCGAGATAACGATAGAGGGGCAGGCCAAATGCAGCAGCAGCAGCTTTAGCAGCGGCCAGTGATACGCCCAAAATCGCGTTGGCGCCGAGTTTGCTCTTATTCGGCGTGCCGTCGAGTGCGATCAACTCTTGATCGAGACCAATCTGGTCGGCAGCATCAAAGCCAATTAACGCTTCAGCAATATCTTCGTTGACCGCCCGTACCGCTTTCAACACACCTTTACCGTTGTACCGGGAAGTATCGCCGTCACGCAACTCGAGTGCCTCGTGGGCGCCGGTCGATGCACCACTGGGGACAATCGCCCGTCCTACATCACCGCTCTCTAACCGAACGTCGACCTCGATGGTTGGATTACCGCGCGAGTCGAGTACCTCACGGGCAACGATTGCTTCAATTAGTGTTGACATATTCCCTCCGGGTAACAAGCCCCAGTCCATTGGCCAGACAACAGGAAGTTGGCTGGCCGATGTTCAGTATATCACGAATAGGGAATCACCTCTCCGCAGGGTAGTGGCGCTAATCCGAATAACTTGCCTTCACGTCACGACAGAATAAAACCTGTCGATGGAGGCGATGGGAATCGTGACCAGGCTAATACCGATGGTATCACGGGTCGGGGCAAGGTACCGTCTAGAGTGAGGTACCGTTTCGTCCCTACACGTCTACGGGAGTCTTCATAACACATTCACCGGGTCAATATCAATCACCCAGCCAGACAAGGGGCCGACCGCATCGAGTATTGCTCGAAGTTCCTGTGTGGTGGTTGCTGGTGGTACGCGCAACAATAGATGCCAGCGCCAGCGCTCGCGTTGACGACGAAAGAATGCCGGTGCCGGTCCAATCAAACGCCATCCCACGAGATCACGGTCGGTAATGCACTTTTGTAACGCTACCGCCAACTGTTCGGCTCGATGCTGACATGTTTCCTCGTGTGCTGCTGTCGTGACAAAACGCACCAACCGACCAAACGGTGGATAGGCTAGCGCACGTCGAAACGCCATCTCTTCGCGAAAGAATGACCGGTAATCATGGTCACGAACCGCCTGCAGGGCGTAATGTTCTGGCTGATAGGTCTGAATGATTACCTGCGCACCCTCGCTGCGCCGACCGGCACGCCCGGCCACCTGGGTCAAGAGTTGAAATGCCCGCTCACCACTCCGAAAATCAGGCAGGTACAGCCCGGTATCGGCCAAAACGACCCCTACCAGACCAACCAGCGGCAGATCAAGACCTTTCGCGATCATCTGGGTACCGACGAGCACGTCGATGTCGTGGCGTACCATTGCTTCAAGGAGCGCGTCATGGGAATGTTTTCCGGTTGTACTGTCGCGATCCCAGCGTGCTACTCGGGCTGACGGAAAGAACTCACGTACTGCTTCAGCAACCCGTTGGGTGCCGATCCCCAACGCCCGAATGCGACGGCTGAGACATTGTGGACAAATGACCGGCGCTGCGGTACGTTGGCCACACGCATGACAGAGCAACACCGATACCGGTGCTCCTGCTTCGGCCTCAGACTCCGTATGGTAGTGAACGGTAAGAGGTGCGGAACAACGTTCACAACGGGCAATATAGCCACAATCCCGACAGACAACAAATGATGCCGCTCCCCGGCGATTGAGAAAGAGGATCGCCTGCTGACCACGGGCAAGCGTTTGGGCCAGCGCATGCGAGAGTGTACTTGAGAAGATGGAGGTATTTCCTTGTTGCAATTCACGCCGCATATCAACGATGCGGATTGGGGGCAGTGGGAGCGGGCGACTATGGACGAGACCATCGATCCCGATCTGAGCAGTGATCCGTTCAGGTAGTTCGAGCAACTGAATAGAGCCGTTCCGCGCCGCGTAGAAGGTTTCAACACTCGGTGTTGCACTACCAAGCACAACCGTGACTCGCGCCAGCTCGGCAAGGTGTAACGCTACATCACGGGCATGATAGCGGGGAACAGCATCATTTTTGTAGCCAGGATCATGCTCCTCATCAACAATGATCAACCCTAGATCGGGGAGCGGGGCAAAGAGGGCGGAACGTGCGCCAATAGCAATCCGGGCTTCGCCGCGTCGCAATCGGCGCCACTCATCGTACCGTTCACCATCACTTAGCCCACTGTGGAATACTGCCAGTTGATGACCGAAACGAGCAGCTAGACGGCGTACCAACTGGGTAGTGAGCGCAATCTCTGGCGCCAGCACGAGCGCTTGCCGACCAAGGCGTAACGCACGGGCAATCAGGCGTAAGTACACTTCTGTCTTCCCGCTACCGGTAATACCGTGCAGCAAGAAACGACCACCGGTGCCGGTTTCAAGGGCCGTTACCATCGTCTCATACGCCTGACGTTGTGCCATCGTTAGTGGTGGTGCGGCATCGGGAGAGAACGTCACCGTTGCCAACGGATCGCGATAGACTTCACGCTCACTCAGGTCAATAAATCCCCGTCGTGCGAGTGCCCGTATTCCCGCCCCGTCAATTCCTGTTGACCGCCGAAATTCACTGAGCGTTGGCGGTTCATCCGCCACCCGCTCGGCCAACCAGCGCAGGGCCATTGCCTGACGTGGTGCGCGATGCAACTCGGTCAACGCCTGCTCTAGATCACGAACCGCCATACGAACAACTTGCTCACGCCGTGGTTGCACTCGTGGCGGATCGATGCGGGTTCCCCGTACAATCAACCCACGTTCGGCTAGTGCCCGGTAGGCGGTGCGTAACTGATCATTGCTTCCACGCAGTACAGCCCGTAACGCAGCTTCGCTCTGCTCACCATGACGCCGCAAGTAGAAGAGGATCGACCGCTCACGATCTGGCAATGCCCCCAACTCACACATCAGACCGGCTGCCGTCGCCCGCCAGGTCATCTCGATCTGACGTGTTGTACCAGGTGGAAGACAGAGATCGAGTACCGTCGCCAACGGAGCGTCGTAGTATTCGGCAACCCAGCGCGCCAATCGGATGGTAACTTCGGGGATAGAGACCATCGGATCAACCAAATCGATGAGATCACGTAAACCATCGGCTGTGCGATGCTGTAGCGCAATAATCACTCCCCGCACCTGTTGCTGTCGTAACGGCACCCAAACCAACTGACCTACCGTTATTGTTTCCCGTAGATGATCGGGCACACGGTATGAAAAGAGACGCTGATGATAACGGCCTGAGAGCGGCACCATCACTACAACATCAGCAACCACCTCAAGCGAAAAATGTTCAGGGGAGACATCCATACACAGGAATACACCTCAATCTGATCGACTGTCGTGGCTTTATGATATACTATTCCGTCGGATCGTTGGAGGGTCTCGGGTCGGCAATGGGCAGACTTCTCCCCTCCGTAAATACCAAAGAGAGGTAACGAATGGTAAACGTCACACTCAAAGCACAACGCCGTCACATCTTCGGCAAAAAGGTCAAGACCCTGCGTCGCGAAGGCATTTTACCGGCCAACTTCTACGGCAAAGGTGTCGAAACCACCGCTATTCAAATCAGCGAGCGCGATTTTGAGCAGATCTTTCGCACCGTGCCCAAAGGAGAATCGTTCAACCTTGACATTGAAGGAACAATCCACCCGGTTGTGATTTATGTCGTGCAGCGTCACCCGGTAACCCGTAAATTCTTGCACATTGATTTCAAGCTAGCCTAATCGCGGATCAGCGAAGAGGAGCCGCAGATAATGAAAGCCCCTGATGGGGCTTTCTTTTTGCCGACCGAAGGACCCACTACCTCACCGACTGACTGCCGCGTGGGCACAAGAGGGCTGCTCCACAAGAGACATTCAGGCATACGCGCATTTCTCCCCTCTAATGGGCAGAAACCGAGCACGAGCTGCACGCGCCCCTGATCGTTAACGCGACGCTTCTTAACCGGCATATCGTCGCCCTTTCCAGGTAACGCCTCGCCCCAACTGCACACGGAGAATTCCATAACCGGCAATGAGCAGATAGAGCAGCAAACCGATGGGCCAGAGGAGAGCGTGAAGTGGGTTAAGATGGTAAAATCGCCGATACAACATGCCCCAAAAAAGCAGACCGGCCAGCCAGGCAAGCAAACCGGCCAGAAAAACGACACTCCCTGCCCAACCGCTTAACAACCAGCCGGTTATCATCAAGAGAAACGGCGCATACGCCTGCGCGAGCAATATCGTCATCGCAAACCACGAGCGCCAGCCACCACTGCGCAAACCCGCCGAAGCGTTTTTCATCAAACCTTCCGCAACCTCAGCCGCATTCGTGTACATCCGCACCTTCAGATACTCTATACCAATCGCTCCTCGCACATTAAACCCGGCAGCCCGCAGCGTCTGGCCGAGACGAACATCCTCCAACACTTCACCACGAACAGCACTATGACCACCTACCACATCATACGCAGCGCGCCGCACAAAGATACATTGCCCATTTGCCAACACCTCTTCAGGACGAACATCGGGTTGCGACAAACGCTCAAACGGGAAGATCGAAACGATCAAGGCTACGAACGGCGGTAGTACCAGTCGTTCAGCCCAGGTTTCGAGTTCGAGAAAAGGAAAAATCGTCACCATATCACCGTTCGTTGCCAGCGCATAGCAGAGCAGGGCAGCGGTAAGGTCTGGAGCCGGTACAGTATCAGCATCAAGAAAAAGGAGCCACTCCCCCCTGGCAACACTACTTGCTTGCTGACAGGCGTGACATTTCCCCACCCAACCCGCCGGCAACGGTTTTCCGGCAACCGGATGTAAACGTGCATCAGTCGCGGCTAGATCGGCCAGAATAGTCGGCGTCTGGTCTGTTGAACCATCATCAACCACAATCACCTCAAAGCGAGGATAACGTTGTGCCAGCGCTCCCCTGACACAACGAGCGATCCCCCGCTCTTCATTGCGCGCCGGGATCAAAATCGACACAAACGGCGGATCAGACGGAATGTTCGGGGGTAACAGGCGCGGAATTCGGCGCATTCGTTGCCAATGCCCAATAAAACTCCCTACCAGCACCACGCTGATCACAATCCCAAACACGGCCAGACCCATGGTAACACCTCTTGGTAGACAGTAGGCAACTGAAGATAGTATAACCTGAGATCAGGGCAAGCTGTCATACGCCCTTACCTTCCCCCAACCCGGTGCACTCTTACCAGGCGTGAGAACGGCTGATCCGACCTGCCGGTGCGGAGATGACAGGTATATTCGGCGACGGCACGGCTGCGAGCGGTCTGTGCCAACCCCTACCCTGCGAGGACGGACATGATCAGCAGAAACCTGGACATCCATTGCCCCGGGCTGAACGGTGGACCAGTGCACCAGCCCTTTCACTTTCCCTCTGCCCCCTTGCCTCTCCCGCCGCTTCTCTCGCTTGGCACCGGCGTGCCTGCTGCGCACGGCATCCTCGACAAACCACCCGCGTCCACACCACTTGACAAACCGCGCAAGTTCCGGTATACTTCCCCACGTTGCTAGTGCAACGGTCTCACCTCGCCGGTAGACCTGACAACCCATCGGGCGCGTCATCGCCAACTAGTGTCACAGCCGTGACCTAGTTTTTTGTTCCCCCGATGGTGCCTGCACCTGAACAACCAAGCGTGATCACTCACGCCCTCGTCCAAGTATGTAGAGTTTGATCCTGGCTCAGGACGAACGCTGGCGGCGTGCCTAATGCATGCAAGTCGAACGCAGCAGCTTCGGCTGGCTGCGTGGCGAACGGCTGAGGAACACGTGGGTGACCTGCCCCAGA
>Ga0272449_1003607_pt1 | contig 13158 bp, 14 predicted proteins | sample YNPCB0241_FD_198679 | JGI IMG/M metagenome (GOLD analysis project Ga0272449, IMG submission 198679) | Hot spring sediment microbial communities from Yellowstone National Park, WY, United States - YNP-CB-024-1 | ecosystem: Environmental > Aquatic > Thermal springs > Hot (42-90C) > Sediment...
ATCTTGTAACATCTCTTGACCTTTTTAATATAGCATTAGGATTTATTGCTGCAATTAATATAGAGGCTAATATTACAATTATAGAGAGTGTAATAATTAATTCTGGCAATGTAAATGATTTATACTGCCTTTTATGGAGCATATTAGAGTATTATAACATAGACGCGGATGAACGCGGATTTAATAACACGCGGATTAACGCTGATGAATGCGGATACAACGCAGATAAACGCGGATTATAACATGCGGATAAACGCGGATCAATAACGCAGATTAAGGCGGATTTAATAGATACGCGGATGGACGCAGATAAAAAGTTCGCATTAGTTCGCGTATTTAATAAAGTCTATATCTTTTAACTTTTTATATTTTAATAACAAAATTTAAAAGATACCAAATAATAACTGTTGCGATGATGATTAAAATTAAGGAGAAAAATATGTTTAAAACTGGTTTTATCACTAAAAGGAAAAATAAAAGCAAAAGGCCAAAAATTACTGCTTTTTTAATTGAATTTTTGAAAAATTCAGGGTAAAAATAAAAAATAATTATTGTAATTAGAGCTGAAATTAAAACTTTTCTTAAAAAGCTTGCCATAATATTATTTTAAACTAAAAAACTTTTTTGTCTAATTTTTCTGTGGAATGAAATAGCAAACCTATGTGATTCTTTGTTTATTTTTAAAATTAAATTAGAAAGATTAAAAGGAAGATTTTCAATTTTTATTTTTTTGTTATTAAAGTAAAGTTCCATTTTTCCTTTTCCAATTGAAATAACTTTTATATCAAATTTTGAAGCAACTTCTTTTGCTTTTTCTAATTGAACTTTGCCACCATCTATTAAAATTAAATCTGGAAATTGCCATTCTTTATGCTTTAATCTTCTTTCTAAAACTTCTTTTATCATTTTGGGGTCATCTGGTTTTTTTATTGTTTTTATTTTAAAAACTCTATACTCATTTTTATTAAATCCAAAAATATCATTTTTATTTTCCCAAACAATCATAACACCATAAGGAAAATTCATATTCCAATGTGAAATATCATAAGCTTCTATTCTTTCTATTTTTTTTATTTTAAGTAGATTTTTAAGATCTTCGACTGCTTTAATATCATAAAAATTTAATTCTAATTTTTCATTTTCAAAAATAAAGCTTTTTTCTATTAAATCTTTTATTTTTTCAATTAATAAATCAAATTCTTCTTTTGGTGTTGCAAGTTCGCGAGCTTTTTCTATTTTACCCTTTAAAAAAAGTTTTATTGCTTTTATATTTTTTTTATATTTTAAAATTTCATCTTTTTCTATTTTTGAATTTTTAATACAACACCAGCCAGGGCATAAATTCATTTGAGCATTTATACATTCTCTTAGATGATTTTCTTTACAGGTGCAAAATTGAAATATTTTTCTTATTGATTTTAATATTATTTTTAAAGTTTTTCCTTCAATAAATGGACCAAAATAATCAAAATTTTTTAAATTTGTTTTGTGAGTAATAAAAACTTTGTTTATTTTTTCTTTACTTATAGCTACATAAAAATAATTTCGATCATCTCTTAAAATTATGTTGTATTTCGGCTGATATTTTTTAATATATTCTGCCTCTTTTAAAAAAGCTAAAAGTTCGTTTTTTAAAAAAATATATTTTAATTTTGTAGCTTCTTGAAGTAAACTTTTAATTTTTAATGAATTTGAATTTTTATAAGAAGCTAATCTTTTTTTAAGATTTTTTGCCTTCCCAATATAAAGTGGAGTATTGCCTTTTAAAAAAATATAAATTCCAGGAGATTGAGGAATTTTTTTTAAAATTTTTTTAAGCTCCATAAATTTATTATAATTAATTTATGAAAACAGGAATTTTTCTTTTAATATTAGATGGTTTTGGAATAGGAGTAGAGGATCTTTCAAATCCAGTTTATTTAGCTAAAATGGAAAATTTGAAAGAATACTACAGAAAATATCCTTTTGGAATTTTACAAGCATCAGGACCAAGTGTTGGAATTGGCTGGGGTGAAGCAGGTAATTGCGAAATTGGACATTTAACAATTGGGTGCGGTAGAGCTATTTTCCAGGATTATATAAGAATTTTAAATCAAATAAAGGATGGAAGTTTTTATGAAAATAGAGTAATTAAAGATGCTGCAACTTTTGCTAAATTGAATAAAAAAAGAATTCACCTTTTAGGTGCTTTAAGTTATAACATACACGAGACACCTCTTGATTTATGGAAAGCTATATTAGATTTTTTTAAAAGAGAAAATTTAAATGTTTTTTTGCATTTATTTGTAGATAACTCATCTAATCAGAATTTTTTGAATATATTAAAAGAAATAGAATTCTTTTTAGATGAAAATATTAAAATAGGTACAGTTGTTGGTAGTAGTTATGCTTTAGATAGAGAAAAAAATTGGACTATAAAAACTCAGCAGGCTTTTAATTTAATAACTAGAGGAGAGGGGAATAAATTAAGTTTTGAAGAGTTTAAAAAATTTATTTTAGATTCATATAAAGATAAAAATTTTAAGCTTGAAAATATAAGGCCAACAATAATAGATCAAGGTTCTGCTATTGAAGATTCTGATGTTTTGATATTTTTAGATTTAAACGAAGATTCTATTTTACAATTAGCAAAATCTTTTTTAGAAAGCGATGATAATTTTAATTATTTTAAAAGAGATTTACCGCAAGATCTTTATATAATTACAGTTACCAAATACCCTATTTCAAAGCCAAAATATAATATAAGAACAATTTTAGAAGAATTTAAAATTGAAACGCATCTTACAAAAGAATTATTTTTAAAAGAAAAAAATATTTTTAAAATAACAGAAAGTTCTAAGGCTATTAATCTTAATTTCCATTTTAATGGTTATATTCAAGATCCATACCCAAATGAATATAGAAAAATAATGCCACCTAGTGATATATTGCAAAATCCTCTTTTAAATACAATTGAAATTTTTGATAATGTTATTCAAGGAATTTTAGATGGAATTTATGATTTAATTATTGCAAATATTGCAGCTACTGATCTTGTTGCTCATACAGGAGATATTAATTTAGCTATAAAGACTTTAAGAGAATTAGATGATATTTTAAAAAATTATATAGAAAAAATTATATCTTATAATTGGATAGTTATTTTAACTTCAGATCATGGAAATATAGAAAGAATGTTATATGCAGAGACAGGAAAACCCCAAAAAATACATGATCCAAATCCGGTACCTTTTTTGGTCATAAAAAGAGGTTTTGAAAGAGATAAAACTGAAGGACAAGTTAGGTATCAGCTTAAAAATTCTATAGGTACTTTAGCAGATATTGCTCCAACAATTTTATGGTTTTTTGATATTGAAAAGCCAGATTGGATGCTTGGTAAAAATTTAATTAATTTTATTTTTTAAATTTTCTACAGCTTTTAAAAATTCCTCTCGTTCATTCCATTCAATTTTTTTATCTTTTAATACAATAAATGGTTCTGAGCCTTTGACTAAGCTTAAAATAAGATCTCCTTCTTTACTATTTTTAACTAACCAATTTATAGCCTCTCTTCTATCTAAAATTATTAGTACGTCTTTTTTAAGATTCCATTTTTCAATATAATTTTTAGCTCCTTTTTCTATTTGCTTTGCTATCTCTAAGGGTTCTTCATCTCTTGAGTTTATTTCAGAAATTACAATAACATCAGCATATTTTGCACAAATTTCACCAAATAATGGTCTTTTCCATTTATCTCTATCTCCGTCAGCCCCTATTAAAACTAAAATTCTTTTAGGATTATACATTTCTTTTACTGTTTCAAAAACAGCTGTTATTGAATCAGGTGTGTGAGCATAATCTATCATAATTTTGAAATCTTTATCATAAATCAAATCCATTTTCCCAGGCATTCCTTTTATACTATTTATTGTTTGTTTTATTTTCTGGATATCTAATAAATTTAAAGAATAAGGAACACAAATTGATGCTAAAATATTATAAAGATTAAAAAATCCTAAGAGCGGAGAAAAGAATTTTTCTCCAAATAATGTAAAATAAATCCCTTCTTTAGAAATTTCATAATTTATTGGTTTTATTTGGGCTTGAGATTTTATCCCAAAAGATATTATTTTTAAATTTTTAAAGTTAGTAAAATAATGAAATTGATTATCATCTAAATTTGCTATTATTGTTTTTTCAACCTTTTTTCCATCTAAAAACTTTATTTTTTTAGATTTAGCCACTGCTTCAAATAATTTCCTTTTTGCTTTTTTATAATTTTCAAAAGATCCATGTCTTTCAATATGCTCTGGATGAATATTTAAAAATACACCAAAATCAAAGTCAATAAATTTATGCCTCCAAAACATAAGACCCTCAGAAGTTACTTCTAAAACTGCTATTTTACAATTATTTTCTTTTGCTTCTTTTAAAAATATATGCAAAAATCCTCTACCTGGCATTGTATTTGTAGTTTTATTTACTTCTAATTTTTCTCCAAAACCAATAAAATCAGAAGAACAAATTCCTGTTTTTATATTTAGATCATTTAAAATTTTATAAATTAAATAACAAGTAGTGCTTTTTCCTTTAGTTCCAGTAACACCTATTACAATTAAATCCTTTGATGGGTTTTTAAATTTTATATAATAGAAAAAATTAAAGATTAAATTTAAAATTCTTTGATAAAAGTTTCTAAAAAATTTTGGTGAATATTTTTTTAAAATTTCTTTTATCATCTAATTATTATATTCCACTAATTAATTCCTCTTTAATTGGTAGCAATATTGTAACATTTGTTCCTACTCCTTCTTTAGATTCTATTTTTATTTTTCCTCCATGAAGATCTATTAGTTTTTAAAAATTTTAACATATAAAGCTAAAAATCCTCGTTCGCCACCCCCAAATTTATTTTTATAAACATCGCGCAACCTGACCCTAAAAATATTTTAAATTATAACTATTTTACAATTAATTCCTCTTTAATTGGTAGCAATATTGTAACATTTGTTCCTACTCCTTCTTTAGATTCTATTTTTATTTTTCCTCCATGAAGATCTATTAGTTTTTTGCTTATGTAAAGACCTAAACCAAAACCTTCTTTTCCTATTTTTCTAACATTACTTGCTCTAAAAAATCTTTTAAATAATTCTTCTTGTTCTTTTTGGGGAATTCCTATTCCAGTATCTTTTACTATTATTTTTACAAAATCTCCTTCTTGAAAATTTGAAATTTCTAATTTTCCTTCTGGTTTATTGTATCTTATTCCATTATCTATAATATTAGAGAGGGCTAAAAAGATTTTTGCTCTATCTCCTGGGATTTCAATATCTTTTAGATCTTTGATTAAATTTATTTTATTTATTTTAATTTCAGGCTCTAAAATATCTAAAATATCATTTATAACTTCTGCAATATTAAATCTTGTAATATTTAAATTTAAACTTCCAGACTCTATTTTTACTGAATTTAAAATAGTTTCTACTAGCCAGGTTATTTTCTTGGTTATTTTGCTTGCAGTATTTAAAAGTTCATTTTTTTCATCTTCTTGTAACGGATTTTTGAGTGTCTCTAATATCCAGTTTATTTCACTAAGAGGAGTTTTAAGTTGGTGCGCTGCAATGTCATAAAACGCATTTTGATTTTTTTGATAAAGTATTTCTGCAGTTTTATCTTCTACAATTTTTAATTTTGTAACTACATTTTTTTCTTTTTCTAAAACAGGAACTGTCCAAATAACAAAATAAGTATCTGTTGGTTCTTTAAAATATACAAAGCTTATTTCAATTTTTTCCTCTGTTTTTCTTTCTAAAATTTGTCCAATAAGAGATGGAAAAAATATTTGAGCTAATGTTCTAAATTTTGCTGATTTTAACATTTCTGGTTTAACTTTCTGCCCAACAATCTCTTCAGGACTAAGTCCGACAATATTGCAAAATTTTTTATTTACTTGAATTATATTGAAATACTCATCATATATACAAAGACCTTGAGGAGTAATATTAAAAGCGTTAAAAATTATTTGAGACAAATTTTCTGCTTTTAATTTTTTTTCAACAGCTTTTTTTAAAACATCAACTAGAAAGAAAAATAAGGAAATATTTATTATTAAAGAGACAATTTTTATAAAAAGTGGAGCTTTTAAAAAAAATATAGCTAAAAAGTTAGCTAAAATCGCAAAAACAATTAATAATCCCTCTATTTGAAAATTTTCATAAAGAAATTTAACTTTTTCTAATAAAATTTGAATTATTTTCTTTAAATTTTGTAAATTTAGGACTTGATTTCCCATAAATTTTTACCTTCTTTAATTTTAACATTTAATTTTAAATTAATTTTAACTGGGAAATTTAATTTATCAATATTTTCCATTATATTTTTTATTTCTGGAATTATTTTTTCTTTAATATTATCTTTAATTTCAAAAATAAGTTCATCATGCCAGGGCAAAATTAACTTTACATCATCATTTAAAATTTGATTTAAATTTATTATTACAATTTTTAAAATATCTGCAGCTAATGATTGAATTGGAAAGTTTATTGCAATTCTTTCGGCCTCATTTTTTTCTCTTATATTTTGACTCCAAATTCCAGGAATCATTCTTTTTCTTCCAAAAATATTTTCTGAAAATCCATATATTTTTGCTTTTTCTTTAGTTTCATTTAAAAATTTAGCTAATGCGGGGAATTTAAGGAAAAAATTATTAATATACTCTTTTGATTTTTCTATATCAAAGCCAGTTAATTTAGAAAAAGCATTAGGCCCCATACCATATAAAATTCCAAAATTAAGAGTTTTAGCAATGTCTCTTTTTGTCTCGTCCTTAAAAATTTCTTTTGCCACTAAAGAGTGAAAATCTCCGCCATCTTTTAAAAAATTTAAAATTTCTTCTTCATTAGATAAAAATGCTGCTAAAAATATTTCTATTTGCTTATAGTCAAAAGAAACTAAACTAAAACCTTCTTCTGCTTCTATTAATTCAAGTACTCTTTCTGCACCATGTTTTGGTAAATTTTGAAAATTTGGTTTAAATGATATTATTCTTCCAGTACTAGATAATGTTTGATCTAGATTTGTATTTATTCTTTGTTTTGAAGAAATTAAATTTTTAAGATAACTATTTAAAATTTTTGAGCACTCCTTCCATTCAATAATCTCGCTTAAAATAGGATGAGATTCTTTTATTTTATCTAGAATTTCTTTTTTTGTAGAAATAATTCCTGTTTTTGTTTTTATTTTAGGATTTTTTATTTTTAATTTTTCAAATAAAAGCCAACTTAATTGCTGGGGGGAATTAAGATTAATTTTTGTTCCAGCTCTTAGATATATTTTTTTTTCCAAAATTTTTTTATTAGTTTTAAAGTAAATTATAGCTTTTTTAAGTTTTTTTTGATTTACTTTTATTCCGTAATTTTCTATTTTTGCTAAAAGAGGTAATAATGGTTTTTCTAAATTTAACCAAATAAAATCAAGATTTAAATTTTTTAATTTTTCTGAAATTTTTTTATAAGCATCCTTAAAAAAGATTATATTTAAAATATCCTCTTCAAATGTATTATTTGCTACTATTTGAGATATTTTTTTGTTATCAATTTTTTTAAGATCAGGATTTGTTAGCCAAAGACAAACTTTAAGATCAAAGTAATCCTTTATATAATTTTTGAGTATGCTTTTAAATAAATTTTTAGTATCAACACCTACAAAAAATTTTTTTAAAAAAGCTATCGGCGGTATTTTTTGAATATTTAAATTTATAATTTTATTCTCTTTTAAAAAGAAAATTTCATTATCTTTTATTTGAAAGAAAATTTCATTTTCTTTATCAAAATCATCAAAAGTTCCTAAAATTATTTGGGGTATTTCATTATTTTTGCTTTGAGAAAAATTTTTTTGAATTCTTTTTATTAAGCTTTTAAATTCAAATTCTTCAAATAAATTTAAAATTCTATCAAAATGGGGGCCTTTAAATAAAATATCATCTAAACTAATTTCAATTTCAACGTTTTTTTGAATTGAAACAAGCTCTCTATATAAAAATATTTTTTCCTCGTTTTCTATAATTTTTTGAGCTAATTTTTTATCTATTAAACCTTTTTTTGCAACTTCTATAATTTTTTCTAAATTTCCATAATTTTCTATTAATTTTTGAGCTGTTTTGGGCCCTATACCTTTTATACCTTCAATATTATCAGATGGATCTCCTACAAGTGCTTTATAGTCTATTATTTGATTTGGAAGCAAATTATATTTTTTAAAAACTTCCTTTTCATCATAAATTTTAATTTCTGTTATTCCTTTTTTCATTGTCCAAACAACAACTTTCTCGTCATCAACAAGCTGTAAAGTGTCTAAATCTCCAGTTATTATAACTATTTTTTCAACTAAATTTTTTGTTTTTTCTGTAATTGTTCCAATAATATCATCTGCTTCATATCCTGGTTTTTCAAATATTTTAAAACCAAAAGCTTCAAAGAAATCTTTAGATTGTTTTATTTGAAAAACTAAATCATCAGTTATTTTAGGTCTTTGAGCTTTATATTCTTTTAGTATTTTGTGCCTAAATGTTGGTTCTGGTCTATCATAGCAAACAGCGCCATACTTTATTTTAAATTCATTTAAAACCCTCAAGAGTATATTTGAAAGACCATAAAGAGCATTTACACTTCTTTTTTTAGAATCTATTAAATTAGGCAATGCATGATAAAGTCTGTGTAAAAGAGCATTTGCATCAAATATTACTAACATAAATAAATTTTAATTTAAAAAATTTTTTGTTCAAGCCTTAAAATAAACTTTTATTTTTCTTCCTTCTTTATAGTCTAAAAATTCCATTTTTAATATAAAACAATATTTAGGTAAATCAAAAAATTTATCACCCCATTCAATTAAAAAGATGTTATTTTTTTTAAAATAATTTTTTAAAAATTTAAAAATACTCTCTTTATTAGAAATTCTATAAAGATCTAAATGATGAAAATTTATATTTCTTGAGTTTATTTTGGTTTTATAGGTTTTTAAGATTATAAAACTTGGTGATCTTAAATTTTCTTTTATGTTAAATTCTTTAGCTATAGATTTGATTAATGTGGTTTTTCCAACACCAAAAGGTCCAGAGAAAAAAATAAATAATTCCTTTTTTTCAGTTTCAATAATTGTTTTTAAAAATAAAGAGAAAAATTTAGCAAATTTTAAAGTTTCTTTTTTATTTTTAAAAATTAAAGAAGATAATAAAAATTTCACTTAAATATTGATTTTTTTAAAATTTTTATTTTTTAAATTTTTACTTAAATACCAAAATCTTCGTCTTCATCTTTCTCCTCTTCGTCTTCTTCCCATTCTTCCCAAGATTCTTCTTCCCATTCTTCCTCTTCTTCAACTTCTTCTTCTGGTTCTTCCCATTCTTCTAAACCCTCTTCCTCTAAACCTTCTTCTAATTCTTCATCTTCATCATCTTGTAAATAAAGGTTTAATTTAGAAATTAAATCTACTGCCATTTTTTATTTTATTCCCCTTTCTTTTATGGAAGAAAGGGGAATAATCTATTAATTGATTAAAAGTTTAATCTATTTTTTTAAAAAGTCAAGAATTATCTGTGAAAAAACTGTGAATATTTTATTTTATAATTTTAAATGATAATTTTTAAATTAATATGATAATTAGAATATTTTTTACTGGTGGAGCAACAGGAGGCCACCTTTTACCCATTAAAAACATAATTAATGAAATTAAAAAAACCGATTATGGTTATGATTTTGAATTTTATTGGGTAGGACCTAAACCAAAATTTCCTTTTGAATTTAAAGATCTAAAACCAATTTTTCTCCCAGATTTTAAAATCAGAAGATATTTTTCTTTGAGAACATTTTTAGATTTTTTAATTTTACCCTATATAATTTTAAAAATTTTTTTTGTTTTTTATATAAAAATGCCAAATATAGTTTTTTCGAAAGGAGGTTCAGTTAGTTTTTTTGTAAATTTCATTGCTTATATTTTAAACATTCCAATTTTAATTCATGAATCAGATTCAATTCCAGGTCTTTCAAACAAATTTTCAAGTTTCTTTGCAGAAACAATATTTTTATCTTTTAAAAATAGTATGGATTTTTTCCCAAAAAAAGTAAAAAATAAAGAATTTATTTTAGTGGGGCATCCTATTGATGAGGACTTATTTTCAATCACTAAATTTACTAATGAAGATTATGAAAAATTTAAAATAGATCCAAACAAAAAAACAATTTTAATTTTAGGTGGATCTCAGGGTGCTCAAGAAATTAATGATATTATATTTGAAATTTTAAAAAATTTAGTAAAAAAATATCAAATAATTCATATAACAGGTAAAAATTTATATGAGGATGCAAAAGCGCTTTCAAATTTTATTTTAAAAAATATTCCTGAAAAAGAAAATTATCATTTATTTGATTTTGTTGATCAAAAAACTTTAGCAAAATTCTATAGCATAGCTTCTTTGGTAATTTCAAGGGCTGGGAGTGGAACAATTTTTGAAGTTGCTTTTTGGCAGATTCCAAGCATTTTAATTCCTCTTAAAAAACAAATTGTAGGTATTCATCAAATAAAAAATGCATTGGAATATTTAAATTATGGTGCCTGTAGAGTTATTGAGTCAGAAAATTTAAAACCAAATATTCTTTTATTTAATATTGAGGAAATTTTGCAAAACCAGAAAGAAATTGAAAAAATGAAATTAGGTGCTAAAAATTTTTATATTCCAGGAGCCAAAAGAAAAATAGTAGAAGTTATTATTAGAAAATTGGAATACTATTATGGAAAAGATTAAAAAAATAAAAGTTTTTACTGATGGTGGTGCAATAAATAATCCAGGGCCAGCAGCAATTGGTGTAGTTATTTATGATAGAGAACCACCTAGAAAATTTAAAGAATTCATAAATAAAGCAACAAATAATCAGGCAGAATATTTAGCAATAATATTTGCTTTAAAGAAAATTAAACAAATTTATGGTAATAAAGAATGTAAATTGATAGAAGTTGAAATAAATTCTGATAGTAAACTTGTTGTTTTTCAGATGAATAATATTTATAAAATAAAAGAAGAAGATATTAAAAATTTATTTATAGAATTACATAATCTTACTTTAGATTTTAAAAAAGTTTCTTTTAATTATATACCAAGAGAGCAAAACTTGATTGCAGACTCTTTAGTTAAAGAAGCTCTAAGGGGTAATTAAATTTTATGTTATAATTTATGTTAGAATTAAAAGAATTTTTGAAAATTAAGAACCGAATGCTTTTCTCAGAAAAGCTCGGTTCGAGATTATTATGGAAAAGACAGCTTATATAGAAGTATTAGAGAATATTTTAAAAGCATTAGTAAATTACCCAAACGAAGTAAAATTAGAAAAGAAAATAGATGAGATGGGTGTTTTGGTTTTAATTAAACTTCATCCTCAAGATGTTGGTCTTGTAATAGGTAAAAAAGGTTCAATGATAAAAGCTCTTAGAACTGTAATTAAGGCTATTGGTTTGAGAAATCATGCAAGAGTAAATATTAAAGTAGAAGAACCAACTAAGAAAGTTTCAACAACAGTAGATGAGGTATTAGAGGATCTTAAGAAATAAACTTGAAAGAGCCTAAAATAACATTTCATATTGTAACTGCTTTTCCAGAAGCTTTTAGTTATTTATTTACTTCAATTTTAAAAAGAGCTCAAGAAAATAAAATTATTAAAATTAAAATTCACGATATTAAAGATTTTACAGATGCCAATATTGATGATAGACCTTATGGGGGTGGACCAGGAATGGTACTTAAAGCTGAGCCAATATTAAGAGCAATTGAAAATATTTTAAAAAAATCAAAATTCGAAAAAAAAGAAAGAAAAATAATTTTCTTTGATTTAAAGGGTAAAAATTTTGATCAGAAAATGGCAAATTATTTAAAGAAGTTTAAAGAATTAATTTTAATTTGCGGACATTATGAGGGGGTAGATGAGAGAGTTGCTAAAATTTCAGATATAAAAATTTCTGTTGGTAATTTTATTTTAAGCGGCGGTGAAATTCCTGCAATGATTTTAGTTGACTCTATTTCAAGGCTTTTGCCGGGTGTTTTAAATAATCCTAATTCATTAGAAGAAAAAAGAAATTATTTTTCTTTTCCAGTTTATACAAGGCCAGAGAAATTAAAGTTTTTAGGTAAAATTTTAAAAGTTCCGAAAGTTCTTTTAAAAGGGAATCATTTAGAAATTAAAAAATGGAGAGAGAAAAAAGGAAAATTTTTATGGTATAATTAAATTGTACTTATGAAAAAGCAGAATAAAGAAATTGTTGAGGGGATGGTAATAGAAAATTTACCAGATGCCACTTTTAGAGTAAAAACTGATGATGGTAGAGAGATATGGGCTTATCTTTCTGGTAAAATGAAATTAAATTATATTAAAATAGTTCCAGGGGATAGGGTTGTAGTTGAAATTAGTCCTTATGATCCTAATAAAGGTAGGATTATAAGGAGAAAATAATGAAGGTAGCTGCTTCAGTTAAAAAAAGATGCGCTGATTGCAAAATAGTAAGAAGAAAGGGCAGGATTTATGTTGTTTGTAAAATTAAAAAACACAAACAAAGACAAGGGTAATTAAATATTTAAAGAATATGGTAAGAATAGCAGGAGTAAATTTACCAAACAAAAAATTACCTTATGCACTTTCTTATATTTACGGTATTGGTTTTTCTTTGGGAATGAAAATTGCAAAAGAATTAAATATAGATCCTAATAAAAAGACAGAAGAATTAACAAGCGAAGAGATAAGCAAGATTCAAAATTATATTGAAAAAAACATTAAAGTTGAAAATGATTTAAAAAGAGAAATTCAAGAAAATATAAAAAGGTTAATAAGAATAAATTGTTATAGGGGGATTAGACATGTAAAAAAACTTCCTGTAAGGGGTCAAAGAACAAGAACTAACTCTAGAACAGTAAGAGGTAACGTTAGGCATACTGTTACCTCAGGAAAGAGGAAATTAGAAAAGAAATAATATGGGTAAAAAAAGAGTTACAACTTTATCAGGTGTTGAAGAAAAAGTAGTTCAAGAGCAAAAACAGAAGAAAAAGATAAATTTACCTGTTGCAAGAATTTATATAAATGCAAAATGGAATAATACTTTTGCAACATTAACAGATGATCAGGGTAATGTTTTTGAAAG
>Ga0272449_1003608_pt1 | contig 13157 bp, 11 predicted proteins | sample YNPCB0241_FD_198679 | JGI IMG/M metagenome (GOLD analysis project Ga0272449, IMG submission 198679) | Hot spring sediment microbial communities from Yellowstone National Park, WY, United States - YNP-CB-024-1 | ecosystem: Environmental > Aquatic > Thermal springs > Hot (42-90C) > Sediment...
ATCGCGACTTCAGTCACATTTATCGCGACTTTAGTCGAATTCATCGCGACTTTAGTCACATTTATCGCGACTTTACTCGCATTTATCGCGCGATTTGTTACATTTCTCCTCCCATTTGTTGCATTCGGGCTCCTGTTTGTCACAAACATTGAACACTTCAAGACTTTTTGTTCAATGATTTCGGCATTTCGCGCGGCAATATCGAAAGAGATGTGTCTGCTATCGAGCAATAGCTTGAAGAAAAACGAACACATGAAGCCAGATCGGGCCGGTCAAGTTAGGGGCGATGCGTCCTTCTAGGCTACGAAGCCAAGCCGAAGGACAAAGCGCAAACAAGTTTGCGCACTCCAAAAAGCCCTTTTGGAGTGCGTGTGGCTTGCCACCGCTTTGTTTCTGTGTTCCAGTTCGTTGTAAGCAATGGCTTTTGTTTTACTCGGCACAACGGACGATGGATTCGAGCTAGGGCTATTGGCTGAAGATGCGACCATACACACCATAACCTGAGCCGTCCTGCCCCACGCTTTCCCACACCACCACAAACCCACCATTAGAAAGCGAGGTGATGGATGGGTTACCCTGGTCATCTGTCGTCCATGTGTTCACCTGGAACTCAGAGCCAACCTTGTTTCCGTTGGAATCAAACCTCTGACCATAGACACCCCAACCTGAGCCGTCCTGCCGACGGCTTTGCCACACCACCACAAACCCACCATTAGAAAGCGAGGTGATGGAAGGAGATTGCTGGTCATCTGTCGTCCATGTGTTCACCTGGAACTCGACGCCGGCCGCGTTCCCACTAGCGTCAAACCTCCGACCAAAGACACCATAATCTGAGCCGTCCTGCCACTTGCTACTCCACACCACCACAAACCCACCATTAGAAAGCGAGGTGATGGATGGAGCCTGGTGGAAAGTTGTCGTCCATGTGCTCACCTGGAACTGAGAGCCAACCTTGTTTCCATTAGAATCAAACCTCTGACCATAGACACCATAACCTGAGCCGTCCTGCCCCGTGCATCCCGACAAGCATCCGCTTTGCCACACCACCACAAACCCACCATTAGAAAGCGAGGTGATGGATGGATTCCCTTGGCCACTCGTGGTCCATGTGTTCACCTGGAACTCGGATCCCGCAACCGTCGAGCAGACGCCGTCCGAGGTGCAGACCAGGTCCGGTCCACATTGGCCACAACTACCCCCGCATCCATCAGGACCGCATTGTTTCCCCGAGCAAGATGGGACACAGACCCCCTCCAACGCATCACGAGTAAAACCAGGGTCGCTCTGATACAAATCCTTTCCACCCGAATCCCTCGGGATATCCGCTTCTTGTGCTGGCTTGCAGACCCCTTTGTATTTGTGCCATGGCTCGGCTCTGACGCATACATAGCCTGATATGCAGGTGCTTGGGTCATCAGGGTCGCAGGCAAACTGAAGACCAGACATCGGATTGGCACAAGAAGAAACAAGCGCAAGAGATAAAGAAAGCACTGTTTGTTTGATGTGATTCATAGCGCCTCCTTGCTTATCATGCCCCAAACCAGAAAGAAGTGCAACAGGCAAAAATTCCCAAAACTCCTGATAGAGAATCTAGATTTTTCTGGCTCGCCGCATCCTCCCCCAACCCCTTCCTCACCCCCCTAACCCCCCTCTCCCTCCCGTCGTCCTCGCCCCGAGGGAGAGGGGGGAATACGATTCCTATGTCCCTACACAGAAGCTTTATCCATCGCTCTTCGGCCATAGCGAGCACCCCACATCTGCCCCGCCGTTTGCCTTTACAGCAAACTAGTGCCATAGCAAACAGCCGAGCACAATCCCGCAGATCCAGAGCCTGATGAAGAAAACATCCGTCTTTTAGAACCTTCCTTCCAGACTCACTATTCCGCCACCAGGCACGAAGGAAGCGCCGACGATAGGAACTTCCTTGCTTGCCTTTGCCTCTTTTGGGTACAAGGTGACTGCCAAGACAACCCCAGTCACAATCGCCACGCCACCAAGCCCGAACATTGCATAACTTACCTTGTCGTAGGTTTCTGCCTTGTTCACATGCGACTGTGCTTCTGACATGGTCATAAGAACCACATCGCCATCTTTCTCGGCATCACGCACCTTTTGGCGCTCTTGATGTGCCAGAATGCTCATGGCTATGCCCACGCCTGTTGTAACAACACCAACACTCAAACTTACCCAGGGCCAGGGAGAGCGGCGAGGCTCTTGAGCGCTTGGAGGCGCAGGTCGGTGTATCGCAACGGACGGTAGTGGCTTTAGATTCGCCACTATGCTTACTGTCTCGCCAGGTCCAACCTGCACAGTCTTTTGCATCTTCTCGAAACCCTCAGCAGTAACCTCGACCACATGCAGTCCAGGCGATACCTCGAACGGTTTGTCGAGCGGTAGCCTTCGAGCATCAGTGCCGTTGACACTAACTACTGCACCTTTAGGTTCACCACGCACCTCGATCTTTCCTGGCACTGGCTTAAGGTCTATGTTCAACTCTGTATTAGTGCCTGCTATCACCTGAACGCTGCGCCTTTCAGGACTGTGGTTTCGAAGCGTCACCTCGACCTTGTGAGTGCCACAAGGGAGCTCGATTGGCACACCAGACTGAACCTCTTTATCGTCCACCTTAATAAGCGCACCCCGAGGCGATACGCTAACTGTAAGTTTTCCGAACATGGTATCCAGTAGTTCCTGAAGCCTTGCCCTTGCCTTATCCTGTCTTTTAGGGTCTGTTTCAGATGCCACCCATCGCTCGTATAGTTCCCGTGCCTTCAAAGCATCCCCTTTTTTCTCGTAAACCTTTGCCATGTGCCCCAAAAGCAATGGCGCAGGGTCTAGGCGATATGCCTCCTCGAACATCTTTAGCGCCTCATCGAGTTTCCCTTCTTCCAAAAGCGCAACACCAGCACGAGCCAATGTAACTGCCTTTTCCTTTTTTGACTGCGCATGGAGAGGCGCTGAAAGGCATGACACAACCAGAAAAACGAGCGACAGGCGAAAACAACAGGTGTTCAAAACCATAATCCCTCCTTATGGTTCAGGGTAATCCTCTCGGTTAGGCCTCGAGCGAACCTCTCGCTTCAATGTTGCGCTTACCACCGCACCGTCCTTGATAAGGGACTTTATGCGCTCTGTCCGATACCCCTTCATCTTGAACTCAAACTCCCTCTCTGAAGATTGACCAACGAACACCTCATCGAAAGGAGTCTTCCCAAGAACACGCCCCTGAAAATACACCTCTGCGCCTTTTGGCTCTGAGTCAAAGTGCACCCTCATGCGTGCTGGAGGCGGAGGCGACGGGGTTTGTGCTCTTTCTTCAGCGGATTCCTTCACCTCCGCAGGCGCAGGTTTGGGCTCTGGGGCTTGTGGAGCAATGTTCGCTTGAGCGGTTGTGGCAGGCTCAACCTTGGACACCCCTTCAGTTCTACCACCCCTCCCGCCCAAAAACCAGAAAGCACCACCTGCAAACACTATCACCAAAGGTGCAACAATACCCAAAAGCCATTTCCTTGTAAACCAGGACTTAGAAGCCAGAGCCTTAGAGCTTTCGACTAGTGCAGTCTCGACTACGGATTCTTCTTCTGCTTCTCCTGCTGGTGCTTCTTCTGCGCTTGCACGCGCGCTCTCACTAGGACCGCTTACTGGAGTCTTAGGTCTTTCCTGCGATGAAGAATGCGTAGGTGCAACAAAACCCAAAGCACTTGTCACACGCCCTGTCAATGCCCCCTCCAGAGCACTTAGCATCTCTGGGGCACTTGCAAAGCGGGCTTGAGGGTCTTTTGCCATCCCTTTCCTCAAAAACTCCCTAAGTCCTCTCGGTAGCCCCTGCGCTTCCTTCAAAGAAAGCGGGTCGTATGTCGGGTCAACCTTCTTCGTCATGATTTCGAGCGCAGTTGCACCGTCAAAGGGTCGAACCCCAGTAAATACTTCGAAGAGCATGATTGCCACTGCATAAAGGTCGGCACGGTGGTCAACACTCAAGACTTTGCCCTTTTTCGGTGCTTGCTCGGGCGCCATGTAGAACGCCGTCCCCAGAAACTGGTCAGGGCGTGTAAGCGTGCCCAAAGCCCCAGTCAGTTCCCCAACCGCCTTTGCAAGCCCAAAGTCCAAGACCTTCACGAAATAGGGGTTTCCCATTACAGGCGCAACCATCACATTTTCAGGCTTCATGTCCCTGTGGATGATCCCGACCATGTGCGCTGCGCCAAGGGCATTCAAAATCTGACTGAAGATAGAAAGAACGATGTCTCCAGGGATAGGTGCTCCGCCACGCTCTTCACGCATCTGGGCAAAGGCACGCCTCAGCGTCCTCCCGTGTTTCACATATTCGAGCGCCATGTATGGCACCTGAAATCCGTCCTCCCCGCTAAGGCTCGCAACCCCAAAATCGTGCAACTTCACGATGTTCGGATGGTCCAACAAGGAAATCGCCTGCGCCTCTCGCTCGAACCGAGAGATCGTGGCTTGAGTCGCATCCAGTCCTGAAATCAACTTTAGCGCAACCTCCCTGTTCAAAGGGCGTTGAAGTGCAAGATACACAGCGCCCATCCCCCCTTCACCGAGCTTCCCGATCAAAAGATAGCGGTCTAGGTTGCGACCAAGAAGGGAATCGAATGGCTTGCGCCTTTGCCTCGAAAACTCCTTAGCAGACTGATACCAGTTTTCGGGGATGAAACAATAGCCTTTCCTTTGACAGATAGGTTCTGGGCATGGCTCGCCTACCTGGCCACGCCTGCCTTCACAGTTCGGGCAAATACCAGGTGCCTGCGCCTTCTGCATGTCGCCCCTCAAGGCGAAGTAAAAAAATGATAACAGCACCTTTTGTCAGGTGCAATAACGAGCGAATCGTAGGTGGTCAGTAAAATCAGTAGAAGACATGGTCATGGTGCAAAGATCAAGGAAAGAACACAGCCGAGCTTACGCGGAACGCGCCGCACATTCGCCCCCTCTGGCTTACAGATTCTAAGGCTTTTCATCCACCAAAAACTTCACTTTCGTCCCCTTCTTTATGCCGTGCTTTCTTGCGGAATAAGCCTTGATTTCCACAACATAAAGGGATGGCTCGGGCACACTAAGTGTATCTTCTGTCAAAGGCTTTGCGGATTCTATTACGCCCACTACCTCCATGTTTGCATTGATAAAGACCATGTCGAGCGGGATGTATGTGTTCTTCATCCAGAAGGTCTGGACTTCCTCTTTTTCGAAAACAAAAAGCATCCCGTGCCCATCCTGAAGCGACCTTCGGAACATTAGCCCTTTTGCACGCTCTGCCTCTGTCGAGGCGACCTCCAAAATGAACTGAGCCTTTTGACCGTCCGCATTGTAAAATACCGCCTTCACGACCTTTTCTTTATGCTTTGTTTCATCCTGCTTTGGAGGCTCGCTTGGGGGGGGCGACTTGTTCAACCCCCCTTTTTCCCCCACCTTCCCCTCCCCTGCCCTGCTACAAGCCACACCCACAAAACCAAAAGCAAGGATTGCTGGCACAACAAACAAAGCCTTCATACCCGCCCCAGAACCTTTGCCACCATCTTCAAGATATCCATCTGGTCAACGATGTCCGAAACAAAATCTATCCTGTCCGTCCTTAAAACGATGACAGGAGACAGGTTGTATTGCGCAAGCCATCTATTGTAAGCACGATTGAGCATCTTTATGTATGACTCGGACACTGTCTGTTCTTCCTTCCTCCCTCGTGCCTTAATCCTCTTCATGATGGTCGCAGTTGAACATTTCAAGTAGATCATAAGGTCGGGAGGCTTCAAAAGCGAGGCAAGCGTTGTGTAAAGCAGGTTGTATTTGGCGAACTCTTCGTCGCTCATGATGCCTGAACGGTTCAGAGTGCGAGCAAAAACTTCTGCATCCTCGTAGATGGTCCTATCCAAAATGCACGGCTCCTCGCTTTCAGACATCTGAAGGTGGAGCTCGAACTTTTTGATAAGGAAAAACACCTGAGAATAGAAAGCCCATTTTTTCATGTCCTGATAAAATCTCTTCAAAAAAGGGTTGTGCTCGTTCGGCTCGAAAAAGACTTTTACTTTGAAGTAATCGTGAAGAAAGGAAATCAGGGTGGACTTGCCTGTGCCTATGTTGCCCGAGACCACAATCCATCTTGCAGGTCCTAAACGAAACCCGCTAATCAGCCTGTCCATCGTTTGCCTCAAGAACGCACAAGATCACCCTTTTTGGACCGTGCATGCCAAGGACAAGCCGTTTTTCGATGTCAGCAGTCCTGCTTGGTCCTGTCACAAGACACCCAATGTTTTCCCTGACGCCATCGAGTGCCACATCCAGAGTTTCTACGAACTGTCGCTTCAATGCAATAACTATGTGCACCTCGGGCAAAAGGGATTCAAGGACCGAAGATTCCCCCAAAAGCACAGAACCTGTCTCGGCGACAAGCGCCTTGCATCCTGTCAAACCGAAAGTCGCCTCTTTTGCGCCCTCCAGACCATGCACGATCTTTGCGCCGTTTCCAGAAAGCGCCTTTATCACCCGTGATGGCACGGTCTTTTCGTCGCAAACTACGACCTTACCAGCAGTGAGTTTCAAGATTTCCTGAAATGCCATTACCTCGCCACCCGCCTGCGTGAACATGAGCGTAAATAGACCTGAAACATCGTCATTGCGCATGCTCTGCGGGCTGAAAGCGCCGTTGTTTTCATCGCGATGCCCCTTGTCTTTAGTCAAAAACAAAGGAATCGAATCAAGAGGTTTTTCGTTCCTAGGATATTCATGCGTCTTGATTTTTCGAGGAAATGGCATGAACCTGCGCCTGATGCCAAGTGCCCGCATCGTTTTTTCAACAAGTTTTGTGGCGTTTTTAGCCGAAAAACGATAAAGACCCATTGCCACACGAAATCTAGTCGTGCCCTGAAGCCCAAAATACGCTAGGCGCAAAGCCTTTTTGTTTTGAACCACCTTGCCCCTAAGCAGTCTTATGATGCGGGCTATGTCAATCCCAGCAGGACAGACTTTGGAGCACTCGCCACAAAGGGTGCAGGCATCAAGTAGGTCCGCATTCTTTTCGACCCCATAAAGTGCCAAAGTCCACAAGATGCCCATAGGTCCAGAATAGACAGCGCCATACGCATGACCACCTATCACCCTATAAACAGGGCACACATTTGAACATGCCCCGCATCTTATGCAAGAAAGGATTGGGCGCATCGTGGCGTCCTTTGCGATCCGTGTCCTTCCATTGTCCACCACGATAAGATGGACTTCCCTCCCATCATGCCCCCCACCAACCCCCCCCAAAAAGGTCACATACGAAGTCATTGTTTGTCCTGTCGCATTCACGGGCAAAACCCTAAGAATATCGCAAGCGTGCCTGAGGCTTGGCACGACCTTTTCAAGCCCACATATCCCCACAACCACCTTTGGCAAAGTTATGCAAAGCCTTCCATTTCCTTCGTTTGTCACAGTCAACAATATGCCTTCCTGAGCGCACACCACATTTACCCCAAAAACCCCCATTTCAGCCGACAAGAACTTATTTCTTAGGTATGCTCTGGCGAACTCTGCAAGGCACTGAGGGTCATCACTGTCCAGCGAAAATCCAAGCCTTTCAAAGGTCTCTTGAACATCACGCCTCGAAAGGTGGAGTGCTGGCGCCACGAGGTGCGATGCCCTTTCCCCCCTTAATGTGACTATGAATTCGCCAAGGTCAGTCTCGACGACCTCTGCGTTGGTCTCTAAGAGCGCCTCCCTGACCCCAACCTCCTCTGAAGTCATGCTTTTCCCCTTCACGACAAGTCTTGCCTCGCAACTTTTAGCAATCTCGACTACTAGTTTCTTCGCTTCCTCGCTGTCACAAGCAAAGTGCACCTTTATGCCCTTTTGTTCCAGTGCCCTTTGTGCCACATGCCAAAGGCTTTGCATCTCTGCCACCGACATCTCTCTTGTCTCTTTTACCTTCGTCTTCAAAAACTCGTAGTTACCAAGCCTTTGGATTGCCTTTCTTCTTGCCTCCACAGCGTGGTCAAGTGCATAGACAATCTTTTGCCTTAGAGCAACATCGCAAGAAGCCTTTTTTGCCCTTTCGTAAAAGTCGCTATGAGGCACGCCTTTGCCTTTTATCTCTATTAGAGGAACAACGAGTGGCTCGACTTTATGCGACCTCAAAGCTTCACTTAGAATCTGCACCGTGTGCACAAGCCTTGCGTCCTTTCCAGGTAAACTGAGCAAGTGCATCATGCAGCCAGGTTCACTTGACACAATAAAGTCAAACTTGTGATGTTCCAGCCTTTTTAGCCTTTCTTCACCTATGGCTTCGGACACAGCGCCCATAAATGCGAAGAAACTGCCCCCAAACCCACAGCAATGCTCGCTGGGTGGAAAGAAGACCTCCAGACCTCGAATGCCCCCAAAAAGGTCTTGAATCTCTTGCCTTGTCTTTTCGTCCTTCGGCATGTGACAAGAATAATGGAACACCGCCTTTGCTTTGAGCTCTCCGCTCCAAGATGCGATTGAACATCTTTTCGCAATGAACTCTGTTATCTCGAAAACCCTCGTTCTAAGTGATTCCCATTCCCTGACCATGGCAGGGTCATCTAGAATCTCGCCATAATGCTGTCGCACCATTTCAACGCAAGACCATGTGGGAGCAACCACCATTGGTGCGTCACAAAATAGGCGCACAAACCTCTTTGCTAGGGTTTTTGCCTCGGACCACATGCCATTGTTGAAAAACATCTGTCCGCAGCATGTTGCCTTTCTGTCAACGACGGATTCAAATCCTAATAGTTCAATGACCCTTTTGGTTTCTATTAGAATATCGGGAAACAGTGCCCTTGCAACACAAGGCGAAAAGATATAGACCTTGCTATTCAAGACCCCTCCTTTCCCTTTGAGTCGCCCTGGCATTCAAGATAAAGACACAAAAACACCTCTGGATTTTGAGATTCTACCAATACCTCTAATGTCTGTTGTGCTTCAAGAAAGCCTTCAAACACCTCGACCTTTTCATCTCTTGTTGCAACGAAGTTTTGGCTTTTCCTGTCAGACCCTACAACCGAAAGCGTGAAGTTTGCTGTGGAAACATTGGAAGTGGGGTCAAGGGCATAGTGCATCTTTACAGAGGCGCAGTCGCCCTTTGGAGTCCACAACACCCGTCTTGCCTTGTTAGGATGGGCGCTTGGCACCCACAAGGAAGGGACACTCAAGTTCTTGCACTGCTCCCCAAGAGACCTGCCTGTGAAGAACCTCGCACCTTTGTCCACCCTACTACACTCCCACTTGTCGTGAGCCATATTGAAGTAGTCGCATGGAATGTCGTCCACATAGACCTTCAACGCCTCAACATCGGAAACAATATCGCCGGGAGTGCTCGAAACCCTGACAGTCCATGACACACCCACACCCAAAAGGACCAGCGCCAGCATGGCATACCAAAAGAACTTTTTCACATAAGGCGACACTCCCCAAGAATAAAAATCTATCAACCTTGTGAAAAACATTGCAATGCTTTCGACCGCTTGGGTAGCGGGGACGCTTGCAAGGACAAGATATGGCATGAAGAAGCGGGCGCCGCCATATCTGAACTTTGCGAAGAACACGAAAAACAAAGCAAATGACAAAAAAAGGGCTAGCCCCTCCCTTTTTCTTTTGAGCGCAAATGGAATAAGCCCAAGAAGCGACAAAACGCCCAAAGGAGCCATCTCGAAGAGTTCCCCTTCCTGCGAGTGCAAAAAAAAGCGGCGAATTCCTTGGAGAAAAGGCGTATCAAAGGCGGTTGCGTGGGATTCCAAGACCTGCCTTTGCCCCTGCACGGTAAGGATATTGTGATAGGAAGTGCTTAGAGGGCTTCCAAACATGATGAAGTTTGCAACAAGATAGAGGGTTATGGGGATTATTGCACCTTTAGCGAGTGACTTTAGGGGTTTCAGTTCAAGTGTTAGCAAGGATATGGGCGCCACAATAAAGAGGTCTGTTATCCTTGCAAAGATTGCAAACCCGCCAATCAAGCCAGAAAGAAAATAGCGCCTCCGATCGAGCAACACAAGGAAAATGCCGATAAGGCAAGCGGTAAAGCAGTCGTGACTGTAAGCGTAGGTCAGGTAAGGGACAAGGGGGGAAGAGGCAAACAAAAAGGTTGCAATGGCAGATGCTTCCCTGGAAAAGCGGGCGGATGCAAAAAGGTATGCTGAATAAAGGGCAGTGAACATGCACAGGGCATTGAACAGAAGAAGCCCGAACTGCCCGAAAACCACATAGAAGGGCGTGGAAAAGACGGGCATCAAATATGAATGCTTGGGATACCATTCGCCGTTTGCGCCCACTGCGACATTGCTCCAGCCCGCATCGAGGTCACGATACCATGGAAGCGACCCGTCGTACCACGACTTGGGCTGAAAGTTTTCCTGGCGGAGTGTAAACGCCCTTGCAATGGAGCGATTGGTCTGTGCATAAAATGAGCCGTCTCGGAATATGAATGTGTAGGGCTCATAAGAGCGGGCGCAGTGCAGAAAGATAAGGACTAGAAGTCCAACAAAGACATAGATGTCACAAAGGTTTTTTAGAGGTTTTTCATGCACAGGTGGCTTCCATGAAGGCAAAGATTCATCAAACCATCTGAAGCACGAGGGGGGGCGGTTCCCACTTGACAAGGTATTCGAATCTTCGCCTGAAGTCCTCGACAGAAAGACCTGCGACCTTCGCTATTGCCTCGAGGTCAGCGATGTTGGCTTCGTCGAAATCGTCGCGCCTTATGCGAATCATGTAGCGCCTTGCAATGGCGTATCTGGTTGACCTTATGTCCACAAGCCGAACCTTTGTCCTTCCTGTTGCTGGGTCAAGGAGTTTTTCGAACGGGATTGGGACAAAGTGCCCGCCCTGTATCGAAACCATCACACCGCCTCCACCTTGCAGTAGATACTTGGCTGCGCAATAGCCAAGGTCTCTTGCGTATTCCATATCGAGCGGTATGGGGTCAGCGCAGCGAAGTTCATAACCAATATCCTTGGCTACGATAGTAATCTTCACCTTGAACTCGTTTTTCAGGACTTTCTGAACCTCGTTTTTCAAGATTTCCGCTAAGTTTATTTCTGCGAGTCTCGGGTTGCCATGGTCGTCCAGTTCTATGCCTTCCACTACCGCAAGGTCCTTGGGATCGATTTTTAGTGCCAAGCCCTCGGCTATTACCGCCACCCCGTCACGCCTTGAAAAGGCAAGGCGCTTGAGGATGGCGCCAACAAGGGTATCAACCACCGCCCGCAAGGGAACATAAGGAGACGGAAACTCTTCGGGTATCAATGTCAGCGTCGCACTTGCGGATTTTCCTATGCCCAAAGCCAGGTGCCCTGCTTTGCGCCCCATGGTCACAGCAAAGTACCACCTGGATGTCGTATTTGCATCCACCATCAGGTTCTTCACGATTTCCACGCCAACATGCCTTGCAGTCTGGAAGCCAAAGGTGTCAATCTCGGGGGGCAGGTCTAGGTCATTGTCAATAGTCTTGGGCACATGGACGACCCTGAGCTCGCCATGCGCAGCCTCTTGAAGTTTCAAGGCAGTGTAGGCTGTGTCATCACCCCCGATGGTCACAAGCATTCTAATATTAGCGTCTGTAAGGGTCTTGACCGTGTTTGCCATGTATTCTGGCTTCGAGGTTGGGTTTGCCCTCGAAGTTCTAAGGATTGAACCACCTCGGAAATGTATTCTTGAGACATCCTGTTGAGCCAGGGGAACTAGACATGTCGCATCGCCTGTCATGATGCGCTCGAAACCATCCTCGATGCCTACGACTTCGACTTCGTCAACAAGCGCTCTGATTGCAGCCGCCCCAATAACTGCATTGATCCCTGGGGCAGGACCTCCGCCAACCACTATACCCATCTTGCCCTTTTCCATATTTCCCTCCTACAAAAGGTGAATCCCAAAAGGCGATTTATGATAGCACAGGTAGTTCCAGAATTCTGCACCCAACTTTTTATTTAGAACTGTTCGCGGTCACTTTTGTTCTTTATCGCTGCTTATATTTTGCTGGTTCAGCACATTGCGTTGTCACTAGCAATCTTTTCTGGACTGCAGGCGCCGGCTTTCACCAACCATGTCGCTGGAGTTCAAAACACCAAGTCAATGCTGTTCAAAACCGCGATTTACTCGGTCCATATGTCTTGTGACCCTTTTTTGGACATTTTGGACATTGTCCAAACCTGTCCAAATTGTCCAAAATCGGTGATTTCAGAAAAGCCAAGAAAATTGCGAAGTTCCGGCTTTCGCAAATTTGGCACGCGTCTTGCAGTCGGAAAAATTGGAATCCGAGCTGACCCGGATTCCAGTCGTCGTGAGCGGCTCGTGGCGATAGCCTCGGTCGCACTCCCAAAGAGGGAGTGTGGGAGGTCACTGAAACCCCGCAATAAGCGAGGCATGCGGGAGTGTGCCCAGTGGTCAAAGGGACGAGGCAGGCAAGGTTGGCGGGATTTCCTAGGGTTTGTCAAGTATTTTTTTCGCGTGGCTCGTACCCACGCCAGATAAGGGGAAGATGGATTTTTAGGAGAGGCAAGAACTTTATTGAGACCTGGACAGATGACAATTTTTTGACGACTTTTTCGCACAGGTATCAGCCTGTGCTTTGATGCTGTCTTTTGTGCTGGTGCAGAGTTTTGTAAACAGCTGACGGGTGACGAGGTCATGGGGCTTTTGGGAGGTTATAGGTGTTTGATAGGCACTAGAATCAAAGGGCAGACTTTTCCTGTGGCATGAAAGGAGTACGGGTCTGAAAAGTCTAAGCACTGCTCTAGATTACGGTCTTCTTTCAGTTAGGGCTAGTTTTTTCTCTGCGTTTTTCTTTACCACCTCTTCGTCATAAAGAGATTGGTCTATGAGCAATCTCGCAAGAATACACAAGAGTTTGTCGCCTATCTTTCGCAAAGCGGTCCCGTGGCGCTTACCTCGCCGCCGCTCCTCCGCATAAACCCTGCGCCAGTGCACCGAGTTCACCATCGCTCCTCTTGCTAGATGATATAGCGCATATCTCAAGTAGCGGTTACATGACCTTCTCATCATCACAAATCTACTAGACCCGCTCTGCCTTGTGACTGGCGCAGCACCACTATAGGTCCTCAACTCTCTATACTTTGCATTCCTCACAAGCGAATACGCCTCAGCCAAGATAATCGCTGTCACTACCCTCCCTGCGCCAGGCAAAGAAG